>Ga0209506_1003290_pt1 | contig 13204 bp, 22 predicted proteins | sample AD_JPNHG2_MetaG_FD_184409 | JGI IMG/M metagenome (GOLD analysis project Ga0209506, IMG submission 184409) | Active sludge microbial communities of municipal wastewater-treating anaerobic digesters from Japan - AD_JPNHG2_MetaG (SPAdes) (version 2) | ecosystem: Engineered > Bioreactor > Anaerobic...
CGGATAAGATAGAATATTATGATGATTTTGCCGTCAGCAATGCAGACCCAGAATTTTATTTGCTTACCAATGCGGGGTTGAGTTCGCAGTTAAGAGGATACTTTACGCAGAGTATTCCTGTAATCAGATATTTGAGAATTTCTATTAATGGACACAAAGATGATTTGTACAAATGGTAGTATTTGATAATTTAGACATTACATTGAATATGAATAGGATTGTTCCAATATGGAGCTTTCCGTTCAATTCTAATTTACCAAATATAAGGTTAGATATGGGAAGAATACCTCCTGTGGGTTTTTTCCATGCAAAATATAATGTAATTGATATTGGTTTAAGTAAAGCAGAAGATTCGACATTAATTTATGAAATAATTTAAAACAAATGATTATGTGGTACGATATGAAAAACTATTTGTTAATGACACTCACAGGGTTGTTGGGCATTGTCAGTACATTTCAGCATGCTTTTATTGCCCTTTTTTGTGGCTTTATATTAAACTTTCTCATGGGCATGGGAGCAGATGCAGCGGATAAAACAACAAAAGAGAGCTTTTCGATAAAGAAAGCAACTGAGGGCATAAAATTGTTGATGTTTTATGTAATAACAATTTTCTGCCTTTATGGAATGACCTATCCAGAGCCAAAGCTGACAGAAACAGTAATAAAATGGTTGACTTATATCGTATCATATTTTTATTTGACCAACATTTTCCGAAATGCAACGAAAATTTTTCCTGATAGCCGAGCAATAGCGTTTATTTACATGTTCCTGTCAACGGAAGTGTTTATCAAACTTAAAGAAATGTTGGGAATAAAAAACAAAGGGAATGAATTAGAGAGTAACTATGATGACGAAAATTCACAAAAAACGAGTTAATATGAATAATTTACTTGACAAAATAAAAGAAATTTCTAATCAATTTAGTTTTGATTGGCGTGTTATAGCAGCCTTTATAGAAGTAGAAACAGGTGGGAAGGGATTCAATTCCGATGGAAAGATTATGATTCAATTTGAGCCATCATGGTTTAAACGATATGTACCAAATGCACCTGCGGGCGTATGGTCAACAAATAAAGTAGATGTGCAGTCAAAAGAATGGGAAGCTTTCAATAATGCTTTTGCCATAAACAAAGAAGCTGCCATGCTAAGCACTTCAATAGGGCTTGGGCAAATAATGGGATTCCATTATAAAAGATTAGGATATAAAACCGTAGGTGAAATGTGGGATGATGCCAAAAAAGGAATAGACAGACAAATTTGGCAGATATGTGAATTTATACGTACTGACAACAAGCTGAAAGATGCCATCAAACGAAAGGATTGGCACATGATAGCCACGATTTACAACGGAGCTAATTATTTGCAGCTTGCCAAAAAACTGGGAAGAGAACCTTATAATATAAGTTTAGAGAAGGCATATAAAAAATACTTGAAATATGTTGACTAAAATTAAAAATAATCTTGTTTATATTGCATTGGTAATAGGGCTGATAATCGGATTCTTTGCAGGACGAGCAACGATTAAAACAGTTCCTGAAATTCAATATGTGGCGGGTGAAACTATTCATGATTCAATTCCCGTGCCTACTCCTTATTTTGTGCAAGTACCTTCAATACCGGTGTTGCCTATGAAACCTGATACAATACGCAAAAATGATACTGTTTATTTCACGCAAAAAGTTGATACAGCAGCAATAATAGCTGACTATATCGTAAAGCGTGATTATAAGATAGATTTATTTAAAGATAAGGAGAAAGGAGAATTAAAGGTTTTTCCATCAGTTCAGTACAATAAACTTTTAAGTTTAGAATATGAATATACACCTGTAACAAAAATACAGACTGTTGAGAAAAAAAGAATTTTCACTCCATTTGCCGGAATTGGATTTTCAACAAATGATTTTTATAATGTAGGCGGAGGCTTATTTTATCACAACGCCGGATTAGAATATAGATATAATTTCAATTTGACAGATAAACAAAACTTCCATACTATCAATTTAAACGTAAAATTTTAACATGATAGATGTCAATTCTATATTGCAGGAGAATGAATACAGAAAAGCCGAAAAAGCAAAAGAATATGATCCTATTTCAGGGCTTAACTGTTGCGGGGAAAGATTTGCAATAATTGTTCCAGAAAAAAAACCTTATACATTCTACCTGCCTATAGAAATGAAGGATTTAAAAGCCATTAAACTCCTTCAAACTTATGGGTCGATAACAGAAGTATTAAAAAACGAGACAAAATCAAGAAAACCAAAAGAAGATGAAATTGATTTTTTTTGGTATAAGATATGTGAAGAAAGATACAAATATGATTTTGAATTTTATGCAGTATCATGTTGCTGGATTATTGATAAGGAGACTGCCAACTATATAAGATTCAAACCTAATCCGGCACAAAGAATGTTGATAAGGGCGCTTGAGAAACAGAGGCTCGAAGGGCGACAAATTAATATCATAATTTTAAAAGCCAAGCAAATGGGGTTCACCACATTAATACAGATGTATATGCAGTGGATACAAATTGTTTTGAAAAAGAATTGGAACAGTGCGATTTGTGCTCACGAACTTACGGCAGCCATAAACATACGTTCCATGTATGATAATTCAATTAGAATGATGCCACCTGTTGGAGGTGAGAAAAAAACAATTTGTTCTTTTGGCGGTACAACGAATATCAAACAAATACCCGAAAGAGGTTGCCGTATTACGGTAGGAACTGCTCAAAATCCCGAATCAATACGTTCACAGGATTTGAAAATGATACATTTGTCAGAAATGGCTTTTTATCCTGAAACAATCGGGAATAACCCTGAATTGATTGAATCAAGTATGATTTCTTCACTCACCGATGGGCAAAATACAATGGTTATCAGAGAGAGTACTGCAAATGGTGTAGGAAATTATTTTTATAATCAATGGCAAAAAGCAAAAAGAGGAGAAACTGCATACGAGCCTATATTTGCTCCCTGGTTTATGATTGATTTATACAGCGAACCATTTGAAGACAATAAATTTTATCTACATAACGGTAAAAAGAAAAAAGGAACTGTCGCTGATTTCATATTGACTTTAAATGATTATGAACGTAACCTATGGAACAATTACAAACTTTGTACGCTTGAAAACTTGAATTGGCGAAGAATGAAGGCTTCGACCATGCCGAATGAATCAAAAATGAGACAGGAATATCCGAGTGATGATATTGAGGCATTTCAGGATTCAGGTAATCCTGTTTTCAAAGCAGAAGAAATTGAAGCACTGCGCAAAGACTGCAAGCCTCCACAAGTTGTGGGTATATTGTCTTCCAAATGCTCGCCTACTTTAGCTATAACAGACCCTCAACGCAGAAGTGAAATACTTATGGATTTAAGTTTCGTTCCAGACAAAGAAGCTACAAATGCTGTTTTATACGGAACAGAAAAAGACCGGATAAAGAAAGGAGAAAATAAACTTCATGTGTGGGTGATGCCTGATACGTCCATAAAGGTAAAAAATAGGTATGTAGTTTCCTTTGACCCTCAAAAAGGATTATCGGATTCGGCAGATTATGGGGTTATTAAAGTTTTCGACAGATATTGGATGATGCATGGAGAGGGCGTAGAAGTTGTTGCACTTTTCTATGGACACATAGACAAAGATATTACCATTTGGATAGCTGCACAGATTGCAAAATGGTACAACAACGCATTGCTTGTGGTCGAAAGTAATACGTATGATAGTGATATAAAAGAGGATGACACGGAATTTATTTTTGAAACAATAAAACAATACTATGGCAACCTATATAGCCGTACACCACCAGACAAAATACAAGAAGGATTTCCTGTAAAATATGGATTCAATACAAACAGGAAAACAAAACCCACATTGATTGAAACATTTACAGCAGTAGTAAGAGAAAAAGGTTATACAGAAAGAGACCACGAAACATTAAACGAAGCCCGAGTATTTGAATACAAACCGGATGGAAGTACAGGAGCAAAGGGGAGCAATCATGACGATAGGTTAATGGCAACAATGATAGGAATATATGTATGCTATAGATTGCCATTACCATCTTTAGTCGTGCCGAAAGAAATTATTTCAACAAAAAAAATAGTGTGGTAAAAGATATAAAATACACTGTATTTATATCTTTAAAATCAGTAATATAGCTAATTATAAATAAGAAAATTATTGTAAGCTATATTATTTTTTTATTTTTATAATGTAACTATCTGTAAATCATTATATTTTATAATTTATTATTTAGAAATACTATAAATAAACGTTTACAATAAATTTATTATTGAAAACATTTGGTTTATAAAAAATAACATTTTATATTTGTGCGTTAATTGATTTGAAGTATATGAGTTTGAAAACAATCAATTTGAAAATTATGGAAACGAAAGAACAAAAAGAAAATGATTATCGTAAATTTAGATTAACATGCCGCAGCTATGCCCAGTTGGGCAGTTAATAGTACAATTTTTCAATAACAGATAAAACTTAATAAAATGGAAGAAACTTCAAAAAACAACGAAAATGCCCAATTGGGTATAGGTGCTGTTATGCCCCGTTTTGTTTATCGACTTTACGAGCGTGGGAAATGCAGAACTTATGAGATTGGCGAAAATGACAGCCCAAGAACAAGCCCAAAAGAGTGGTGCGATAGGCGAGTGTGCGAAGGCTTTTGGGGTGACGAGGAAATGTGTAAGCGTGTTGTGTCTCTTTTAAATGGGGCATAATTGCGGGTAATGAGAAAATTTATGCAAGCGGTTCAATTCAATTGAATTGTGAAATAGATAATGCGCTTATAGCTTTCTTACGATATTTATCAGAATATAATGAATATTTTGATAAAAAAGGAAGATACTATTTTGAAATAACAAAGAAAAAGAATTAATAAAATGGAAATGAAATTTTATTTGATAAGAGGCAGCAACATTTTAAATGTTCAGAAACAAACAAATTTATTTTATTAAATGATTAATAATAACTGAATCATGAAAAGGTATGGATTTGAAAAGGGTTGGAAACAAGTACAACTAAAAGATGTTTCAAAAATAAAAAGGGAACTAATGGACGCTTTCGGGATAAATAACAACGTGAGCTTCCTTAAGCGTCTGAAAGGTGATATTGAACCGAAAATAAGCCAAGTAGAGGAGATTGAAAAGATATTCCATAAGTATGGGATAACTGATATTTGGGATTAAGCGATAGACAATATCGAATAAATAAACTATAGGTAAATTCTAAAAATTAAATCATTAAATCAACGCCATGAAAGAAATTGTAAAAGAAATTTTCAAAGAAACTTTAAAAGAAATGAATAGCTTAACATGGAAACAACGGCTAATCGTAATTTATTTTACATTGTCATTTTTATTGCTATTTGTTTCTGATGGTACACCTTTATGGGTGATTGCACTTATTGTCATTAATTTTGCCAATTCGGTAAGACTTACTAAAAAATTACCTATAAAATAATAATCTTTTAATAAAACAAAATATGAAAAAAGTAATATTAAAACAATTGTGTTTAAGAAATTTTCGGGGGATAAAAAACCTTGAGCTGAATTTCTCTGATAGAGAAAACTTTATCTTTGGAGACAATGGATTGGGTAAATCTACTGTATTTGACGCATATTGCTGGCTATTGTTCGGGAAGGATGCGCAAGATAGAAAAGATTACAATATACGACCCATTATTAACGGAGAGCTACTCCGAAGAGTAGATTGTGAAGTTTCTGCCATATTAGATATTGATGGTTCAGAAACAGAGTTAAAGAGGGTATTTAAAGAAAAATGGGTAAAACCACGTGGAGAAATTGAAGAAGTATTTAAAGGTAATGAGACTGAAACATTTTGGAACAATGTACCCATTAATGTTTCAGAATATCAGAAAAAAATAAATGAAATCATTGATGAAGTGATTTTCAAAATGCTTTCAATTGTTCATTTTTTTCCAACTCTTGATTGGAAAGTACAAAGAGAATTTCTTTTCCAGATGGCCGGGACGCTGTCGGATGCCGAAATAGCGCAAGGGAATGAAGATTTTACGAAACTTATCGATAAGATTTCTGGAAAATCTCTATCGGATTTTAAAAAAGAAATTTCTGCACAGAAAAGAAAATTAAAAGAAAACATTGCGCAAATACAACCACGAATCGACCAAACTCAAAAATTAATACCTGAAAAAATCGATTTTTCACAAGTTGAAAAAGAAATTGATGTTTTAAAACAAAAAGTTAATGATATAGATAACGCTATATCAAACAAAGCAGAAGCATTACGACAGAGGTTTGAAGAGATAAAACATAAACAAGAATACATCAATGAACTTAAACAAGAACAACAAAATATTTTGTTTAATGCTGAATTGAAAGAGCGTGAGAAAACATTTGAGTTGGAGAAACAAAGGCAAATTGTTGAAAACAGTATAAAAGCTCTGCAAAAATCATGTGAAGATGATCAATTTAATTTAAAATCATTCAATTCAAAATTAAGTGATTATAAAATCAGGTTACAGACACGTAAAAATGAAATTATTGCTTTGCGTAAAGAATGGGTTGATGAAAATGCTAAGGAATATGATGGGAGTGATACTTGTCCGGTATGTGGGCAAAATATGCCAAAAGAAATGATGGAAAATTCCATTAAATTGTTTACCGAAGCAAAAATGAAAAAACTTTCTGAAATTTCGCAGAGAGGGAAAGGAATAGATGCTGAAATTAAAGAATTGGAGAATGAAATTGAAAATATACAAATTAAAATTTATTCCTTAACAGAGGATATATTGGAAAAAGAAAAAGAAATAGCAGATTTAAAAGACCATCTTGCTTTGATTCCTGTAATCACAAAAATTCAGGTACTACAAGATGAAATCCCGGAATATAAAGAATTACAAGAGAAAATCGAACAAGCCGAATCGGGGATAAAACAAATTAGTGAAGACCCTGATGTAGCTGATTTAAAGAATAAAAAGATAGAATTCTTAAATCATATACGTGAGCTGGAAATAAGGCTTCACGACCGTTATTTAATACATGCTTATGAGAATGAGATTAAAGAACTTGAAAAGAGAGGGAAAGAACTCGCACAACAACTTGCAGATATTGAAAAAGAAGAATATATTATTCAGCAATTTACAAAGAAAAAAATTGATGAATGCGAAAAACGAATCAATAGTTTATTTTCAATCGTGAAATTTAAACTATTTGATTATACGATAGATGGAAATGAGATAGAAACGTGTATTCCTCTTGTCAATGGTATTCCTTATGGAGTAGCTAATAATGCCGGGCAAGTAAATGCCGGATTGGATATTATTAAAACTCTACAGAGATTCTATGGCATTCAATTGCCTATTTTCTGCGATGGAGCTGAATCAGTAAATCATTATATTGAAATGGATTGTCAAATGATTTTCTTAAAGGTTACTTTAGATAAAACATTAACACTTAAAAATTAATACTATGTATATATTTATTATTATTCTTATTTCATTAATTGCAATGTGGCTTGGAATTACTAATTTAAAGCAACTTGGAGAAAATGAGAAATTGAAATACGAAAATAATCGTCTCAAAATGGAGAACAAATCCTTAATGGAAAATATCAGTAAATTGTGTAATAACGAATTTAAAACACACTATGATTACAGAAATTGAAAAGCGCTTAAATATAAGCGCAGATGAAATTTTAGGGAATAACAGAAAAATGGATGTATCAATTGTCAGGCAATTGTATTGGAAACTATTGAAAGAAAAAAAAGGATTTAGTTACAGTGAAATTGCACGATTGAATGGGAGAGACCATTCAACTATAGTTTATGGGATTAAAAGGGTCAATGGGTTTCTCGAAATGAGAGATAAAGAAACAATTGATTTGTGGAACAAAATAAAGGATATTGAAATTTTGATGAAGAGATGAAAAAAATCACTATTCAAGCAAGAGAATTAGTAGAAGATGACAATGATAATTCAATAATTATTATTGCAACAGAAAAGCAAGGAGATGATTTAAAAACAAGAATTGCCGTCTATGGGGAAGAAGGTTCATTGTCGTATGGACTTTATAAATTTGCAATCCATGAAAATACAAACAAGCTTTTTTCAAATGGATTAGCATTAGTAATAGAAGAAACAAATCAAAAAATAAAAAAAAGACACAGTAATTAATAATCAAAATTTTTAAAAATATGGAAAAAGAAAATGAATTGGCTGTTCGTCAGCAACAAAATGTAACAACGTTTAGCTTTTTTAATAAAGAGCAATTTGAAACAATGCAGAGAGTTTGTAAGTTATTTGCAAGCTCAGAGCTTGTTCCTGAAATGTACAGAGCATCTGAAAAGAACCCGCTTGAAAAAGCAATGGCAAATTGCATGATTGCAGTTGAAATTTCAATGCGTATAGGCGCAAGTCCTTTGATGGTCATGCAAAATATGACACCTATCTACGGTAAACCGTCGTGGTCTTCAAAGTTCCTTATTTCAACAGTAAATACATGCGGTCGGTTTAACCCGCTCCAATTCCGTTTTACCGAAAAGGGAATGCTTGGAAAGGTAGATTATACAGAATATGAAAAAGTGTGGGATAAGACTTTGTATGGAGGAAAGGGTGGATATAAAAACATTGCAAAAACAGCCACATTCGATGGAACAAAAATCATGGACATTGAATGTGTTGCATTTACAACTGCAAAAGGTTCTGACAAAGTGTTAGAATCAAGCCCAGTATCAATAAGAATGGCTATTCAGGAGGGATGGTACACAAAAGCAGGGTCTAAATGGCCAACAATGACAAAACAAATGTTAATGTACCGTGCTGCATCTTTTTGGACAAATGTTTATGCTCCTGAATTATCAATGGGTATGAAAACAGAAGAGGAAATTCGTGATGTTATGGATATTGATTATGAAGATGTAACGAATCAACCTCAATCTCAACCTCAAAAACAAAAAGAATATCCTACAGAAAACAAAGAAAAGGAAATACTCGACATGAGCGAAGAAGAAGAATCTACAGATGATGTTTTCTATGAAACAAGCGAACAAACTTCTGAACCACAACCGGAGAAGGTGGAAAATTCAAAAGAAACTCCTACAGAAAATAAGGAGTACAAGAAAAAGAACGTAGAAAACAAATTGTTTAACGCCCCTGATTTTTAAAGTAAATATGAAGCTGCATATCTTAGGTTCAAGTAGCGCCGGTAACTGTTACGTATTTGACAACGGCAAGGAAGCATTAGTCATTGAATGCGGAGTAGCTTTTAAAGAAGTGAAGAAAGCCGTTTCATTTGATATATCGAGAATAGTTGGAGTATTAATATCACATGAACACAAAGACCATGCAGCTTATGTTGAAGATTTTTTGAAAATGAGAATAAATTGTTATTCTTCTGAAGGTACAATCAGGAAATTGATTGAAAGAAATAATACAAATGATTCCAATAAAAAACAATTTAAACTCATAAATGAATATAAGAAAATTGGTAATTTTAGAATTAAAAGTTTTAAAGTCGTTCACAATGCAGAAGAACCAATAGGATTTCTTATATATCATAAAGAAATGGGGACTGTACTTTTTGCTACGGATTGTAATAGTATTGATTTTAAATTTAAGAATCTGAATAATATCCTGATTGAGTGCAATCACTCAATCAGGATTATAACCAGCAATCTGAAAAAAGGACTGATTACAGAAGCCGAAAGCGTGCGTATCTTAAGAAATCACATGTCCATTGAAACATGTATGCAAACACTGAAAGAAAATGATTTGAGAAATGTAAATAACATAGTACTTATTCATCTTTCAGAAAAAAATTCAAACGCAAAAGAATTTCAAAAGGAAATTCAAATTGCTACTTGTAAAAACGTCTTGATTGCAGAAAAAAATATGACTATCGAGTTAAATAAAATGCCTTTTTAAAATTAATTGTAAATCATAAAAACATGAAAAATAAAATTTATCTTACAATAGGAAAATATATTTCCGTAGGTAGCATGGAAGAACGCCTAAACAATATGGCAACACTTAAAATAGGAGATAAACATGTTACCATCAAAAATTTGAAAGATGGACTGTTCTACTCCTATAGTTATCAATCGGGAGTTTTATGCCTTCTCCTGAAAAAGTGGTGGCATTATTATCCGGCATTAATGATAGAAGCCATCAGAAAATTCTTACGAGTACAGAAATTTTTAAATCATTAAAATATAAAGAAATGGAATACGATAATATCATTGCCATTGTACCGAATATTAAAGAGTGTGGTGTGGCTTATTTAAAAACAGAAACCAAACAATTAGAAACAACATCGCTCGCATTCCCAATGTTACTTGATTATCTATTTCATGTAAAATTGATAAATGAAGACTCGGAAGAATCTTTGATAGTGGTTGTAAAAATTGATGGTTTAAATAGAGAAAACATTTTAAAAGTAAATGACTTAAATTCAAAAATTGCATACGTATTTAATGCTGGACAAATTTACGAAACCGGTATGAAAATCATTGAAATGTGCGAAGATTGTTGTATAAAGGTAGTTAAATATAATACTTATGAGAATAATTGGGATGGAGAAAACGGTGGAATTTCCTGTGAGGAGCTTTACAAGTTGACAGGAATAGTCGGGGAAACAAATCAAATATCTCGTAATGCTGCTTTGTTAGCTTGGAAATGGGCAGGACTATAAGATTGAATTTACTATGAAAATAAAACATTTAAAATTTAACATTATGGAAAGAAAAGAAAAAAGTTTGCTCCCTTTTGAATATGACGAATATATGGAAGTGGATAAATGGATAAATGAAATTCCGTTTATTAAATTTCCATCTGATTGGGAAATAAAAGTAATACCACCATTTGCTGGTGCTGTAATTAGATTTATGGTAAAAAAGGGTGATGCATATGTAAGTGTATATCTTGATTGTTATGATTTTTTAGGTTGCTGTGGACAGCCTTATTGGGAGGTTTATCCATACAATAATGATGTATATCGCTGTGCACTCAATGAAACAGATAAATTATTACAAGCTATTCAAGAAAGTATTGATCAAAATATGAGCTATTAATGAAATGAATAATTTTTAATTTAAAAACTTATGAAAGCAGATAAATACAGACTAACAAAGTACAGAAATGCTACTTCAATTAAAATTCCCAATCGCCGAGTTACTGTTGTTCGGGATAATGATAATCTTATTAAAATTCAATTTGCAAAAATTGGAAATGAGAAATGGGATTGTCAGGAAATAGTAAGGAACAAAATTCTTACAACAAATATAAATTTAACACTTGAAGCAGCAGAAGCTCTATTTTTTTCACTACAAAACGAATTAACGGAAATTCAACATAAACTATTATGGCGAGGCCTTTAAAAAATGGTTTAGATTATTTTCCTCTTGATGTTGATATTTTCGAAGATGAAAAGACACTTCCGGTATCAAGCGAGTTTGGGGCAAAAGGAGAATGCATTATTATCAGGATTCTTTGTGCGATATACCGTAATGGTTATTTTATAGAGTATTCTGATGCTTTTATATTCAAAATTGCCAAACAAGCTAATGTACCTTATGATTTTGTTAAAGAAGTTATCTCCGGGTTGGTAAAATGGGAATTTTTCGATAAATCTATGTTTGATTCGTTTGGTGTTTTAACCAGTTACGGAATACAAAAAAGGTGGAAAGAAGCAACAAAAAGAAGAATTAAAATAGATAATTTGCCATATTGGCTTTTAGAAACAAAAAAAGAGTTTTCGTCAACAGAAAATATCTTAAATCAATCAGAAACTACACAGAAGAAAAGAAATAATATTAAATTAAACAATAAAGAAAAAGAAGAAAAAAAAGAAGATAACAAAGATTTTTATTTCCTAAATGAAATTGAAGATAAAATGCTTTCAGAGGAGCATTGGATGGAGGTGTTTTGTATGAATAATTATATTTCACTACAAGAACTCGAAAAGAAAATAAAAGAATTTGTAAAGAAATTGGAAAATGAAAATTGCGTGGGGAAAAACAGACAAGATTTGTTTATATATTTTTCAAACTGGTATAGAAATGAAACTCAACAACAAGAAAGTAACAAAAGAAAATCTAATATCTCAAATCCAGATGACAAAGACTTATTCTGCGGTCTCAACAAAGGCATTTAAGGAAAAGATTTATGAAATTTGTCCTGAATTTAAGGTAGATAAATTCAATAAGAATGTATTAAATGATATATTCCTTTATATAAATGGAGAAGGGAATTTAGACAGTAGTAAGGGGATATTGCTTTGGGGTAATATAGGTACAGGCAAGTCAACATTGTTAAAAATTATTGCAGAGACTATGAGGATACAGGGAAGAGGTTTTAAAGTTGTAAATTGTCCTTTTTTAGCAGCAGAATACTCGAACAATGGCATGGAAGCACTTAATGAATCGACGTGGAATACTGTTCAGCATGGTGCAAGCAGACCTTTATATCGTGGATTTGATGAACTCGGAAGAGAACCTATACCTTCACGATATTACGGTAATGAAATGAATGTAATGCAATATGTATTGCATTGCAGATATGATTTCAGGCAGACAGTGAAAACATTCGCTACCACAAATTTACGACCAGAAGCTATTGCAAACATGTATGGCGAGTATATCTTTGATAGAATTGGTGAAATGTGTAATTTTATCGAACTAAGAGGAGAAAGTAGAAGAAAATAAGGGAATAACGGACGAGTAAAATAAATGAAATGAAAATGTACTTTATTTCAAAAGATGATGAATTGTGTTATTCAATCGAAGGAATAAAATCATATATGATTGAAAATCAAATAAATGAACTTGATGTATTTGTAGCAAAAAGGATAACAAATGATGTTTTTTTCTTTTGTAAAAAATATCATGATTCATTTCTGAAGGGAAATTGTGGAAATTATTGTAAGGATTACATTCCGAAAAATTCAAAAAGCGGTTGCTGTAAGTTTTTCGGATATTGTTATGAAAATACAAATCAAATAAAAAAAATTAAAATTTAATAATTAAAAATTTAACATTTAACATTATGGAAACAATGATTATAATTCTAAGTATTTGTCTTTTCATTTCGGGAATAATAAACCTGAAATATCTTGCTCAAAATGATGACTTTGAAGTTGAAAATCAAGAATTGAGAAATGAAATAAAAAGGCTGGAGAAGGAGAACGAAAATCTGTTAAATAACAT
>Ga0209506_1003299_pt1 | contig 13188 bp, 18 predicted proteins | sample AD_JPNHG2_MetaG_FD_184409 | JGI IMG/M metagenome (GOLD analysis project Ga0209506, IMG submission 184409) | Active sludge microbial communities of municipal wastewater-treating anaerobic digesters from Japan - AD_JPNHG2_MetaG (SPAdes) (version 2) | ecosystem: Engineered > Bioreactor > Anaerobic...
GGCGGGCAGCCGTGGCGCCGCTGGTAGTCAGCAAGCGCCACGGCGACGGTGGAGTGGTGAACCTCGAAAGTGGTCATAGGTGCTCCTTGCTTTTCGGCTCTGCGTTGCTCCGGGCTTGCCACCGTTCCCGCCTGCACTGCGCAGACGGAAGCCGCATTACTGCCGGTTTTTGCGCAGAACCGGTAAACTGCCATGATCACCATTTCTCAAACGCGGTCATCTCATCACCCATATTTAGGAATTCCTGCACGGTGAAGCGCGCGATTTCTCTTACAGGTTCAACTCTGTATCCGTCGTAGATTTCGCAGATTTCGCGTCCTTCGAAAATAATGACTTCGTCGTCGTCGTTAGCTGCGTCCATCGCGGTGTTATTTAACAATGATGCGACACTGTCACAAGCGCAGATTCCGCCAAGCATATCCATTCCATCTCCGCCGTCGGCTGAGATGTGCGTTTGCATTTGCTCTATGGTCAATCCAGACTCTTGAACTCTAAAATAGTGCCGTGCCATCTCGATGCCTCCTGTGTCTGTTTCTGCTCCTCAACTCTAATATCATTATACACCTATAATAGAATGATGTCAATAGTTTTGACCACCAAAATCCACGCCGCGCGGAAACTGTAACTTTACGTTCTAGTTTTGTTCTATATCTGCGCTTAACATGCGCTTAATCCGTGCTACGATAATCACGTCGGCGCGCATTAGCGTAGTTTGTGTCACAGTCCTTACCCGTGGCGTAAGCAGAGCCGCGTAAACTAAACACTTACGCGGCTCTCGTTTCGTTACCGAATCCGTCACAATCGCGGCGTGCAAGCCCTCCCCCACTGCCGCGCGTCGGGCGAAAATGCTCCAAACGCGGCTTTTACCACACGCACACACGCACACACACAGGTTAGGCCGTGCCCTCCTGGTCGTAGACGCGGTGCGCAAAGAAGGCGCGCCCGGCATTGGTCAGCACGTAGCCAGCGGGCTTGCCGTGCCCGCTATCGGTGCGCTTGAGCAAGCCAGCGGCAACCATCAGCGGCGTCAATTCGCGCTGCTGCGTGTCTGTCATGACACGCGGCGAAAGCGCCCGGTTTGACCACCTGCCGCCACGGTCGAGGTGCGCTTTGAGCGCGTCCCACTGTTCCAGGCTCAGCAAGCCGATGTTCCAATGGCGTTTGGAGTTGCCTTGCCCGTTGGACTTACGCACGCCCTCGCCGATCTCCTGGTCGTGCGGCTCCAGGTCGGTGGTTGTGACGTAGATGGGGCGGTGGGCTGGTTCCGGCTCCGCATCGTCGTCAGTGTCAATCGTGTGGATGAAGCGTGGCACGCGCGGGCGCGCCTCCAGCGGCTTGGGCGTGAAAGCGTCCATCTGCGGGAAGAGGATTGACAAGCCGAAGCGCTGCGAGAGCAGGTAGGCGGGATAGGCGTAGCCCAGCGCCAATGCCGGCACCAGCAGCAGGCGCAAGGGCACAAGCCAGCCTGGCGCGTTACGCATTGCAAGCGGGTCGTTGCCCAGTTGGATGGGCGCGTAACCGTCATGCGGCACGCCGTACCACACGGGCAGCCACAAGCGCTCAGTGTACGGTTGCCCAAAGGCGAGCCACAGCCACACGAGCGCACCCGCACCCAGCGCCACGCCGATGCGCTGCCAGACGTTCTCGCACTGCCACCAGACGCGCAAGGCTAGCGCGCCGATGGCATAGAGCGCCAGCGCGAGCAACAGCCCGCGCCCGATCAGCGCCATTTCCAGCAGGATGACCACCAGCGCCACCGCAACCAACAGCGCCAGAATGCCCGCCTGCTTCAGCGGATGGATGATCTCGCTTTCAGTCGAGCCGGTGCGCTCCTGAATGCGCACGCCTGGTTGCCCGAAGCCGCCGCCAAAGCCTCCGCCGTTGCTCATCGCCGCACCTCCAGCCGCTGACTCTCACGCCGGCGCAGAGATGTGGGTAGCCATGCCGCCGTCGGTTCTTCCGTGAGCGCCGGTTGACGCTTGCCGAGCACCACGGGCGGCGCCGATGGTGCTTCGATGGCGCGCCATTGGCGGGGATAGCGGCGTCGCAGGTACACGATGGCGACCAGTCCCAGCGTCATGACCGCCAGCGCCACGGCGATAACCGCCAGCAGCATGAGCACCGGCGTCATGGCGTTGGCCGTCGCCACAGTCGAAAGCCCTTGCGCCATGATCTTGTTGGCAGCCGCCACGTCAGCAGCCGCTTGCGCCTTGAGCACCGCCGCTTGCGCCTTGAGCACCGCCGATTGTGCTAACGGCCCGCCGATGCTGATTGCCAGGATGGCCAAGCCGCCCAGCACGGCGATGGCTTCAACCAGTCCTTCACCGCGTTCGTTGTTCATTAGGTTCACCTCAATGCTTTTTGAATGTCAGCAGGTCTATCAAGTCTTGCCTTGTTACCTGTTTGTGATTTATGAATATCTTGCCATCATCTGGGCTAGTATTCTCAAACACAATCAGATAGAATCCGCGATACTTTGGATCTTGTTTAGCGACAAGATGAAGTATCTTGAAGATGCTGCGCTGATAACGCTTCGGTTGGTGCCCGTAGCGCTTTTCTTCTATGAACATCCATTCGCCGGTATTGTAGTTTAGCCATACGTAGTCAATGTTAGTGGTTACGTAGCCTTTAGCACTATCAATCTCCGGTTGTTGACGTAGCCAGATACCAAACTCAGTTGAGTGGTTATCGCGTCTTTGTTGTGTCATGCAAGCGCTCCTTCGCTATATTTACATTCTCAATCTCCAAATCAATGCCGTCGAATAAACAGCCGTGCAATAGCGCCGCGATTCCGGTTGTTCCAGCGCCACAAAACGGATCAAGTATATACTGCCCAGGTAAGCACATTTTCGAGACTATATCAAACATACCGCTAACGGATTGCCCCCACTTGTGGAAGTCTTTGTCATTGCCGTCGCTTTTGAATACGTCGCCGAAAATCTTACCACTATACCTTTCGCCTTTGCGAGTGTAAATCAGCAGTGGCTTCCAAGTAGTATTGACGTTCACTTGACGCAGCGGCGTAGGTTGTCCTGGTGTCAAATATGCCGCGGTCCAGTAGTAGTCCAGATGCGTTCCAAGCATGGCATAAATATCCTGCAGATAGGATTGACCAGACATTGCAATGAGTAAACCGCCTGGCTTGAGCCAGTCATTTGCACGACGCGCCAGGACTTCCCACAGCGGCAAGTATTCTCGCGGGTAAGGCGGGTCAGTAATGATGAAGTCATATTTTCGTGGCGCGCTCCATGTTTCAATACTTGCCTGCCAGACGTTCCAGCGCTCTGCTTGCGGCACTGCCGCACCTGCCTCCGCAATCTCCGCGCGCTGTGCGAGGCGTTCTTTCTCTTTGACTTTCTTTAGCGCCTCGTGCGCAGACATTTCTCCGCTTGCCATTTGTGGTATAAGTTCAGGCGCTTTACGCTCTACTTCTTTCACTCGTGCAACTGTTCTTGGTGAAATGTTAAGCAATTCAGCGGCTCTGTTTCGCTCCAAGACATGCCAATTGGCATCTCTTGCAATATCCGCTCTTTGACCATGTTTCAATGTCTCAAGTTGACTAGCAATAACTCCGCGCTGTGTTTCATTCAAGTGCCGTCGCTTCAAGTTCAGCGATACCACAAACTCAACTAAGCCGCTTTCGTCGCCCGTGTATTCCTGAAAGCGCGGTTCTTCGCCTGCAATCAGACAAGCGCGGTAGCGGTTGCGCCCGTCAATAATCTGCCCGTGGTAGGTCCAAATCGCTTCAATCAAACCGTGTTCTTCGATGTCCGCTGCAAGGTCGCGTAATTCTGCGTCTTGCATCATAGGAAAGATTTCTGATACTGGATGGAATGGAATCATGCCGCTTCTCCTTGATTAAACAGTCCTTCAAACTCTGCCTCATTCTCTGCCAGGATGACCACCTGCCCGACCTCTTGCCCATCCTCGAAAATCGAGTAGCAGGCGTGCGTCAAATTGTGCCACTTCAACTCCACGTCAAACGTGTTCATTGCTTGCGCCTCCCGTAGCTGTGTTTCCAAATCACGACCGGCTCGCCCTGCGCGTCCAGCACGAGCGCATTGTCGGCGTCCACTTCATAGATGACGCCCCTGTAAATCAAGCCCCGGCGCGGTTCGCAGCGGTATTGCTTCGTGCCGCGCCACTCGATAATCAGCCCATCGTAGACGCTGCGCACCGTCTTTTGTCGCAGCGCCCAGCAAATCGAATCCACCTCGAAGCGCGCTGCGCTCGTGTACAGCCCGTGCGGGTCATGCAGGACGCGGATGCCGTAGGTGGCGCGGTTGGCTTCCTCAGCCCGCACGCGCGCCATGAAGTTGGGATACAACGCATTGCCGCTCCCGGCTTCGTTGTCATCCAAGGCCCAGTCAGAACCAACAAGACTTCCCGCGATACTAGCGAGCATTGACAGCCTCCTGTGCGCGATCAGCGTTCCGTTCGCGCTCACGGGCAGCGGATAGTGACACAATTTCGATTTGGTAGAGTGGCAATTTATCATCGTGCCAAACAGGAAAATCGCAGAAGCGCGCCACGCCATCCATTGTATCGAGTGGTCGCATCATTGTTCCAGTGCTTTGAGTAGCAAAGTGCTGGCTTACGAAATACTCTGTTGCGCGGCTCATATAGATCACAGCTGGCTCATTCTTGTGCGTGTAACGATAGCGCTGTATCAATTCAATGAGAAGGTTGTAGATTGATTCTATCATTTCCGCGCCTCCTGCACCCAGCGCCGCGCCGTGGATTCTGACGGCATGGCGTAGCCTTCCGCGTCACACCACGCGCGTAGTTGTGCCACCGAGCGCGGGCACGAACCGTTCAAGCGTGGATAGATTTGTCGCCACTCTTCCAAAGTGATGGGCTTTTCTATCCGCGCCACTTCCGCTTGTGCCTCTTCCTTGACGGTGACCGCTTGCGATGGCATGACCGCATCACCGCGTAATGCCGCCATTGCCGCGTGCAGGTCGCCGCGCACCTCGTAGTAGTGCCGCGCCGTCAACCAGCGCTCCATATTCCGGTCGGCAAGCGCCAGGTATTCTCCGGCTTCGCTGATGAGCGCGTACACGTCCGCCGCACTCAAGACGACCAGCGCCACAATCGCCCAGAGCGAGCGCAAGGCCGTGAGCGCCAGGAGCCGCGAGAACACTGTAGCGGCGAAACTGACCCATCCAGCCCACTTGTCAACCGGTCCCGCGTCCCCGTCGCGCCTCTTCCTGGCAATCTCAGCCATCGCCGAAAGCGTCCCTCCCTCGCAGCCGATAGCCAGGAGCACCGCGCCTGAGGATACCGCTACGTCAATCCAGGCTTCCGGCAGCGCGCCGCTTTGCGTCACCGCGATGCCCTGGATGGAGTAGGCGATACCGCCCAAGGTCGCGGCGATTGCCGGGACCAGGAGCGACAAGGCGCGCAGGTCACGCCACATTGGCGCGGGGCGCGACTTCCAGAACTTACGTATTTGTGTCGCGTTGCTCATCCTGAGCCTCCATAGCGATACTGATGATGCGTTGCTCGGCGTAATCCCACCATGACGAGTAAAATGGTAGATAAACTTCATGTTCAAGATTCTTCAATAGGCGATAGGCGAATTCTCCTGCCGCGTCATGATCTATCATATACAACGCTCTGACTTTATCTGCATACTCGCGCGCCAGTTTTTCGACGGCGGCGTTAGCTGCCTGCTCTGCTCGCTGAGCTGCAGCGAGTTTATCTTTCTGTATCTGCGCCCGCTTTTCTGCATCGCAGGTATCAGTGTGATATTTTGCCCTCAAGTCATCCATAGTGTAGAATCCGCACCACTTACAATACCAGGCCGTTACCTTTTCCATGTATCTTCCTCCAGTTTAGTGGTCATGTCAGGCTCCTCTGGTTCTTACGTCCGTCCGTCGTAACCGCCTTTAGACGGTTTGACGGATGCGTATGAGAGTGGTCATTGTGCCTCCGCTGCCAAGCCCGCCTCCGTGCTATCCGGCGCCCGCAAGACGCCGAACTCGGTACCGCGCTTGGCGTTGCCGAAGTGAATCGGATTGACCACGGCGCGCCGAATCGCCGCGTCAATGTCGCGGTGGATGGGAGCCAATGGCTCGGTGTGGAACGGCACAAACGGGCCGGGGCTGGATTGCACGACCGCCGCAATCTTGCCGCCGTGTTCGATGAGCGCGCGCCCGTTTTCTTTTGCCGCATCGCAGACGCGCCCAAAAGCCACGCGCGCCTCCTGGATCGTGAAAACCTTTAAGCCACTGTCAGTTTCTCGCATTGCAATCCTCCTCAGTGATATGCTTCTATTATAGCATAACTTTTCTATTATAGCACAAGGCGCGGGCGCTATTCGCACTTTCGCTGCATTTTGCGAATAACGCCAGCCGCTGTTTACATTCACCATAATAGCGGCTTTCTGTGCTATAATGTAAGCAGAAGACGGCGCAACAAGCCGCATGGAAGCGGCAAATCGGGCGGGTTATCCGCCAGCCGTCAGACGCTCCGGGCGGGTTGAAAGTCGGGTTCAATCCGTGCACTGTCAACAGTCTAGGCCCGCCCGTGGTAGTCCCTTTTTTTAGATTGTGCCCTTTAGCAATGGAGGTAACCATGACAACCGAAACCCTCGCGGCTTTTGCCGCAGTGCTCCTCTCGCTGGCGTTCTCCTACGTTCCCGGCTTGCGCGACAAGTTTGAATTGCTGGACTCTACGCACAAGCGGCTCGTCATGCTGGCCTGTTTGGCAGTCGTGGCGCTGGCGGCTTTGGCGCTCTCCTGTGCCGGCTTGTGGTCGTTCATGGTATGCGACCGGGCTGGTATCCTACAACTGATCGAGACGTTTGTCGCGGCGGCGGTCGCTAACCAAGCCGCGTATCTGCTGACTAAACCGGCGGCAGCATGACCGTTACCTCGGACGTGCTCTGGGTGCGCGCCATTGTCGCGGGGCTGGCCTGGATCAACTTCGGGCTATGGCTCTGGATTTGGGCGCGGGCCTATGCCGCACGTCCGGGCGTGGCGGGCTTGCTCTTGCGCGGGCGGGCGGTGACGTTCGCTTCCTACTGCCTCAACACGGCGCTCATGAGTACGGCGATTATCTTGCCGTTGGGCGTGCCGGTCGAGGCGCTTGTGGTTTGGCGTAACATCACGCGCCTCCACGCGCAACTGGCGCTCATCGTCGTAGCCATAGACATTTTACTCAACGAAGTACACAAAAAGCGAGCGTCATAATGACTGACTGGGTTACCATCCTGGCGGCCTTTCTTGCCACAATACCCGGCATTTATGCCATCCTCGCCAACCGGCGCAAAGTCAACGCCGAAACCATCAAAACAATGGGCGATGACCTGCGCGCCACAAATGCGCAAATCGTGACCGACAACCAGCGCCTGCGGGACAACCTCGCGGAGTTTGACGAGCGCCTCAAATGCCTGCGGGTCGAAATGGCAGAAGCGCGCACGGCGCATGATGCAGAAATAGCCGCCTTGCGCCAAATCAATGCCGACTTGCGTGCCGACATCGAAACCCTGCGCTCGGAGAATGCCGACATGAGCGACCTGCTCAAGCGCCAGGGGCAGCGCATCACAGAACTGGAAACCGAAAACGAAACCCTCAAGGCGGGCGTCGAATTGCTCACACAGCAGGTCGAGCGCCTGGGTGAGACGCCCGCATACAGACTCATACGAAAGAGGTAAAAACATGGCACTAGAAAATCCCGGCTTTGAACTAGGCTACCGCCCGTTGACCGCTCCCGACGGCTCCAAGCCGCACCACGTCGCTTTTGTCTACGAGGTGGACGTAACCGGCGGACCCATCACCAAGCGTTACACCGTCGAACGCGGCGAGATTCACAATCCCGTCGGCTGGTGGTCCTGGTACGCCCACCAGCGCAACGATGAGACGCCGGTCCCGTGGGATCCTGCCAACCGCATCGGCTGGGCTGAACCAGAGGTTCGCCTTACCGAAACCGTGCATCAGCGGCATCGCTCTGGATTAACTGCTGCATATCTCTTCACTTGGCGACGCATCCATGAAGGTGGGCTATTCCAGCAAGTGGTGGTGACGCCTGGCGCGCGCCTGCGTTTCACCGCGTATACCCACGCATGGATTGGCGATGATGATCACCCGCCCACCTGGTCGCTTCCAGGTGATGGTGCTTTGGCCTGGCCTGCAGGGACACCTGGGCTGAATAGTGATCAGCGCAGCGTAACGCAGAGCATCGGCATTGATCCCACCGGTGGCACGGATCCCTACGCGCCGACCGTGATATGGTCGCCGGGATGGCATATTTTCAATGCCTACCGGGCAGAACCACTGGCGGTTGAGGCGGTTGCCACTGGAAATATGGTTACTGTTTTCCTGCGGTCCTCGACGCTGTGGCCGGTCGTGCATAACGACGTGGCCTGGGATGATTGTGCGCTGGTGGTGGTGGGGGGGGATGAGCCCGGGCCGGGGATTCCGCCCATGGATATGGAGAAGCCGTTCGTCGCGCGCGGCACGAAGGTCGGCTATCACTGTATCGCGCCACGACAAGTGCCTGGGCACGTGGCGCAGCTGGCGCGGCAGGGTGCGCCGGTGCCGCTGGTGAAGTTTGTGGATGATTGGTCGGGGATGGCTGCGGTTAAGGAGTCCTCGCCGCAGACGCTAATCCTGGCGCGCAAGACCTTCGGACTCGATCTGGAGCTCGTGGGCGGATTGGCGGATATGTCAGAGGCCGAGATTGAGCAGCACGCCTCGTATCTGATGAGTTTGTTACGGCAGAAGTGCTTGCAGGAAGCGGAGCATTTACAGTACATTGATTATCTGGAGACGGTGGTCAATGAGGCCGATCCCAAGAGTGCCGATGGCCACGGTTACCGCAATCTGGCGCTGCTCATGCTGCACATGCTCGATATCGCCGAGAAGTGGGATTTGCCTTGCAAGAAATTGGCGCTGTTCTCGCTCAGCTGCGGCACGCCTGAATGGGTAGACTACGTCGCGATGGCGGAGACCGGTGTCTTTGAGCGGATGCAAGCTGGCGGGCACATTATCAGCCTGCACGAGGGCACGCTGGCGGTTGGCGGTTACACCTGGGAGGAAGCGCCCATTGATCTGTGGTGGGGGCCAGGGCACACGATTCCCGGCGCGCCGGATGTGGCGGGCAGTGGCTCGCTCTCGTTCCGCTATCGTTACCTGCTGCACTTGCTGCGGCAGCGCGGGCTATATGTACCCATCGTGATCAGCGAGTTTTACGCCGGCGGCGGTTACGCGGGCGCAGATCCAGCGGCGATTCTGGCGCGCTTGCGCTGGTATGACGAGCTGGCCGCGGCTGATCCGGAATTGCTGGCGTTCACACCGTTCACTTTTGGGGGAATCGGCGTGGGGTGGGACGCGCAGGATTATGATTTCATGCTGCCGGCGTTGTACGACTACACGCTGGCAGTAAAAGCCCGGGTTAACGCGGCGCCTGTACAGCGGCCTGGCGGTTTGGAGCATGTGGTGACGGTAAATCTGTTGCCACAGGACACGACGCTAGCAGAGCTCCATGAGGTAACGGCGCACCTGCATCCGGGCCGACGCTCATTCGTGTACTCGGCGGATGATGCGGCTTACCTGGCTGCGGGTGGCAAACCGGGCAGCAAGGTGGTGGTGTGGAACGGTGAGCGATGGGATGGGGACATTGAGGCGTATCTGCGGGCGCGCGGGGTGCGCGACGTGGTACACGCCCGGTTTGGAGATTTCGGGCTGCCTGATGATGTGGCAGAGATTTCGGCGTATTCGCAGAATGATCCGCGCTGGAGGAATCAGATCTACTCTGGTGGCGCGACGTTTGGGGCAAATGGGTGCCTAGTGGTCTCGATTGCGATGCTGGCCGGAGTGGAGCCTCCAGAGGCAGCGCGGCGATTGCGCGAGGCTGGGGCATTCAACGGGGCGTTTTTGTCGAATCCGGCGCGGATTCCCCAGGCGTTGCCGCAGTTGGATTACGGCGGGCATCGGCATTGGCGGGAAGCAGGGCAATTGGCGGATTTGAACCTGTTGCGCCAGGAGATTATCGCACATGGGGCGACGATCTGCGAGGTGCGCTGGGATCCGGCGAAGGGCGGCCCGGTGCCTGGCAATCAGCATTTTGTGGTGGTTGTAGCGATTTCTGGGGACGATGCCCAGATCATTGATCCGTGGGACGGGCAGCGTAAGGCGTTGCGCGGGTCGCGGTACTGTTTGGGGCACGAGACGGCGGCGGACGCGCTGACCGGGGTGCGGTTGGTGCGGCGGGGTGGGGCAGCGACACCGCCGGTGACGCCGCCGAGCGGTCCGGTGCTGTTTGGCATTCACGATGAAGACGGCGATAACGGGGAGACGGGCGCGCAGTGGATGGCTTCGCGGGGGTTGCGTGGGCTGATTGTGCGACCTGTGTATCTAGGGACGCACGCGCAGTTATTGGATTTTAGTGCGGCGGAGGCTGCGGGGCTGCGCGTGATTGTGAATTTGCGGTATTCGTGGGCGGTGGATAACGGCGGGCAGGGAACGCTGCCACGACCGGAGTCTCCAGCGTGGACGCTGTTTGTGCAGGCGGCAGCGCAGACAATGATTGTCTCGCGGGGAGTGTGGGGCTGGGAGATCAGCAATGAGGCGAACAATCCGCGCGAATGGCCGCATGGGGGTACGCTGTTGCCTGTGCAGCTGGCGGAGGCGTATAACGCGATCCGCGAGTTGGTATGGGCTTCGACGGCGCGGCCCAGGATGACGCCGGGGGCATTGGATCCGTTCAATGCGCAGGCGGGCGATCCGCGTGATTGGTTGCGCGAGGTATGGAATCGGATCAGCGGGGCGGAATTTGTGGCGGCGCATGGGTATGTGCGGGGGCCGAATCCCGCGTTGGTGAATTCTATGGCGCGATTCGCGGATGCACCGTTGCAGTGGCAGTATCTCAACTATCCAGGATGCATTACTGAGTTGCTGAAGAGCCTGCCGGCGCAGTGGGTTACATTGCCGGTGTACGTGACGGAATTTAATCATCTGTGGAAGGCTGTTGAGACGGATTGGGGTTGGGTGAACGATGCGCGGGCGGCTGAGATCGTGCGTCTGGCGCATGTGGCGGCTACGGAATGTGGCTTCGCCGGGGTGGCGCTCTATCGCTGGGCGGGAGACGAGTGGCGATTACAGGGCAATGCCGCGGTGCTGGATACCCTGGAGGCGCTGTTGCGGGAGTGAGATGTTACGTGCGTTACGGCTGCAATTGGTGACAATGGTGTGTCAATTTTGGTCGTGGATACTGCACACGGCATATGATGGTTATTGCCGTCGGCAATGGCGGCAAGGTCGAATTGCGCTGAGCTTCGAGCTGTGGCGCAGGAGATGAGAGATGCCGCGGGCAAAGCCGTTTCAATGCCGCCGGTGCGGGACGTTGTACACGGGGGGACGGTGCCCGATGTGTTATCCACCGAGGAAGAGGCGCGGCAGCGGCGGGCGTAGGGTCGGCGGTGTGGGGAGACGGACGGCGTCGGCGGTGCTGGGTCGGGTGTTGGCGGTGAATGTGGAATCTCTGGCAGTCTGAGGCGCTGGCGGCTCATGATGGGGAAATCATCCTCGCCGGCGTTGAGCCGGGGCGCGAATATTTTGGGACACAGGTGCAGGTACGCGCGTTGACCGCACACGGCGAAATCATCACGCGGTACGCGCACCTCGTTGCCGCTGATAATGGCGGCGTTTACGTCAAAGTGGGGCAGCGCGTGCTTGCTGGCACGCCGCTCGGACGCTGCGATAACACGGGCACCTCTACCGGCGACCACCTGCACTTTGACGTGCGGATAAATGGCGCTTACACCGACCCGGAGCCGCTGCTTGATTTTCCAAATGTACCGCCGGAAACGCCAACGCCTCCTGACAACGAGGGGCAGCTGCTATCCTTGCACATCCAAACCGTTGAGCCTGGCGCGTTGGACTTCCTCAGGCAGTCCCAGCCGACCGGGGTTAAGATCGTGTCTGAGATTGGCGCGATTCAGGCGGTGAGCGATGCGGCGCCGGAGGCGCTCCTGGTCTACCGCCATCACCTGACACGGGAGGATGAACTGGCATGTTTAGCCGACCCCGTGAACCGTGCGCGCTGGTTCATTGACCAATTCTACGAACAGATTGCGCCACTGGTCGATGCGGCGCGCGTGGACTATGTGGAGACGGCGATAAACGAGACAATGGACGGCGACAAGGTGCCGGCTGCCATCGCTTTCGAGCACGCTTTCATCGACGAACTGGCACGCAGAATGCCGCTCGCACGGCCGCTCGTGGCTACTATCGCGGTTGGCAATCCGCATGAAAGCCAGTTCCCGCTCCTGGTGCCCTTGGCTTCGCACACCATCCAGCACGGCGGGGCTTTCGGCTATCACGCTTACTGGCCGGTAGACCACGGGCGCTCGTATCTCCTGGAGCAGTGGGACTGGCACGCCGGGCGCTTCGAGGGCATGGACGCGGTGATCCGCGACGCCTTGGGCTACGGCGTGCCGTGGCTGCTGTCCGAGTGCGGCGCTTGCGGCTGGGATGCTGCCACCAACGCCTACGACCCGGCGGCGGGTTGGAAGCATCCGGCGTGCTTTGCAGGCAACTGGCAAGACTATAAGCGCGACCTGTTGCAATTCGCGGGCTTGCTCAAGGTGTCGCCGGCGCGCGTCCTGGGCTCGACGTTGTTCACCGTGTGCCCGCCATCCTGGGGATGGGACTACTTCACCCTGGACGCGGCACAGTTAGCAGAGTTAGCAGACGCCTTGAAATGACGCCAGGAGGCGTAGAAATGGACATCCCCATTGAAGACCTGTTACGCGAGTTAGCACAAGCCGCCGGGATTCCTGAGCCGCTACAGGCGGGTGAGTTCACCGTGAAAATGTTCATGGCTACCAACCAACTGACCGAGGACGTGGCGCGCTCGGCGTTGGAGCGCTTGGAGCGTGACGGACACATCGAGAGCGTCGGTGAGCGGGTCTACGAGGGGCGACGCTTCAAAGCCTATCGGAAGGTTGCGCCTTGACTGCGCCGCGCTTTGTGTTGGTGCTGTCAGACTGGCACTGCGGGCATCGCCTGGGGCTTATGCCGCCAGACGCGCGACTATACCACGAGGACGAGAACGGCGCGCCGGTGCTGTGGTCGCCTAGGCCGACGCAGTACCAAGTATACCTGTGGGACCTGCTAGACCGGCAACTGAGCGAGGTCGCGGCGCGCGTCAAAAAGCGCCGCGTCGTGTTGCTCATCAACG
>Ga0209506_1003301_pt1 | contig 13183 bp, 11 predicted proteins | sample AD_JPNHG2_MetaG_FD_184409 | JGI IMG/M metagenome (GOLD analysis project Ga0209506, IMG submission 184409) | Active sludge microbial communities of municipal wastewater-treating anaerobic digesters from Japan - AD_JPNHG2_MetaG (SPAdes) (version 2) | ecosystem: Engineered > Bioreactor > Anaerobic...
ATAGCCAGCCAGGTCTAATTCCAGATTTTCATTCCAGGATAAAGAAACTGCACGGTATACAGGTTCAACTTTAAAATTCTCAGGAGTTAGTGGAATTAAATTAGGAGTTCCCGTGGCAACTATTATATAGCTCTCTAACCCATTAAAATCTACACTGGAGACTCCTATATAATACATTTGCCCTTCCGTCAAATTTTCCAATCTATAGGAAGTTTGGGTTGTAGAAATGGGGTCGTTCCATTGTCCTAAAACAGTTGAATAATAAAGGTTAAAATGGTCTAACACAGGTTCATAAGGACTTTCCCAGGTGACAAGTAAAGAAGAACCATTTCCGGTATCCCGAACTACTAAATTTTTGGGTGCTATGGGCATTTCAGAAAATCTTACAGCAGAAGCAGTGGATGCCTTAATTACTTCAGCACAGTAATCTGAATTTATATATTGTACCAAATCGTTGATGGTATGATAATAAGGTGAAAATTCAAATTCCGAAAAAAAAAGGACATTATATCCCTTTTGCCAGAAGGAATAGCTATCACTATTAGAAGGATTTACTGAGGAATCATAATAAACTTGTAAAGCAGTATATTGTTCAATTAATTGATGAGCATAATTGGTATAATTTTCTGAGCCATCATAGGGACTTAAGGTTACTTGGTAAAAGTAAGGGTCATTATTATTGCCAATCATATCGTGATTAATCATCAAACAGATATTTTCATTATTATTACGCGCTGTGAAAGCATAATACCAAGAACCATCTAGACCTAATTCTTCTGCAGCAAAAGTAACAAAACGGATAGAACATCGTGGTTGATATCCACTTTGCATAATAACCCGGGCTATTTCTAAAGTTGCTGAAGTGCCGCTGGCATTATCATCTGCTCCGGGAGCAAATATATAGGAGGATATATTCTGATCAAGGGTGGCGGAATCGTGGTGTCCTCCTATAATGATATATTGGTCAGGATGGACAGTTCCAGGAATAGTTGCTACTACATTATATTGATCAGTATTCCAGCAGAAAAAAGGTTGTAATTGCACATCATTTATTCCGAAGCTGATGAATCTATTTTTTATCCATTCAGCGACCTGTAATCTATTATTTGCGAAAGCATAACGAGTTTGAAAATCTTGTAAACACTGGATATTATAAAGAATAGAATCCGCATCTACCAAAGATATAATTTGAGCGATATCAGTTCTAAAAGTTTCTCTTTTTTCGGGTAACAACTTAATATCAGAAAATATTATCGGTTCTGGTCCTAAATGAGTAAAGGGATATTTAATTGTTTCTCGGAGTATTATCTCATCCAGGGAACTCTGGATTAGATAAGCAGAGCGCAAGTTAAGAAGTATTGTTCCTACAGATGAAGGCAAAGAAAAAGAGTCTTCCGGGATTTTTGAGACTAGGTATAAATTTGGTAAAATAGAGATATTCCCAATTTTTAAGGAACCAGGAAAATCTATTGCTTTATCTGATTCAATTATAATCGCATATTCACTATCATAATGTAGAATCTGAACACCCTGTTGAGAAAGCTGTTTCATTGCTTCATAAGTAGAGAGAGAGGTATAGCGGTTCATTATTTGCTGGACGGGAATGGCTAAAATTGAGGGTAAAGCCATCAAACTACTCGCCAGTAGAAGTGAGGTTAAAAAGATAATCCATTTTTTCATTTTTATTTCCTTGTATATATAAGATTTTACTTTAGATTATAAACTTTAGGATATGATTAATTTTGAATAGAGAAAAGTTTTTCCTGAAATGTGTCAAGGAATTTCTTAATCATAATTGTTCTTGACTTTAATAATCCTAATTTTTATAAAGATTTTAATATATGGACATTATGAAAGAGGTAAAAATAATGAAAATTAGATTATTATCACTTGTGATAATTTCGATATTGTTTAGCGTTTTGATGGCTGAAAATCCACAGAATATCAATCTGGAAATGAAAATGATAGGCTTATCCGATGTTCCATCCGAGGAAGAGGCATATTTGGGAGTTTATATTCAAGACCTGGATTATCCAACTGCTCAAGCACTTGGATATAATGAACTTTATGGCATTCTGATAACTAAAGTGGAAAAAGGTTCACCGGCTTGGAATATGGGGATTAGAAAGAATGATATTTTAATGGAAATTAACGGATATCCTATTTTTAATGTTAAAGAATTTGAAAGTATCAAAAAACTTTTACATCCCGGAGATATTATATGGCTTCATATCTGGAGAGATGGAAATATATTTGATATTACAATGAAAGTACAGGGAAGAACGAAAGAGAAAAGTGATACTAAAAAACAACCTAAAAGTAAGGAAAGTTATCCAGTTGGTTGGGGTGGTGGAAGCTGGATACCTTACTGGGTAGTCTTTCCTGTGGATGATGTCAATGAACTAATTGCCCATATAGGTGAACCGACAGGAGATAACACCTTCGCAAATAATGCTATTAGTGAAGATGGGGTGTTTATGAGTGGAGGTGGAGGTAAAATAAACATAGGAAAAGGATTTTTCTTGGGTGGGGTTGGTGCAAGCTATAGCTTTTCCGATAGTGATGCTGCCACGCATTCTAAAATTAAATATAACCTTTCCTTTGGTGGAATAACTCTGGACAAACGATATGCCTTTAATAGAAAACTGATTGGTTCTCTGGGCATTATGCTTGGCTCTGGAGGTCATCAAGTGGAATATTCTGCTCTGGCAAATACCGATTTCAATTGGCCCGAGATTTCTTCAAGCGGAAGTTTCAATGTAAAAGTCTCACGGGGATATTTTATGATTCAACCCCGGGCAGAAATGCTATTAAGACTTTTACCCTGGCTTGCTATTCAAACGGAAGTCGGGTATATATGCGGCATCCCAACTCATAGTGGCTGGAAAATGCAAGCTACCACAGGCGATGTTTATAGTATTGAGAATTCACCAGATACACCTTTTCATAGTTTGACCATAAGCGTTGGTCCCTGGTTTGGCTTTTAAGAAAATAACCTGTCATTGGTTTATATAGCCTATAATTATGAAATGATATAACTAAATGTGAAATTTTAGTTTTATGTTTGGGAAATATTGAGCAGATGAATATTAGGATTCTTTATTATTATAATATTTTTATACAACAGAATATAGCGTGTTTTAAAGCATTAAAAATGGACATTTTTATGCTGTTATTTTATGTTATAATAGGGAATACAGTTTCCAGACTCTTAATTGCCTATCCCTTAGCACTTTCCTATCTAAAGAGCCAAGAGAGAGGCAAGGGAGAAATAGTAAATTCTTAGAAATCTAACATAATTTTTTAAGTTATTTATTTTCAATAGGATATATAAGATATGCCTAGAATAGAAAATAAAGGGAATCTAAAAAAAAATCAAAAGTTCTGGCAAGAAATGACTCTCCAAAAATACTATGCAATATGTCTAGAAATCCAGCTATCCCGCTCTGTACTATTTGTTTATAGAAAAGATGTGACTCCCTATCTGAGAATTTAGTTTTAAAACATAAACGCGATGAAGATTATCTTTTGCCAGAAGTTAATTCTCCAAGAGTCAGTTGGTGTTAAAATAGAGGAGAATAAAATTTAGATTGACAAAAAGTCTTGATTATGGATTATGATAAAAAAGAAATAATATTTTTAATATCTTAAAAAGGCTTTATTATTTATTTAGATATTATTTGAATTAAATGGAAAAAATATTATATAGGATAAAAAAGCGAAAAGAGAATAGATAGTTATGAAAAGTTTGATGAATGAATATATTGATAAAATTAATAATGGATGGGGAAGTCTGGAATTTGAAGCAGAATTGTTAAGATTAATAGGTGAATATAATAGATTAAAGAAAACATATTTGTTTGTATATGCATCCGCTATTAGCAAACCAATACCGGGAGTTCCATTAGAGCAAGATGATTTTTATATAATTCGTGATTTATTATCAAGCAAAAAAAATATTGATAAAATTGATATGTATATTGAAACTCCTGGTGGTAGTGGTGAAGCAGCTGAGGAAATAGTTAGGTTTTTACACAAAAATTTTGATAAAGTTTCTTTTGTAGTATCTGGAGAAGCTAAAAGTGCAGGAACAATTATTGTATTATCTGGCAATGAAATTTTAATGACTGAGACAGGGAGTTTAGGACCCATAGATGCTCAAATGAGAATTGGTCGTTCAGTGATTTCAGCATATGATTATATGGAATGGGTTGAAGAAAAAAGAAAAGAAGCAGAGGAAAATGGTAAATTAAATCCATTTGATGCTATAATGGTAGCTCAAATTACCCCTGGAGAACTGGGGAGTGTCTATAACGCTTTAGAATATGCCAAAGATTTAGTAGTTGAGTGGTTAATTAAATATAAATTCAAGGATTGGAAGATAACTGAGACCCGGAAATTAACAGTAACACAAGATTTAAAAAGAAAAAGAGCAGAAAAAATAGCATCCGAATTGGCAAATCATTCTAAATGGAGGTCTCATGGAAGATCCTTAAAAATAGATGACTTACAACAAATTGGATTAAGAATAATAAAATTGGATGATGACCCAAAATTAGCAGAAATTGTATATAGAATTCAAACAGTATGCAGAATTATTTTTGATACCACGACTACTTTTAAAGTATTTGCGACTGAAGATAGTAAAATATTTAGGCAAGCAGTTCCAGTTGGAGCTCCAATGGTAGTTCCACAAAAATCATCCGTTGATGTGGTACAAATTGAGCAAAAATGTCCTAAATGCGGGGAAGTTCATAAAATCTATGCCAAACTTGTTTCTAATCCTAAGATAGATACTGATTTTCAAAATAAAGGCTTCGTACCTTTTCCTAAAGACGGTAAAATTAAATGTAATTGCGGTTTTGAGATTGACTTATTAGGTGTTAAAAATCAGATTGAAACTCAGACAGGTAAAAAAATAATAGTTAACTAAGGAGTAAACATTATGGAGAAAAAGAATAAAGAATTGAGGAAAAAAAGAGAAGAAGTTTTACTTACCTTCTTAAAGCAAACAAAAGAAGGAAAATATGCTAAAATAGATGAAAGCTCCTTCCCTTATTCAAGAATACAAGAGCAAACAGAAGAAATTTATATTGATGAATATTATTATAGTCTAAGATAATATAATAATATAGAAAAAGATTTAATAATTATGAAATCCAAATTAAGCATTATAATTTAGAGAATTATTCATACGATGGAAGTTGATTATACATTTAGATGGTATATATTTGCGTCAGGTAAAGAAGTTGAATAATGAAAAATTAGTAAAGTAAAATTAAGAGCTAATGATAAGAGAAATAATTTTCAATATTTATTTAATAATTTCAGTAGTTTTTCTTTACGTGGCTGTGAGTTAAAGCGATTTTGTATACTTTCGGATATTTCCTTTCTATCAGCATCAGTTTCAAGTGCAAGGTCTAATGCTTTTTCCAGTTCTTGAGAGTCTCTATGGTCTATGATATAGCCATATTTATCTATGATAGTGGGAATTCCTGCCACATTTGAACCTACAGGAATGCAACCCGCTAGCATAGCTTCCATAAGAGAATTGGGCATCCCTTCGGATATAGAAGGTTGAGCATAAACAGAACTGAGTTCTAAAAGGCTAAAGAATTCTTTTTGAGGTAGATAGGTATAGATAGTGATATTGGGTAAATTTTCAAAATGATAGATTTTATTCAATTCAGGCAACCATTTTTTATCAATTCCCACAAAGACAAAACTCATATCTGGTCTTCTTTGAGCTATATCAGTTAATAAATCAAAACCTTTATTATAAAAATCCTGAAAACGAGGCGTAGAACCTGCAGTTACCACCTGTCTAAGTCTCTGTTCGGATATAATTGCGGGAGGAGAAATAGATACTGCATTAAAAATGACAGAAGCAGGAGTTTTCAATCCAGGGATTAAATTATAGATGCCATCTTTATGTCCTTCAGGTTTATAATAAGTGTTATTTGAAGAAAGAAGAGCGATATGATTGGAAATAATATGGGTACAGTTTTTTAAAGCGATTTTGGCACACCATCCACGAACTCTGGAACAATAAACTCCCATTCCCAGTTCTGGATACTTCACGGCATCATAGCCCCCGATAAAGATAAAACTGGGGATTTTTTTCCATTTAGATAACAAAACAAGAGGGGCTGAATGATAATCTGCAAACCAGATAAGCACTTTTTGGTAGCTATGGTCAAAAATAAGCGTTAATAATGCTCTAACTATCATTAGAAAATATCTTTTTTTGGATACATCTTGTTGCAAATAGATAGTCTTAACTTCATAAGCACTGTTTAGTATTTCTTCATCTACTTTCATAAAAGTAGAATGCGTAGGAAGTAGCAAAAGCACTTTGTTTTTCATAGGATTACGCTAATTCAATTTACTCTAAATTATTCATTGTATCGGGATTAATTTTATTTAAAGTCTGATCAAAGACTTCAGCAAGTTTTCTGGTGAGTTCACGACGTTCAAAGCTATGGATGTATTCCCAATCTGGCATAACTGAGAGTTTTTCTTCTTGCCATAGGTTATATAAATTAACTAATGAGTTAGCCATATCTTCTGGATTCTCATTATCCGCAATAAAAGATAACCCACTTGGTCTAAGGATATTTGCTGCCATACCTTGTGGATTAATAACTGCCCAAATAGGTTTTCCACTTCTCATATACTCAAATATCTTTCCGGTTGAAATAGCATCACTTTTTGGTCCTGCACCAATAAATAACCAGAGAACATCTGCTTGACTCATCACTTCCGGCACTTGAGAATGATTAAGATAGGGGTGCAGTTTCACTATCTTCTCAAGGATTTGGTTATTTTCAAAGCCTTTAAAAACAAAAGAGCGATAGTTCGGTCCATATATATGAATTCTTATCTTCTCGGGATTGATTTTTCCTTGTTCAACTAAATAAATTAAAACCTTCCATACCGTTGCAGGTTGACGACGTCCATATAAACTTCCTATATAAACAATCTGAAGCTTATCTTTTTCTGTTTCACGAGGTGGAAAATTTTTCTGGAAATCATTTTCATCATAACCATTGGTGATAACGACAAAGTGTTCTGGACTCATCTCAGAATGAATGGAAAGGAAATTATCCTTAATGGCTTCATTGGCTACTATAACTTTATCAGATTTAGCCAGGACCTGATGTTCCAACTGGAGTTCATACTTTTTAAAAGATTCTGGAGGAGGATTATCCAAGCGACTTTGTCCCTGACTCCAGTCATCTCTAAAATCTGTAATAACAGGCAGATGGTAATTTTTCTTGAGCCATAAGACATTTAACATTAGAGAAAAAGGAGGACCAGAAATGAAGATGAGGTCTATTTTTTGTCGTTTCATTAGGCTTGATATCTTGCGATGTAGAAAAGGCAAACTGATGATATCTTCATCAGGTTTGAATATATGATAATTTAGCCAGTTTACTACTTGAGGTAAATTCAAGCCCCAGAAAATCTTAAATAACCAGCGAGCATCCAAAGTAAAGAAATGTTCTATCTTCTGTTCTGGCAACAATTCTTTTAAAAGACTGTAATCTTTAGGTTGCTTTATTAGTTTAGGATTAGGTGTCAAAACAATGCTATTCCAGCCAAATTCAGGTAGATAACGAGTGAATTTTACTCCTCTATGAACTCCAGAACCACCTACTGGTGGGTAATAAAAGACAATATAAAGCACTGTTTTCATTATATATTATCTATTTTCTGATAAAGAGTATAAAGCCAGTAAGGATGAGGATGAGAAAAAATCAGGTTCATTCCGTTAACCATTCTGGTTAAAAGATTGCTCTTATGCAGAAATTCCGTGCTTCCACATTGAGGACATTTTTGACCTTCGGAAGGCAGAAACCACTGTCCCTGTTTATGCAAAATGGATAAAAGAAACGGATGAATATTGCGTTCCATCGGTCCAAAAATGTGATATTCTAAATGTATAAAATCAGGTGTAAGAAGATTATCCAGTTTTAATAGGTCAAAAGATTGAAGATGGCTGTAAACATTCTCAGAGAAACCGCATACAGCACAACGATAGAACTTCTTTTCCAGCTGTTCTTTATAAGGCACTCCAATAATTAAATACTTTTTGCTTACTCTCTTAATTTCTTGAATACCTTTTTGCAAAGTAATATCATCTAAATGTTCCAGCACTTCATTACTGCATACCAGATCAAAAGAGTTATCAGGAAAAGGAATAGCATCAATGGAAGCACAGATTTTGGCACATTGCACATATTGCAAAGCGATAGCTGAAGGGTCCAAAGCTGTAACTTCATAATCTCTGGCTAATTCATTGGTAATAATACCATTGCCACATCCTGCATCCAGGATAGTTTTCACATCTTCAGGAATCATTTTCTTGATACAAGCTAAACGTTCTAAAGAACGACCTTCACTATCATAATGTTTCCAGGTATGTTCAGAGTAGTAATCCATCTATTTAGTTCCAAATAGCTTCAATTTTGCTTGATTTAAAAGCTGTTTTATATACTGAATGTCATAGGGAAGAATAGCATTTAATGCTTTGCCACTTAAAAAATAGGCTATTATAAAAACTACTAAAGCTACTATCTGAAAAATCCAGCTCTTCCCGAATATCCAGAGTACAGAAAGACTTATTAAAGCTGAAATGGTGACAGCTAAAGCCGTTTTACCTATTGCCGGTAAGGGGAAAAGTTCAGTTAGACTGAGTTTTAGACTGTTTTTTATCCAGTAAAGATATATGGCTACTGAAAGCCAGCTTACAATTACTGTAGAGATCGCAGCTCCAATCATTCCTATTAACTTAACTAAAATAATGTTTAGCACCAGATTCATACTCAGGGTTATGATAGAATTAATCATTATATACTTAGTCTTCTTCAAAGCCATAAAGATTAACCCATAAGTGGCTATCCGAAGCGGTAAATTAATGAGATACACTTGAAAAATAGGAGCTGAGGCTTTATAAGTGCTGGAATAAAGCAAAGTTATTAATGGCTCAGCAAAAATAAGACCTAAAGCACAAAGAGGGAAAATAATAAGCGCATTCTTTCGCACTGAAGCCCGATAAATAGTATATATCTGATCTGGATCACTGCTAATATTAGGAAGTAGGATAGCATTCACGGAATTATTAAGAATAGAAATTAGAGGAAGTTCCATTGCACCAATAGAAAAGATAGCATACGCAGCAGGAGTAAAAAATCCTGAAACGACAAATTTATCCAGCTGAACAGAAAGCATACCTATGATTGAAGCCAAGCCAAGAGGTAAAGAATAATGAAATATTTCTCTATAAAAATCGGGATCAAAGGTAACCTTTGTGAAATATCTTCCCAAATTATATTGAGCATAACCCCATTGCAGCAAAGCAGAAAACATCACTCCCAGGACAATATAATGAAGATTTCTGGTGATTAAAGCGGTTCCTAAAATGAAAATAAAATCACAAGCGACACTGATTAAAGTGAAAGTAGCAGTCTTTTTGGGTTGCTTCAATCCCAGCATAATCTGGGAGTAGATTTGAGTGATGAACATAAATAGGGGATAGACAGCAAAGATAATAAGTAGTATATTCAGCTGAGGATTATTGAATATATGAGCAATAAAGCCTCTAAGCAGAAAAATTGCCAGCCCAAATACAAAAGCCAGCAGAGTGATAAGATTGACAGTGCGAGTTATAAACTCTTTTTTGCTGTCTATATGTTCCAGCTTGGGAAGAAAATAAAGAACGCTTTGAGGGATACCAAGCAGTAAAAGTGTGGAAAAGGTGGAATAAATTAGAAAAAGCTGACGATAAGAACCAAGCTCTACAGGAAGAAGGATGCGAGCTAAAACAATGCCAATAATGGTTTTGAAGCCAAAACGAATAAATTCTGCCGTGGTTAGAATTCCTGCTTGTTTACTGCGATCTTCGGTCATACTAAGATTTCTTTTTTAGGAGTAAAGGAGTTCAAATTCATAATCTACTGTTCTAAACTGGAATTGCTATGATCCAGTTCTGGATGGATATCCTGCACTTTGACTTCGGCAGAGCCATCCTTCATTCTCAAAGAGAGCTCTTCTTCAAGAGTTAGTTCTTGTACAGAAGTAATTATATGTTCACCTTTTTGTACCAGAGCATATCCCTTTTCCAGCATATGTTTTGGTGATACACTTTCCAACTGAAGCTCAAGCATTGAAATTCTATTTTCCGTTTCCTTGAATTTCTTTGCCATCTCTGAGGGAAGAGTTAAGGTCATTTCATCCAGATTTTGCTGATATTGATGCAATTTACTTTGTAAGAGATATTGCATAGTGTGAAAAGCTTCTCTTTGCTGCTGACTGTTTCTATGAAGCTGTTGTTGCATTAGGGACGCTAAATTAAGAAATTCTATAGAAGCCTGGTCAATTCTTTTTTTATAGTTTTGCCAGATGGCTCTGGGATGAAGAGAAGTTAAAGCTAACCTCAATTCATTAATCTGATTGCGGGTAATATATATCTTATTTTTGATGCTATTGGTCAGCCTTTCTTCTAACGCTTTGAGATAGTTAATTATATCCACCCGATTGGGGACCACTAATTCTGCTGCTGCAGAAGGAGTGGGAGCTCTTAAATCTGCGACAAAATCCGCAATAGTAAAATCTATTTCATGACCTATAGCGGATATAATCGGAATTTTGGAATCATAGATAGCTCTGGCTAATTGTTCATCATTGAAGCAGAAAAGCTCTTCTTGAGAACCACCTCCCCGAGCAAGAATTATTACATCAACATTCTCTTTTTCATTAAAATATTTTATACCTTGAATTAAAGTGGGAGGAGCTTCTTCACCTTGAACTAAGGCAGGAAATACAATAACTTCCCCAGGATAACGGCGTCTTAAAATATTTAAGATGTCCTGTAAAGCTGCTCCTGCGGGAGAAGTGACAATTCCAATCCGACGAGGGAATTTTGGTAAGGGCTTTTTATGTGCTTCTTCAAATAGACCTTCCGCTTGTAATTTCTTCTTTAAAAGCTCAAATTGTCTCGCTAAATCTCCCTTTCCTGCCAGTTGCATTGAGTAAACATTAAGATTGTAAGTGCTGCCTTTTTCATAAATAGTGAGCTTACCATAGCATATCACTTCCATACCTTCTTCAGGTTCAAAATCAAGATAGATATTGGAACCACGAAAGAAAGTGCAACGCAAAGTGGCATTTGCATCTTTTAAGCTAAAATATATATGACCGGAAGGATGACGAGTGTAATTACTTATTTCGCCACGCACATAAAGCGGTTCAATCTGAGATTCAATCACTTGCTTCAAATGCGAAGTTACTTCCGAGACACTGAAAACTATTAATTCATCCATAAATAGCCATCAATTAAGCTTTATAGTATTTGTCAATTATAGAGGCTTCAATGTAAAAGTAATACTTTTTTCACCGTGGTGTTTCCACCCTGTTCCAGTCTAATAAAATACACTCCAGATGAGACTCTCTTTTCCTTAAAATCTTTTCCATTCCAAAGCATTTAATGCTCCCTGATAGACAGTTACCCATTCTTCAATATTTAAGGTTTGCGTTCCCGCAAAGGAATAGAAAAGGACATTATTTCCATCGGAAAAGCCTACACCCTGGATTTTTGCACCTGTAGAAGTTTTAGCGGCAACCTGAAAAACGGCTCCCGAATCAACTACCACAGGATTTATCATTTGTAGCTTCCAGGTATTTCCATATAATCTTAAAGCCCAGGCACTATTATTATAAGTATCGGAAGAGGTTAATTCCCAGGCAGTTGGATTCTGGTCTTCATTGCTATAGGAGAGCAGATTCACATAACCACTTTCAAAATCTTCTATGGTTTGAAAGCGGATTTCTGCAGGCAAAGAGGATATATTTAGAAAGAAAAATAACAAAAAGAGCCAGAATCTGAAAAGGCGATTACTCAGCCCTTTTCTTTTTTTCATATTATCCTCCTAAAAAATAAGAGGAGCACCAGTTACGATGCTCCTTATAAATTATTTATGCATTAATACCTGCGTCCAGAGCTCTAAGATTTTCTTCTACTATCCGTTCTCCCTTTCTGTTGAATATCATTTTTATGGCTTCTTTCAGTTCCTCTGGTGTAAATTCCAGATATTTTATTGCTGCTCCAAGCATAACAATATTCATAGAACGAGGTGACTTCACAGATTTAGCAATAGAATCTGCGTCAATGAGCACATTATTGGGTATTTTTCTGATTTCAGCATAAAGCTCTTCTTCATCAGGATAATCCGGAATATTCTTGAAGGGAGTTTTATTAGAAATAATCCAGCCTTCTGGTGCTAAATAGGGCAGATAGCGCAAAGCCTCCATAGGTTCAACCGCAAGAATCATATCCGCTTTGCCATAAGGAATAAGGTCACTCCAGATAATCTGATCGGAAAGACGAAGATGAGATTGCACATCTCCTCCGCGTTGACTCATACCATGCACTTCTGCCTGTTTAAGATTCCAGCCTCTATTAAGTGCTGCAGCTCCAAGAACTGTAGCTATAGTCAATATTCCCTGACCTCCAACACCTGCGAGTATTATATCTTTTTTCATTCTGGAGTCTCCATTTTATTCTTTTTTCTTAAAGTCTGAATACATTCCCGGCGTGGAATAACCACGGATACACCATTATAAGCTATTTCTTCCTTATAAACTTTCACTATCTCATCCCAGTTAGTTTTCAGAGGTTTGAAGATGCGGATATGGTCAGGATGAACTCCAATACCTTTGCATACATCTTCAATCTTTCCATAACCAGTGTATTCCTGTCCACCGGTCATAGCAGTAGTGGAATTATCCAGAATAACAATAACCACATTGGCATTTTCATAGACACAATCCATTAATCCAGTTAATCCAGAATGGAAGAAGGTGGAATCACCAATAACTCCAATGGAAGGATAGAGTCCTGCATCAGCAGCTCCTTTTGCCATAGTTATGCTTGCACCCATATCCACACAGGAATTAATAGCATTATAAGGAGGCATAAATCCGAGAGTGTAACATCCTATATCGCTGAAAACATGACCTTTCCCATAATCTTTTAGGGCTTCATTCAAAGCCAGAAAGCTATCGGAATGAGGACAGCCCACACATAAAGCTGGAGGTCTTGGACGAACCACTGATGGTACTGGCTTACCTTCTGTATCAGGAAGTCCAAGAGCTCTTGCTACCTTATTAGGATTTAATTCCC
>Ga0209506_1003311_pt1 | contig 13124 bp, 5 predicted proteins | sample AD_JPNHG2_MetaG_FD_184409 | JGI IMG/M metagenome (GOLD analysis project Ga0209506, IMG submission 184409) | Active sludge microbial communities of municipal wastewater-treating anaerobic digesters from Japan - AD_JPNHG2_MetaG (SPAdes) (version 2) | ecosystem: Engineered > Bioreactor > Anaerobic >...
CCATGCCGCCCATGCCCATGCCCATGCCGCCGCCCATCATGCCGCCGCCCATCATGCCGCCGCCCATCATGCCGCCGCCCATGCCGCCGCCCATGCCGCCGCCACCCGTGCCGCTGCTGCCCCACATGTCGCTGCCGCCCAACAGGCCGCCGCCGCCGCCGCCGCCCTGGTCACCCGTGCCGCCGCCTTGGGGCGCAGTCATCATTGTGCCCATCATGCCCATCATCATGCCTGTCATCAGGCCCTGCATGCCACCGTAGTTGGCCGGCTCGCCGACAAGGTCGGTGATGTCATAGACGCGGGTCTCCATCTTCTGCGTGGGCAGAGAGTTTTCGGTTCCCACCGTCACCACGCCCTTGTTGACCACGTAATCCACAGGGGAGAAGGCCGTGGCCGGCGTGATGGCGCGCATCAGGTTCTCCAGGGCAATGCCCAGTCTGACCTTGGGCAGCCCGTCCATGTCGATCCTCGTGCTCGGCTCGATCTCCGCGTTGTCGTAGAGGTCACGCCAGAGAACGACGATGCTCAGCGGAGGCTCCACCGAGCCTCGAATGATCTCGATCGCCTCGCTCAGCGGCATCTCAGGACTCAGCGCCGACAGATCGACGATCGTGTCGAGCTGCTGGTAGACCCGCATGCTCTCCGGGTCCAGCCCGATCGGCTCGTCCGGTTTGCGACGCTCGGAGATCTCCCGCCAGTTCTTCGGATACGTGACTTCTTCGGCGTAGGGAATCCCCGACTCGGCCGTCTTCATGAAGATGTCCGCACGCTGCCTGTTGTATTCCTTGTCCAGCGCGATCTGCTTGCGCATGTAGATCATGTCTTCCAGTTGCTGCTTGAGCGTCAGGGCATCGTCGTGAAGCGGATCGATGGCCAGGATGCTCTCGACCTGTCCCAGGGCCGCTTCATATCGCTGCTGCTTCCAGTAGGCCTTGGCCCGCGTCATCAGCTCGCTGATCCGCTGTTGACGATCCGTTTCCGCCTGCTCGCGCAACCGCGCCTGATCCTCGATCGCCTCCAAGCGCTTCTGCTCGGCCAGTTGCTTTTCCCGGTCGGTTTGGGCCTGCGCGATGGATTCCAGAACGTCGCGGAGACGGTTGCTATGCAGTCGGTACAGCTCGTCGCCCAGATGGAGCTGGTTCTGGTTGACGAGGCGCTGGGCCTCGTCGATCGGCTCACGAGCCTGCTCGAACTGCCCCTGAGCCATGAGCGTTTGGGCGCGGCTGACAGCGTCATTGACCACCGCCTCCATGTGACTGCGGATGATGTTCCTTCGCCGATTGATGACCTCGATGAAACCGCCCTGGGAGTCGCTCGCCATGGGCGTTTCGGGCGTCACGACCGGTTGCGTCAGGGGCGTGGCCTGGAGGTTCTGGGCAGCCATCTGAAGCCGGTCGATGGTCGCGATGTAATCTTCGGGTCGCCGGCCTTCGGGCGCCGAGAACAGGCCGCTCTGCGCGACTTCCACGAAGCCGGCGCGCGCCTCTTCCAGTTCGCCCTGCGAATAGAGCTCCCAACTGCGGTTGTACAGTTGCTCGATGCGCTGCCGTTCGCTCTGGGGTTGTCCCACGGTCGGATAGACCGCCGGCATGCCCGCCAGGCTGTAGGATGCTGACGCCGGCGCCCCCGCGGTCGACAACGTGATCGGTTCCCTGGAACCGGCGCCCGGCGAGGCGCCGTCCATGTCCTGGAGATATCCCTGGATCGTCTGCGTCATCGTCGCCGGCATCAGACCGCTGTCCAGGACCTTGGCAAATCCCGCTCTGGCCGTGTCATAGTCACCGGCGTGATATGCCTTGACACTCTGATAGTACAAATCGGCGATGTGGGTCTTGAAGCGGTCGAGAGCATCCCCGGCGCGCGACTCGGTTGCCGGCGGGTCCACCGGTTCAGCCGACGCCACAAGGGCCTGCGCAGCCGGAGCAATGTCACTGGAGCCCGTCCCCGCCCGCCGAATGGTTTCGGCGACCTCGGCGCGCTCCTTCTCTGTCAGGAATTGGTTGTCGGTCAGAGCCACGAGATTCGCACGCCCTGCGACCGCCTGGCCGTTGGCAAGCTGTTCTTCGCCCGCCTTCTTGGCCTCCAGCGCGCGCTTCCGCTCGATCGCCGCCAGGCCGGCCTTCTCCAGCATCGAATCCAGTTTGCGCCGTTCCACCGGCTCGAGGTACTGCCCGTAGCCCTGAGCCATCTGGAGCGTCTTCTCCGCTTCGACGTAGTAGCCGCGTTCGTATTGCTCGGCCCCGACGCGCATGAAGTGCTGCACCAAATGGCGCATCATGCCGTCATCATCACCTGCTCCGCTCTGCGACGGGCTCACTTGGGCGAATGCCGTTACCGAAAGCAAGATCGATGCCAGGACGATCGACACGGACCCCCCCCGCAGAGACTTAGCGAATACACTTGGCCTGTCCAAAACCTAACCTCCTGCCTGCAAAAACATCACCCTCTTGCGGAAAACCTGCTACAATCGTTGGTTGTCAAAACCTCCAGTTCGAAGGATAAAGGCCAGAAAGACTACTGTAATCTATTAAAATAGCCAATTTTTTGCAAGGGAAAAATTATACCCCAGTCCCTTTGGCCGATAAAATCTAACCTTTTGCGGGCAGAACCGCGACGCCACGGCCCAAGGACCGGAAAATGCGCAACATGAAAACAAGGGACCTTGGGAAGCATGGAAAGGTTTCGAAAAACAGGGAACATGGACCAAGCAGAAACTCCCCGAAACACTCTAATTCTGGCCATGGAAACCTCCAGCCGCATCGGCTCGGTCGCCCTGGCACTGGGTCATGATCTGCTGGGCCAGACCACCTTCAGCGCCCCGATGCAGCACAGCGCCGAGATCATGCCCGCCATCGCCGGACTCCTGCGTCAGTCAGACCACGGCCCGTCCGACCTTGACCAGGTTCACATCTCCATCGGTCCCGGCAGCTTCACCGGCCTTCGCATCGCGGTCGCGGCAGCCAAGGCGATGCACCTGGCCAACGGCGTGCGGATCGTCGCGGTCGACTCTCTCGACGCCATTGCCGCCAACGTAAAGGACGCGCCCTGCGACCCGGCGTTTCAGTCCATTTCGCAGGAATCCGGCATCCCGCGTCTGGCCACGCTTCTCGACGCCAAGCGGGGCCAGTTCTTCGCCGCAGTCTATGAGTACCGACGGAAAGATCATGAGCCTCAGCCCGGGGACACATCCGACGAGCCGGATTACCGCATTCCCGCTCCGGCCGGAGGCTCCTGGCGTAAAGTGCTGCCTGACTGCCTCATAACGGCAGCCGAGTTGCTGGACCGCTTCGCCGCGCCCGGCCATCCGCTCCTCGTCGCCGGAGACGGCCTGCTCTACCACCTCGACCAGTTCCGGACCGAGGCCGTCCGCATCCTCGACGCGCGGTACTGGAGCCCCCGCGCCGAGAGCATCCACCTGCTGGGCTGCCAGAAGGCCGCCGGCGGTCGATTCTCGGACCCGCTGACCGTCGCGCCCTTCTACCTGCGGGGCCCTGAGGTCACACTGCGCAACACCACTCGCTCCTGACCGGATCATCCACCGTCAAAGCCAAATACAGAAGATATTTGTTCCTTCCTCGTCGGATTTCTGGTATATGCAGCGGAGCAACATCGGGCATCCCTCGTGGATTCGACTGCAGCTTCAGCACCGGGCGACGTTGGCCGGAATGCCCCCAGCGAAATCTTCTGTTTCAACGGAAAGGACGAACACATGAACATCTATGTGGGCAATCTGGCTGCGAGTGTCACCGAAGAACAGTTACGGGAGGCGTTCGCCACGATGGGAACCGTGGCCTCCGTGAAGATCGTTCGCGACGGCAGCAGCGGCGAATCGCGAGGGTTCGGCTTCGTGACCATGCCGCAAGAGGAAGAAGCCAAGGCGGCGGTCGAGCAGATGAACGGGCACGAGCTGAGCGGCCAGGCGATCAAGGTCGAGGCGGGTCGCAGCCGGACCGGCTCTCCCGGATTCGGCGGCGGTCGGCCGGCAAGCCGATCCAGTGGGCATTCCGGTGGGCGGCCGAGTGGCGAATACGGCGGCGGACGCCCCGGCGGCAGATCCGGTGGCAGACCCGGAGGCAGGTCCGGCGGTCGCCCCGGCGGTTCGGACAGAGGCTCGTCCCGCGGGCGCGGCCCCATGTAGCAAACAGCAGGCCCCGGTGGCTGCCCGTGAGGCGGTAGCCACCCAGCCGCATTGCGATCAACGATAGCCCGTCAACCCAGACGTTGCCTATGCGTTTGATTCGCCCGTATTGGAAAGGGGCCCCTGTCACGCGTTGGCAAGGGCCCCGAAATGTCTTGCCCCAAGAGCGTGGTTCCGGCGACTACTCGCTGGCTGCAGGTCGGCCGTAGCCGACGTCGTCGATATAGACCCTGCCGGTGCCTCCCGCCGTCGGACTGGTTCGGCTGCCCACGCCGATGGTCACCTTCTCGATCCTGGTCGGATTAACGCCGACAAACTCGCTCAGCGCGATCCGCCACTCCTGCCACTCGGTCGCCAGGACGGCGTCCGGGTCGGTGTGGCCGACGGTCGCGGCGTGTCCGGCGCTGTCCTCCAGCGCGATGTAGAGCGTCTGCGCCGAGTTGGCCGCATCACCACGGAAATACAGCCGCAGGCTGTCGGCGCCGCTAACAGTCCAATCCTGGGACTCATCAAAGATCCGCTCGGCCTCTGAGTAGAACGGGGCAGCGGAGTTGTCGTACGTCAGGGGCATCGACTGCCGGCCGCTGTGGACGATGGTCCGCTCGGCAAACGGGGCATTCAAGTACCCGACGGTCGAGCCGGTGCCGTTGACCCAGCCGTCCAGCCAAGTGTCGAAGATCGTCGTCTTGGCGTCGATGTCGTCGTTGTACGTCTCGAATCCGTCGATCAACGCAAACTCCTTGGTCGAGAACGTCCAGATATCACCCGCCCATGCGGCGACCGTATCGGCCTCGTTGACCTCCACGATCTGCCAGTAATAGGTGCTCCCGAACACGAGGTCATCCGGCGCAAACATCGCTTCACCAACCGTACCCACCAGACCGATAGACTGCGGATCGATCCCCAGGTAGACGTCGTGGGAGACGGCATTTCGGCCGGCACGCCAACTCAGGACAACATCCGGGGCGACATCCGCCGCACCATCGGCCGGCTGCGGTTCCCGGGCCCGGGCCGGGATGTGCAGAAACCGCACTTCACTGAGCCCGAACTGGCCTGCTGTGCCCCATCCGCTGTTGACACTCAGGCGAACGTACCTGGCCGGAACGCCGCCGAACTCGATGGCCGTATTGGCCGCATACGTGGCCTTCGCGGTCGCCTGGGCAAACTCAACGTCGTTCAGCGTCGTCCACTCCGTCCCGTTCTCGGAGTACTCGACGGTCACGTCTCTGAGTCCGAAGCCGAGGATCGGCTCGAATTCGACATTGTAGTTCCACACCCTCATCTCGTGCAGCTTGTAGACGCCATCGAACGCAAACTGAACGTACAGGGCCTCGTCGTCCGGCGGACTGGCCAACCACATGTCGGAGGCCTGGGTCGAGTGTTGATCGGCCGCGTCCAGCCCGGAGCCGTCGACCGTCCGCTGTGGCATCGAGGTCGGGTCCGAAATCCCGTTGCTGCTGGCGACAACGTCCCGAATCACATAGGCGAACGGCTCGGTGGTGAAGCTCCAGACCGCGCCTTTGACGACCGTGTTGTCCGGCGTGACTTCATCGATTCGCCAATAGTAGGTGGTCTCGAAATCGAGCATGCCCGGCAGATCGTAACCGGTCGCCGTCTGGCCCTGGCTGACAAGCACGCCCTTCGGATCGGTTCGGCTGGCGGTGTCCACCTCGTCCAAGACGACGCCGAAGTAGACGTCGTGCGAAGCGACCGCCTCTCCACCGGACCAGCCGAGACTCACTGTTCGACTGACATCGACAGCGCCATCCGGCGGACAGGGAGCGTCGGCCCTCCGCATGTCTATGATCTCGATCACCCTGCCGACCCCCGCGCTCAAGAGCATCCTGGCTCCATCATCCACCACGTCGAAACCCCAATTCGGGTTGGTGTCGCCTGACAGTGCGTCAAGTGTCTCTTTGGTGTATGTCGTATGCAGAGTCCCCAAAGTGGTTGCGTCGGTCATGCTGTAGACGTAGATTCCGTTGTGCGTCGTGTGGACGTACAGGAATCCATCCACTTCCTTGGCCGTCCAAAGTCCCCAACTGCCGTCACCGGTGACGTCCAGGGTCCCCAGCCGCGTGGAAACACCGGTAGCCAGATCGATGGCCCAGAACCCTGCGGCGTTCACGCCGGAGTCACCGTAGTAGGCGTAACCACTGTAGACGTCGCCCACCCGAACGTTCCGAATGCGCGAGGTGGCCCCGGTGGTCACATAGCCGTTGGCGTTCCAGGTCGTGTTGGCGCTGACCTCAAACGGGTTGGCACTGACGTCCGTCAGGTACAGATTGGACCTCAATCCACTCGCGTAGCTGTTGTGAATGATCGTGTCTTCGTCTACCCAGTCATACGAACTGGGTCTGACACCCAGATTCGTGGCGAACACCCGGCTGTCAAGGTTGAGGTCGGGGTCGATCCTCGAGAAGTAGTCATTGTCGGCGCCGCCGGCGAGCAGCACATACGCCGCGGCCGGGAACGCGTCTGCCATACGGGCCTCGGCGCCGTCTGCGATATTGGCCAGAGCCTCATACTCGGTCGAACCAACCGGATAGCAGCCTACGCCCCGATTGGGGGAGTTGATCTGTACGACGTAATTCTTGCCGCCGTACGAACGCGGGTTGTACATGGAGCTGCTGACGCCAAGGTCGTTTCCAAATTCAATGACCGCGCCAACTCGGAGCGCCGTAGTCGGCACAGGCACACCGAAAGCCTGCTGCGTTGCTGCAAACGCCACAATCAGGACAAAAGGAGCCAGAAGAGACGGTCTCTTGCGCATGATCATCCTCCCCTGAAAAAGTCAAACCGGCATTTCCCACGTGTCTGAGAGCCTGTCATTCTGCGCCGCACAGAACCCATCATACCGCCGCACGGCGCACAATCGCAATAGTTTTGGTCGTCAATCCGGACCGATCCGTCAAAATCCATCATTTCTGTTGTCAGATCGGCATTTCAACACCGCGTCGGAGGGGAGAATTACAGGGGGAGAACCGAAGGAGCCGCGTACGTCTTCCGGAGCAACGTTTCCCGTGTGGCGGACGTAAGGGTGTTTACGCTGAGCAGATTGTTGCTCCAAGGCCCGTGATCTGGTACAAGTAGAGGTTGCCGGGAAGGGTTCTTGAGGACGTGGCGCTGTTTCACGGCCGTCAGGGGCATCTGTCCTGCGGAGCCGACAAACGGCCGGCGGGCCCCGATCGGTTGGAGGCTGTCTTCGATGTGTTCTGCCTCGCACGAAAGCAGGACCGGGGGCGCAGAGTGCGGAGCTTCCTCGCATTGCGGCCGGTCCACATTCATTCCATCATTCGCCTGCCTGTCGGAGGAAGGAAGTGCGTTCTCACGACCTTCCGTCGAGCCTTGTATCCCAGGAGAACATCGCCCTCGGCGAGGGCCTGTTGCCGGGGCGGTCCATTGCGGCACGTTGCCGGAGGATGCGTTGCAGACGTCGGACATTGTCTGAAGGAGGACGAACATGTGCAAGAGACTGATTTGGTGTGTGGTTCCATTTGTGGTGCTGGGTCCGGCCGTGTTGACGATGGCCTTTGATGCAGGGCCTCAGCCGGAGCTTGTCGGATGGTGGCCATTGGACGAGGGCTCCGGAACCACTGCCCGTGACCAAAGTGGCAACGGAAACGACGGCACTCTTGTCAACGGCCCGGTATGGGCCATTGGGATAACGAATGGGGCGCTGCAATTCGATGGCGTGGATGATCATGTTGTGGTGGGAACCACGCGGCGGCCGACCGACACCTTCAGTTTCGGGGCGTGGCTGAAGACATCGGCAACCCACGAATTGGATGCGCAGGCCTCCTCCGGAACCGTCGGGGTAAACAATCAAAGGTACGCATTCGATCCGCGTCACGGAGGAGATCAGGACGCCGGCGCGGGATTGTCCGTCGGGACGAACGGCGTGGCCGTTTACGAGCACGGCAGCAACTACATGCCTGCCACGGCGGCGTATCCCACCGACTTGGGAGAGGACTGGAACCACATCATGGTGGTCTACGTGGACAAGCAGCCCACAATCTTCCTGAACGGCGAAGCCGTCCATACGGGCGTCCGGTCGCCCAGGCAGATCGTGTATGCGCCGATCCAGTTCGGCGGTATGGCGTACGGCTATTTCCAGGGCTTGATGGATGACGTTCGCATCTACAGCCGGGCGCTGACGCCGCAGGAAGTGCGGATCGTCATGACCGGCTACACCGGAAAGACGGCGTTCAACCCGCAGCCCGCCGACGAGGCCGTCGACGTGCCGAGGGATGTGGTCCTGCGTTGGGACCCGGCGAAAGCCTCCACTACCCGCGATGTCTACTTCGGAACGGCCTTCGACGATGTCAATGATGCCAGCCGGGCCGACCCGAGGGGAGTGCTTCTGAGCCGCGGACAGACGGAAACCGCCTACGACCCCCCGGATGTGCTCGATTTCGGCACGACCTACTACTGGCGAATCGATGAAATCAACGCGCCGCCGGACAGCACGATCTTCAAGGGCGACGTCTGGAGCTTCACGACCGAGCCGGTGGGCTACCCGATCGCAGGCGTCGTCGCGACCAGCAACGGGAATTTCGAGCCGGCCGCCGGACCGCAGAACACCGTCAATGGCTCCGGGCTCAACGCCAACGATCAGCACTCGACGGAGAGTGCCGACATGTGGCTGGCGATGCCCGGCGACGAACCTCTGTACATCCAGTATGAGTTCGATCACCTCTACAAGCTCCACGAGCTTCGGGTCTGGAACTACAACGTGCAGTTCGAACCGATTCTCGGCTTCGGGCTCAAAGACGTCACGATCGAGTATTCCCGGAACGGCGCCGATTGGACGGCCCTTGGTGACGTGGAGTTTGCGCGGGCAACCGCACAGGCGGACTACGCGGCCAACACCGTCGTCGATTTGCAGGGCGTCGCCGCGCGATTCGTCCGCCTGACCGTCCGCAGCGGCTGGGGCACCATGGGCCAGTTCGGACTCAGCGAAGTCCGCTTCTTCTACATTCCCGTCCAGGCCAGAGAGCCGCAACCGGCCGACGGCGCCGTGGGTGTGGCCGTCGAGAGCGCCCTGAGCTGGCGCGGTGGTCGCGACGCGATCGCGCACGAGGTGTATCTCGGCACCGACGCCGAAGCACTGGCGCTGGCCGGCGCCGTCAGCAGCAACACCTACACGCCCGGCGCGCTGAATCTGGCCACCACGTATTACTGGCAGGTCAACGCGATGCAGCAGGACGAGTCGTGGGACGGCGCGGTCTGGAGCTTCACCACGCAGGAGTATCTTGTCGTCGACGATTTCGAGAGCTACACGGACAACATCGACGCCGGTGAGACGATCTTCGACACCTGGATCGACGGCTGGGTCAACGAGACCGGCTCAACAGTCGGCCACCTGGAGACGCCGTTTGCCGAGCAGGCCATCGTCCGAAGCGGCCGTCAGTCCATGCCTCTGTACTACGACAACACCACCGCGACCTACTCCGAGACGACCGCGAACACTGCCGATCTCCAGGTGGACCAGGACTGGACGCGGCACGGCATTCAGACCCTGACGCTGTACTTCCGCGGCGCTCCCGACAATGCGGCCCAGCAGATGTACGTGAAGATCAACGACTCCAAGATTCTCTATGACGGCGTTGCGGACAACCTGAAGCAGACGCTGTGGCAGCCGTGGAGTGTGAACCTGGCCGATTCGGGTGCAAACCTCCGCCGGGTCACGGAATTGAGCATCGGCTTCGAGCGGATCGGAGCGACCGGCGGCAAGGGCGTGGTCTACTTCGACGATCTCCGGCTCGAGGCGATGGCGTCTGCGGCGGGGACCTTCTCCCTCCATCCGTGGACCGGCGATCAGGATTCCGGAATACGCAGTGACAAGGTTTATACACACACCGGGAAATTCAGTGGCACGGGAACCGACGGCGAACCATTCTTTGCGGGCAACGGCGTCTATTTCGAGCGCGATACGAATCGCTCCGGGACGAACTGGACGCTGACCGGGCCAGCGACAAACGTCTTCGACACCAGCAACCCCGTCAATGTCACCGGTGATTGTGCCGCCCTGGCGAGAGGGTTCTTCTACGGTGATCAGGACAACAACCATCCCGTGCTTACCCTGACCGGTCTGGTGCCCGGCACGGTATATGTCACGACGTTCTACACGGTCGGCTACGGCGGGGCCGGAGGCCGATTCACGGACATCACGCCCGGCGACAATCCACGCAATCCGACACGCATCGATCAGAACGGCGCCGGTTCCGGCAACGGACAACTCATCCGGTATACCTACGTCGCGACCGGCACCGAAATGAGCTTCACGTTCGACGCCCTCGTGACGGGCGATTCGTGGCACCATTACGCATTCTCGAACGAGGTCGCAAGCACCAATTGAGCGCATGGGTATCGGTGGAGGGCCTGTACCGACGAAATCGGCGCGGGCCCCCCTTATTCAGGTCCACGGAGCCGAAGGTGTCCGGGGCCTTCGTCGCGAGCGCAGGACGCACAGCGATCGCAGGCGATGGGGTGTCGGCCGGGGCTTGGTCAACGGCACGAAGCCCCCTGCTCGCGCCACGTGTGTGGACGCCGGACGGCTCGGTTGCGCATGTGGTACACCTGCCGGCCTGACGCCATCCGCTCCGCCCTCGCCATCACCACCTCTTCGGTTCCCCTATTGGGAGAAAACACGATGGACACCGCGAGGCACTTTCGGTATACTATGACTCGGATGCGCGAAGGGAAGCTATGCGTCGAGAGGTTCCCACAATCCGGCCCTGTGTCCCGACGGCGCGAGGCGATGCCGAGTGGTTCGCCCAGTCGGTCGAGTACTGCATAGCCTGCCCCGTTCGATCCCGATGCAGATCGGGACTCAGGGCAGGCTCTGAGCTTGCCGAAGGGGACAACGACGCCGCACAGAGCGGGACCATCGGCTCGGGGCAGGAGACCTGGATGCAGACGACGGTCGTCGGGCCCGGCAACGTCAGCTTCCGGTACAAGATGTCCTCGGTCAGTGGGGATAGCCTGGCCTTCTACATCGATACGAACTTGGCCGCCAGTTGGTCGCAGGGCAGCACCTGGCCCTGGACGGGCAATTTCGCGGTGCCGTCGGGCACGCACACACTCAAGTGGAAGTACTACAAGTACTCCGGCTCGACCGCCGGCTCCTGCTGGATCGACGCCATCCAGTGGTCGGGCGGCGTGCCGGGATCGGGCGGCGGAGCCGACTGGGAGCAGATCACCTACACCTACGACCCCTCCGGCCGGCGGATCGCCAAAGACGTCGATGGCGTGGTGACCAGGTACCTCTATGACGGTGACCACTGCATCGCCGAGTACGACGCCAACGATGTCCAATTGCGGAAATACATCCACGGCCCCTGCATCGACGAGCCGATCTGCATGATCGAGGCGGCGGGCGGCTACGCCGGCACGTACTACTACCATTACGATGCCCTCGGCTCGGTGGTGGCGCTCAGCGACGCCGATGGCGACACGGTCCAGGTCTACGAGTACGACGTCTATGGCCAGGTCGCCGCCTCCGACCCGAACCATCCCAACCGCTTCATGTTCACCGGCCGCGAATTCGACAAGGAGACCGGCCTCTACTACTACCGCGCCCGCTACTACAACCCAACCATCGGCCGCTTCCTCCAAACCGACCCCATCGGCTACGGCGCTGACATCAATTGGTATGCCTACTGCGGGAACAACTCTGTCGCCAGGAACGACCCGTCCGGGCTTTGGGCCGCCTACGATATCATCTGGAGACCCGATTGCGCGCAACACATTATGGTGCTTTGCTGGGATGACGTCGAAAAGAAGCACCTCGGGACCGATTTCTATTTTGTAGACTACAATGAGCTCGCAGCGTATATTGAGAGAGGTGGTGATTTCTGCGATGTCACGCCGGACGACAACCGGGAACTCGTCTATTTTGTAGGTGGTGCTCCCAGTGAGAGCCAGTTGTACAAGATCACAAACGGCATGGGCGGGGCATACCTATCCCTGCCTGCGGACGAGGAGGGAGCGTCCGCTGCTTGGGCGGTGGCAGCGGTCGGTGTTCTCCTCGTTCTAGATGGAGTACCTGGCGACGAGATAATATACGGCAACTTGGTCGCAGGCTCCTTAATTGGCATGGCTTTGACTGCCCCTGAGAGCTTCCCCGAGCCAATCGCATATGGAACACATGCCGGAGATCTGCCAGCTACGGGTAAACCGAATAGCACGGCAGTGAAAGACTACGGAAATGGTGAAGGCCAGATCAGGGAGTATGGACCGGATGGCAAGGCAACGAAGGACATCGACTTTGGGCATTCCCATCATCACCCGGACGTGGGCAGCCCCCATGTTCATGATTGGGACTGGTCAAAAACGCCGCCACGCAACCCTGAAGCACGGCCTTTACGCCCAGGGGAGTAACACACATGAAGCCACTGCCAGGCATCGGAATTGAGGCAATTGAGAACCACGCGGCCGTTCTTGGTGTATTCGGTGCGTGGCCCTCATTCCACGATGGTGAGATACACTCTCTCATTCTCGATCGCAGTGGTCCAGATGGACCATACATCGAGATTTGTGCGCATGTCTTTACCTGTAGACCTGACTTGGACTGCGAGGGCAGATACGTTCGCGACAAGGAAGCGATGGTAAGCATGCGGTTCGCCAAGATCGAATCAGCGGAAATCGTTGGCTTCAACGAGCAGAACGCGATCTTCCGCCTGGACATAGAACGTGACGAGGACCGAATCAGAGTCGTGATTCATTCGTCATATGGCTGTAGTGCTTCCTTTCTATGCAGACAAGTTTCGATCAGAGAAGTTGTCCCGAAGTCGGTTGGAGGGGGGAGTGCCTGAGGGTTAAATAGGGACAGCCACCTATATTAGGTAGATACATCGCGAATTCACATGGTAAGCGCAACACAGGTATAGAAGAGACATCGCGAGCGGCATCCGGTAGCTTGGAGTTGTTCAACGACTTTAGACTACGGAGTGCCCGCGATGTCGTACAACCATCTTACCAT
>Ga0209506_1003317_pt1 | contig 13106 bp, 12 predicted proteins | sample AD_JPNHG2_MetaG_FD_184409 | JGI IMG/M metagenome (GOLD analysis project Ga0209506, IMG submission 184409) | Active sludge microbial communities of municipal wastewater-treating anaerobic digesters from Japan - AD_JPNHG2_MetaG (SPAdes) (version 2) | ecosystem: Engineered > Bioreactor > Anaerobic...
TCAGCAAATTTGTGGCTATACCATGCCACAGCGCAGTTACTACGTGGGGCTTACAGCTATGGTGCAATAAAATTTTTTATGTAATCTATACCGCAATTCCAATACTATCATGGTATTGAACATGAGCTATCATAGAGTCAACTGCGAAACATGGTGAACATTGTTGCGACGGTATGTTTATTAAAAACCAGTGATAAGCAGCAGTTTTTCAAAATACTTGACAAAATAGAGGAACTGCTGCATCCTTATAATAACGAGCCGAATATACTATGGACATGATTGGACTGGTTTATACATTATTTGCACACTCATGGTATGATTAACACAATACAAGAGATTGAAGAGCGGTTGAACATTGCAAAGAAGATGCTCAAGGATACCATGGATGATGCGATAATACTAACAATAACAGGGATAAGTCCTGAGGAATTACAAACGGTGAAAGAGAAGATAGGCTCTGACTATACAAACCGGAGGAAATTATGACAAAGTATCGTATCCTAACTATAATCATAGCAAGCTTTATGGTGACAGCAGGCATTGGGTGTAATAGTAATGATGACACCGAGCTGGCATGGATTAATGATGCGGGAGATTCAATAAATGATATCATATGGGCAAACGGCGATCAAACATGGGCAAATGGAACCACTGGCTATCCTGACAAAACTCAAACTGAGTCAAAAGAGGTACACGCATTAGTTGGCGATGTTGTAGCAAGCATCGATGTGGGGTCAGGATTCCAGAAAGGAACGGTTATTATCGGGGAAACCAACAGCAGCTCACTCAGTTTACATGATGGTTCTTCTGAAGTGTATACAATCAGTTCAGTTTCTGTAGGACCTTAAATGTATTATCATAATAACCATAATAAGAAAAATACCAGCATGAAACAATATCGAACTATCGTACTTGTTGTAACAGTGTGCTTTATTTGTATGAGCACCACGCTATCGCAGGCTTCGGACTTTATATGGCAGCAAATATCGGGAAACTGGTCGGTTGTTGCTGATAACAAAGAATCCTACCTTAAAGAAAACCGAAGCAAAGCGTTTGCCTTTGATTATAGTCCACTTATTAATTGTAACGCCATCATATCCACCAATAGTTCCATTGTATTTACCAGGTTAACGCATACCCTGATGCTTGATGCACCGCAGGACACTGCCACCTATTTTACCTTTTTTAATGCATCTGATTATCGCCAGTTTTATGCTGTGCAGCTTACCGGCAACGATTCCTGCATCACAACGCTTAGCATTATACAATCCGACATAAAGGATACAACACTGCCAAAGCAGGCTAAGGGCAACTTCATCATCACCACGCTTGCCTCCAGCGATGTGCAGCTCGCTTACGGGCAACCATATACGCTGACTATCGCTATAAAAAATGCAATTATTACGGTGCTGGTGGATGATAAACAGGTACTATCGCACACGCTTAATGAAAAACTGGAAGGTGGTAGCATTGGCTTTGCATCAAAAAACTGCATTCCCATCATTGACAATTGCAAGGTGTATAACGGTTCAAGCGTTGTTTTTGAAGATGACTTTTCTAAAGAATCAATACGAAAGATTATATTAAAAGGGAAAAAGCTAACACCACAGGAAATAGAGGAACAAAAGAAGAAACAAAATAAATGACATGTTTTAACTATGTGTTTTGCTTCTATGGCTCTTCTATGGTTGTCGAAGCACTATAAACATACAGAAAATATCCATTAAAAATGTATTTTGTAAAAAATTAAAAAATACTTGCAACTTTTTATACATAATTTGTACCGTATAGATTATGATTTCATTCTGATAAGGTATGGTATGTATACAATTCACATCTTTTTCCTTTTTGCATTTGGGCTTTTTATTGGGTTTGTTTCTTCAGTACCTGTTGGTGCCGTTCAACTGGAGGTTATAAAAAAAGCCATTAATGGACATCTTAAACCGGCAATCTCTGTGGCGCTGGGTTCGGTTACATCGGACCTTATTTACGGCATCCTTGTTCTTTTTGGCATTGGCAACTTTTTGCATCAGCATAATGTGCAGATTGTTACCTACTCGTTGGGCATCATTGTTATCATAGCATTGCTATACCGTTCATATCGCGAGCACAAACATATCCCACCTCATCTTAAAACACATATACATTATAAAAAGCGTACATCGTATTTAACCGGCTTTACTATTGCCATAACCAACCCCGGTATGATTGTATGGTGGGTTATTGGTTACAAACTTCTTCTGGACCTTGCACTTTTTAACACTATGACTGTTCCATTGAAGATAACATTTTTAATTGCATGCTGCAGCGGGCTTGCAGGTTACCTTATTCTGATGGCTTTTATGATAAACAAATTGCAGGAATCAATTTCGGATAAGCTGCTTGACCGCATGAACATAGTCATTATGTTTTTGCTTGTACTGGTAATAATTTATTTCAGCGTTAAACTTATTAGCCTGATTACCAATACCAGCACTGATATCATTCATAATTTTTAGGGCGATAGTTACTGTTAATGCTTTCGGTTTTGTTCAATACGGTTATACGTTAATACTATATGGCAGGCAATACCCAATTATGGATATTACTGTAACACAACAATTTATTACCGATTTGCAAAGCTTACGTGAAAATGTTCCTCTTGAAAAAGAGTTCTTTGCTTTTCTGTACGATTACTTCATAGATGCGGGAATGTCCATGCTTTTGTCCACACCCCACGATTACTGTTTGATCTACTTTGATCTACCGGAAGCTATTGATGATATACAACCTTCCAATGTTTCATGGCTTGTGGAAAAAGAGGAAAAATTTTTAAGCTTAACCATGTTTGCCAATGGCAACCAGATACAAACCTACCATACATTCCATATTGCAAAAAATCCAGTTAATGCATTTTTTTTACGGTCATTAAAGGACAGCGGTACAATAACCATTCATTTTTTTACATTAATATATGGCAACATGTATAAACTAAAATCAATTGCATTTCATCTTCCTGAAGTAATCATCAATCAATTAGAATAGTAAAACCATGCGTGAAGAAATTAAAGAAAAGTTTGAACATATAAAAAAAGGGGAACCCATCCCTGAAACAAATTCGCGTAAAAAGAGGTTTTCACAAATATTTTTGCTCGTGAACCTTATTGTATTTTTGACATTACTATTGCTTATCTTTCAAAAAAAAGAGCATTCAGACTACATCTATCAAACTGTTTTGATAAACAATATCCAGGTTCGCTTTTCAATCATTCATTCAATCAACAAGCCCATACTGGCAACCATTACACTGACAAGCCCTGACAGATCAGTTTTACCCATTAAAAAACCATTTGCCACAATAACCATCCTGCACCAGAATACTGAAATTACCTCGCTGCCAGTACACATTGATGCAACTGTATTACATATTACGCCTGATAAACCAATCACCCATACCGTTTCTATTCCTCTTGATGCAATTATTGCATTTGGGAAAAAACATGATTTGCTTCAATACAAGCGCTATGCTTATCATAGTGTAATCCCTTTAACCGTAATGTTTACACTTCACACAATTATGGATTATTCAACGTCATTACAATGTAAGTGCAAGGTAACGGCAAAATGAACCGACCAACCTGGGATGAATATTTTATGACCATTGCTCATGATGTTGCAACACGTGCAACCTGCATTCGACGCAAGGTTGGCGCAGTTATAGTAAAGGAAAAACGTATTCTTTCAACCGGTTATAATGGAGTTCCAACCGGAATAACCCATTGCACCCCTGAAACGTGTCTTCGCACTATATACAATGTACCATCGGGCGAGCGCCATGAGCTATGCCGCGGTCTCCATGCCGAACAAAACGCCATCATACAGGCAGCATATCATGGTGTATCAATTGCCAATGCTATTATCTATGTTACCCATCAGCCCTGCTCTATCTGTACAAAAATGCTTATCAATGCCGGCATAAAGACATTTATCGTTGAACACCCCTACAACGATGAGCTGGCACAAGCAATGATGAATGAGGCAGGTATTGAAACAATTGTGTTTAAAAAATAATTATTGTTTCATCTCAATCTTTATTGCCATTTCCAGAATATATGCCGGTGGAATACCGGGTTTTAACATGGTATTGTTGATGATGATGGTTGGCGTTGCATGTATGCCAAGTTTACCACCCAGTGCTATATCATCCTGTAAAAGCTTTTTTATTGTATCAGTGTTCGATAGTTTTTTTAAATCAGCATAATCTTTATGTAAATCTGAAACCACCCTGTTAATAGCTATTTCATCAACTTTCCCCCGGTATGACATTAACTGCATGATATAATCATGATACTCATTGCTTCCATATAAAGCATATGCAATACCTGATGCCATGCATGATGCACCATCCTTTTTATGCTGAATAAACCTGTTACAGGTAGCATCCAGAGGAAAATGCCGTAAGTAAACTGCCACCTTCCCTTCATATTTTTTTGCCAGTTCAGAGAGCACAGCAATTGCTCTATGACAGGCACCGCAGTTAAAATCAAAAAAAACAGTTATATGTACAGGATATTCTTTTTTACCTATAACAGGGATGGTGCCATCAACTGGTATGGCAACCCTTTCAAACATGGTGTATTCTTTTTTAAACTCCTGTAGTATTATTGCTTCGCGCTGTTTTTGTTTCTGGTTATATGCAAGCTGTAATGTTCCATCAATACCCCATGCAACCAGAAGCGACACAACCGCTGCAATAACAAGTACAACGATGGTACCACGTAGCTTGCTGTCGGCAAACAGGGTTGCAACAGTAAAATCATGGATTGTATTAATACCCCTGATTAAACCTTTATATAACAATGCTATATATATGAGCACCAGCGTTAACAGTGCAACATTACATAGCCATAGTGCCATACAAAATGAACAAAATTTTTGTATTTTTACAAATGATATATATCCTAATACAACTGACAGCAATACAGCAAAAATAGCTAACCACAACATACCAAATTCAAGGATTACATGCTTTGTTTTTATTGTGTAAATTAGTATCACAGCAATGAAAAATAAATAAAATGCCATACCCCATGCAGCTAGCGGCATTCCAAAAAGCATGGCATAGGCGCTGGTATTAACTGCATTGCAATCAAAGGTACTACCAGCAGTACATAACGAATAAAGCGCTGCATCAGGTATAAGCGGAAAATAATGAATATACAACAAATAAGCAGAGATAATGACCCCAATACCACACGTGATGAGCATTGATAAAAAAAACTTTTTGATATGCATGGAAGTTTCCTTAAAATTTAATGTACATTTATATCAACCTGTATAAAATACGGTTGATATTCTGCCGGGTTTATATAGATTATATACCATTGATTTTTCATATGCAATATTTCTTTTGCCGAATAATACATCATAGAAGTACCTTTTAATTTTTTTGGCGTATAGAGAATTATTTTTTTTGCAAAGGGCAATTGTTCTATGGAGGGAGCAATGCTCATCACGATATTGCCATTGAAAAGCTGACAATACACAATGTAAAAAAATTTATAGTCTTCATCATATCCAAGCGAGCACTCGCCTGCAACATCGCCGTAAAGATGAATTGCACCGGTTACAGTATTTTTCCAGGAACTATCGCCCTGTAAAAATGCATACGTATCCTTTTGCAAAATGTGTTGGGGTTTAACCCGTGCAATAACAAGTGAACTTTTACCGTTTTTGCTTATATGCCCAACCACATACACATAATCATTATGCTGCAGCACAGAAGCCCCCAAAGCAGGTACATCCCCTGTAAAAAGATTTTTGAACCTTTTAAAGCGTACAGGTTTTCCCAATGACCAGTTATAGGGCACATCCCAGTGAGCAACCGAGCTTTCCATCAATGAAAATGACAGAGGTTTCAACGGATCATGGATATAGACATGGACATAGTATACATACACCGTGTTATTAATCCGTATACCATCAAAAGCCCACAATCTGTCTCTTGAAGGGTCCTCATGTTTGTCATTCCGGATAAATGGAACAATTTCCCCATTTTCAGTGTAATAGTGGAATGGTAATTCCCTGATATTGCTTGCATCAACTTTATTGGTAAATGCCAGACTATTAGCTATCATCCCCTCATGAGTAATGGTGTCACCGAATGTCCACATGGTATGCTGTGCGTCAAAATCTACTGGCGTTACACCATCCTGCCCTTTAACATAGTGAAGACGTGAAGGAGCAAAGATACCGCATTCAGTTACTGTAACCTTATCTGAACAACCAGTAACGAGTAAAACACATAACATAATGCTATAAAGTTTACCATGTTGCATACTGTATGATTAGCCTTTACCTTTTTTACTATCGTATGACTATCGATAAATACTACTTTTTTTCAATTATTTTTTCTTTTTTTGTTGATTAAACGGCTTTATCAGAGCTATTAGTAATTTTTATTATAATCTTTTTTTATAGAGCATGGCTATGGAATTGAAATATGGCGTAACGGTATGGGGTAATTATTTTTTAGAGGCTATCTACCAGTACTATGCTGACATAAAACGGTTACAGCGGGGATTGCGATATGCAAATAGCGACAGAGTAAAGAAGATTGAGATTAACAATACCCTTGTTTTAGCAAAAGTAAAAGGAAATCAAGGCAGATCATATACAGTGTCGCTCTATTTTAGCCCTTTCAAAAGCGACGAGAAAGAAAAGGTTGTTACGCTCATAGAAGACAATCTACTTGTATTGGGCGAGATCATCAAAGGCAATCTACCCGATATACTGCTTGATGAACTAACAAAAAATAATATTAAATTATTCCCTTCTGACTGGAAGGAATTGAATAGAGGATGCAGCTGCCCTGACTGGGGCGACCCGTGCAAGCACATGGCAGCAGTATACTATCTATTAACCAGAGAAATAGATTTAAATCCATTTTTATTATTTACATTACGTGGATTGGATTTAACAAAACTGTTCAAAATCACCACTAAATCGCTCATTGATTATCCCATCAATATTCAAGAAGCACACGAAAACCAATACAACAACGAATTGCAAAGCTTTCGCGAAGTGGCGATAGTTACTATTAATAATTACACTAATTTTATATTATCAAAACTATCAAATAATCCATCATTTATTGATAAAGATTTTAAACCCATTATTGAAAAATTTTATAAAAAATCACAAGCCTTAAGCGATGCTATTCTTTTGAGGGATATAGCATCGATGGACAGTGATTTATTGTTGAAGCTCGAAAATCTTTTTAAATCCGGGAAGATCTCTTTTATACCGGATAAAAATTTTGTTGGTTCATATTTTACCTTCTATAGTGAGCTCATTGAACATGAACCGGTGCGTCAAAAAATAGATAGCCTCAACATAATGGTATATGATGCCAAAACCAGCACATACCATATATCACCATTAAACATGCTCAAATTATTTCTTCAATTCACAACCATGTATGAATCAAACGAATCTACTAGCGAATGTTTGATGTATAATTTTTTGTTTATCCTTTCGCGTGTTGCATACAATTTTGTAAAATCAAATGCCTTTATCCCTGCTGTTTATCTAGAAAAAAATCAGTTCTATTGTATCTTTCGATTGCTTTCATCGCCTGTTGATATTAAAAAGCAGATACATAATGTAATATCAGCCATGCCTGTCTCACTAACATTGCCATCATTGACCGGTAAAAATACAAAGAAAAGCCGTGGTACCATGGATAAAGAATCCACTATCAAATTTATGCTGGCATGTTTCTTTACTGAATACGCTTCAATAATTGGAACATCAATGAAATCTTCGTTAAAGTTAACAAAGCAATTTCACAGTACCATGTACGATGCTATATTTTTATCAAAACCATATAGTATGGAACGCTTCAATGATAAAGCTTTACCATTGGCTATTGCTAATTATTTTTCTATCTTTGAACTTATAGAATCAAATCTTGATTTTTCTGTTATCATAGATAAACATAATGATGAATACTTTTTGCAATTTTTAGTCAACAATACAACCATCAATCAAATTACCGAACAAAAGACAAAAAATATAGTACTGAAAGTTTTATCAAACTTCATTGATGTTTTACCTGAAATACCGTTACTATTAAAAAATAGCACTCTGCCTGTATCACAGGAGCGATTGGAAGATCTCATAACAAAAAAACTTGAACTGTTACAAAACCTTGGGGTAGAGGTTTTACTACCAAAAGAATTAAAAGAGATTATAAAACCTCAACTTAAAATAAAAACGCGCTTAAAAGACAAAACACATGTATCGTTTTTTAGCCTTAACGATATGGTTACATTTGATTACGAGTTTTATATAGACAATGAAACAATTTCCTATGAGGAACTTATTGCTTTAATGAACCAAAATAAGGAGCTACTTAAATTTAGAGATAGCTATATACGGATTAACACAACTGATATTGCCAAGCTCATGCAACAGTATGAAACCAAATCAAACCTGTCGCAATTTGATCTTTTAAAATCTCATCTCAGCAATGAATCAGAAACGATTGAACTGTGTGATGAAATCAAAGCAATGTTTGAAACCATGTTCACAGAGCAGCAGTACCAGCTTCCTCATCTCAACGCATCGCTGAGAGAATATCAAGAACGAGGCTTTAACTGGATGCTCCATCTGCTTTTACATGGATTTGGAGTAATTTTAGCCGACGACATGGGTTTGGGAAAAACATTACAGGCAATAGCTGTTATACAATTTTTAAAAGAAAATGGGTACATAAAAAAACCAATGCTTATTGTTGTTCCCAAAACATTAATGTTTAACTGGGAATCAGAAATTAAAAAATTTTCTGAAAATCTTTCGTATACATTTTATTATGGAACTAAAAGAACATTCAGTGATACTGATATCATATTTACCACCTACGAAACATTACAGAGGGATTATAAAAAACTGGAGGATATTGTATATGATGGCATAATCCTTGATGAGGCACAGAAGATAAAAAATTATCAAACATTAACTGCAAAAGCTATTAAGCATCTATCAAAGAAAGCAAAGTTTCGTATTGCATTGAGTGGCACACCTATAGAAAATAGGCTTACAGAGCTCTGGAGTATCTTTGATTTTATATTGCCAGGGTATTTAAAATCAATAGATTATTTTGTTAACGAATACACAAAGGAAATAGAATTAAAGCGTAATCAGCAAAAAATTGAAAATTTACGAAAGATTACATCACCGTTTATTTTGCGCAGGCTTAAAACTGACAAATCAATCATCAAAGATTTACCCGAAAAGATAATCATTGATCAATTTGTTGAAATGGAAAAAGAGCAAATTGCACTCTATGAACATGTTGTTCAGCAACTCAGAGAAGAGATTGCCGCAAGCGAAAATCTGCTTCCCATTATATTGAAAAGCTTTACAATATTAAAGCAAATATGCAATCATCCCCGAAATTATGATAAAAAAAGTCCTGCTATTTCACATATCTCAGGGAAAACAAAATTATTGCTTGAGATTTTACCAGCAATTATAGCGAAACAAGAAAAGGTATTAATCTTCACCCAATTTGTAGAAATGGGAAATATATTAAAACAAATTATTGAAAATGAATTATTATCGGAACCATTATTTTTAACCGGCAATTTATCTCAGATTAAAAGAAAAGAACTCATTGAAAAATTTGAACATGATGACAGCGCACAAATCTTTATACTTTCATTAAAAGCAGGAGGGGTTGGTTTAAATTTAACAAAAGCAAATCATGTTATCCATTATGATCTTTGGTATAACCCATCTGTTGAAAACCAGGCTACCGATAGAGCCTTTAGAATTGGGCAGAAAAAAAATGTCTTTGTACACAGGTTTGTTACTAAAAGTTCATTTGAAGAAAAAATCAATGCCATGATTCAACATAAAAGAGAGCTGAACGATTTAGTGATAACCGAAGGCGAAACATGGCTTACACGGCTCAATAAAGATGAACTGCTTGATTTGCTTGGATAACATTGTTTATAAAAGCCTATTTTTACTATTCCATTCCATATTTTCTTTGCTGTTTAAACCTATAATACCCGCTGTCCTCTTCAGCTTTTATTGTAGCTGCTTCATCACCAAAATATTTCATGCGCAAACTATCAAGCCGTTTGTCAAGCTCTGACCCTGTATAGTGCTTTTCCAGCTCTGTACGCTCGGTCATATACTGCATACCGGCATCCCAGCGCTGATCTCTAACCTGATCCAATTCATCCCAGCGCTGCAATGCTGCATTATCAAGCCCCATTGCCTTGCGTAGCTCTTTTAGATTTTCCTTACGCTCTTCGGGAGCCATAGCTGCAAGATCTTTTTGTATACCTTCAACATCAAGAAAGGTATTCATAAGCTCCTGCTGTTTGCGGGCAACACTATCGGGAGCACCATTTTTATATGCTTCTTTAATACTATCTTTATATAAAGTCAACTTTTCGTTAAATGTCATGTCGTTGCTATTCTTGATAGTGTCAAGTGCGCTGTAGATGGGCTCGGTTTGTTTTTCTGCTGCCCATACATCTTCGGCATCCTGCCCAAAAATTTCATATCGCTTTTTCCACAACATGTCGCGTCTATCCTTTGTATCCATCTTTGCCAGATCACCATTGTTGTCCTTTAGCCACGTATCATACTTATTCAACTTTTCAAATGTATCAAGTATCTCGTTTTCCATACCAGGAAATATCTCACGCACCATAGCATACAGATATACAACCCAATCATCCGGATACATCTGCATAAGATAACTTCTTAACTTTTCAATTAACATTACCTGAGTATACTTATGGTTGATTGTTTTCCCATATTTATCTCTGAAATACTGTATAACATCCTGCATATCAAAATCAGCATGGAGCCGTGCTTGTAATTCTTCATCAGCTTCAAATGCTTTTAGCAGCATATTCACCGGTGGTACCACCCCACCATTCTTTATATAATCAATACGCGATTGCACCGTATCGCTTTTATGGAATATAATAAAAGCTATTCCCACAAATATGAATAATACTATCATCCCATACCAATATTGTTTTTTCATACTTTTATCCCCATAATGTAATCATGGTATCATTGTTTTAGTGCGAATCATGTCATGTATACTATTTAACCAGGTTTTTATACTTCCATGCTACAAATAGTATTTGACAGCAACATACCATTCAACAGTAACTATCGCCAAAGCATTATGCCACACTTACTTTTTACCTGCCCTCATCTAAAAAAATCCTCCTCCACTGTATGGAGAAGGATTTTTATGAAAGTGCGCTGTACTATACAATTAATCGTAGTTTGCTATATAATCAAATATTGCTGCATAAAACTCCATTTCATCAAATGTATCAGGCGGCAAACCAATAACATCCAGGTGATCCTGATTTATCAAATCGGCAGTTGAAGTCATCTGAGCGGCATTAGGATAATTGATATTGCCAACATATCCTAAATTAGTATCGGTTGTACAATAATCCTGTCCTAAAAATACCTCGGTGTATTTTAGCCTGTAGCCCATCTGCTGCGAGTTAATGCCAACCATACCATCATCATCCCAATCATTTTTAATACCATTGCCACATCCTCCTGCGCCATCATTATCACCGTCATCAACACAGTAACCATTGCCATCTATGTCATAGAGAGCTCTGACAAAGAGCAATGCCGGGTTAAGATCCGCACTCTGCTGTGCTGTTATCAACGAAACGTAGCGTGCTGCATACGTTGATGAAACAGGATAATTTTGATTGAATACCTTGGCACCGGTGATTACACCATCATTGGGGTCATAATCATCATAAGTAAATTGTTTCAAAGCTGCAACAGCATCATTACCTGACTTATAAACAACATTTCCATAGACATTAAATAAAAATTCAACAATTTTGCCCAATGTCCCCTTTTGAAGAACAAACTTCCCTAATGGTGAACCCCGATGTGGTGATGAAATGCTAACCATCACCTTTACTACCTGATATCCCTTATGCTGATACAATACCTTAGCAGCCTTACGGATATCCATGCCCCCCTGTGAGTGTCCTACCAAATTTATATAACGAGTACCGGTTGTTGCCATATAGCTTTCAATCTGATTGGCTAACTGCGTACCACGATATTCAGAACTTTGAAATGGCTGCATCTGTGCAATAAATGATTTCTGACCTGAATTAATGTTAGCATTACAGGTAACCTCTAAAAACTCATCACAGGGATCACCAACAAAAACTCCGTAATCATCGCCCCAATAGTCATATCCCAGAATATTGTCAAAACCAGCCATACCGTGTGCAAATACTACCGGATAGGTTGTTCGTGCTACTGACGCAAACACACCATACGGGGTCAGAGCGATAGTTACCAGTAAAACAATAATGAATAGCAAACCTTTCTTCATAATGACGCCTCCTTAACTCTCTGTAAACAACAAATATAATAATAAATACCGTCTATATGGTATATACTAATATAGAAGCAGAAAAAGTCAAGAAATAAATACCGACTGGTTAGAATTTTTTTAATTTTATTGTAAAAATGCTGAAATTTACCATGCCACAGCATTGGTATTGAGTATTTTATTGTGTAGTTATGATTGCACAATATTCGTTATTACTTTTTTATGATAACATGCATCACGGTTTTGGGAGGGCTTCATGAGCATAGAAACAACAACATGCATTTCATTTGAGCACTTAGAACTTTTGCAGAGTCATGCACAGCGCTATGATATGTCACTACGGACGTTTATATCAGGGATGGTGAGCTTTGCTGCTCAGTGCGAAAAGGTTAGCACACAATCGTTTAAACAGCTTTCCTATAGAGAAAAAGGTACTGCATGGAAGCGATTTCATCTGGTTTTGTTTGATGACGAGTATGAATTTTTCATGGATGTGAAGAAGGTGTGGAAGATGTCGCTGGCAAAGGTTATTGCATACTGTCTGGATAATGTGCTGTTTGAATTTTTAGCAATCCTTGATGGAATGGGAGATGATGACTATACCGATAACTATCGGCACAGTGGCTACACATTTTGCTTTTATAAGGAAAAAGATATTGTTTGCTGCAAATTTTACTGGGGACCACACCCGGACATACTACGAAAA
>Ga0209506_1003321_pt1 | contig 13102 bp, 21 predicted proteins | sample AD_JPNHG2_MetaG_FD_184409 | JGI IMG/M metagenome (GOLD analysis project Ga0209506, IMG submission 184409) | Active sludge microbial communities of municipal wastewater-treating anaerobic digesters from Japan - AD_JPNHG2_MetaG (SPAdes) (version 2) | ecosystem: Engineered > Bioreactor > Anaerobic...
GTGAATTGATATGATATCCAAATTGATGCTAATAGAATAGGTTACAATACAAGAGAAAAAACAATAGTTATTAAATAAAGGTATATCTAACGATAAAATAGATAAACTATTATAGTGTGATCCTACTAATAAAAATAAATCAGATACAGATAAAGTTGGTAGTTATACTGATTGGATAACCAGTAGGTATTTAAAAGATAGAACATTTAGTGATTTTAATAAATTACATTCATAGCTAGAATAGTATGATAAGAGTAAACATAAAATTCCAGATCCAAAATTACGTAATATTAGTTAGTTTGAAACATTAGATGAATTAATAGAATATGTAGACAACAATCAAGATAAATTAAATATTACTCCAAATAAATTTGTTATAGAAGAAAAAAATGATTATGATATGTTTTACAGTAAAAAATATATAATACATGTTCCTCATACCAAAGAATAGGCAAAAGTATTAGGATCGGGCACCAAGTGGTGTACATCATAGGAAAAAGATAACTATTTTCAATCGTATTATAACGAAGGTTATTTATTTTATATAACTGATAAAACTACTACATAGAAAAGGTATAATTTATATTTACAAAATTAGGGAGCAAAAATAGAATTTGCAAACGATAAAAATAAGCACTTAACATATAAATTGTTTGATATTGTAAAAGAGGATAATACATTAATTCCATAGATTAAATACTATTATGAATATAAAAATATTGGAATATAGAGTAAAATTAATAAATTATTCCAGTGTAAAAGCGTATTTGATATTGTTACTTTTTGGGAACATAATATTAACCCTCTTGCACCTGCTTATTTCGAGACTAATGAAAACCACCTAATAAATATTGCATCTAAATATCATTTGTATGGTATACAATTTATATCTAATCCTAGTCCAAAAATACAGTTATAGTAGTTAACAAAAGATATGAATAATATAAATTATATAGAATCGCCTGATAATATTGTACTTAAAAATTTAGTATCGCAAGATGGATATTAGATTGAATATATAATAAATGCTGGTATAAGACCCGAACATGATGTTCAATTATAGTAGGTAACACGAAAAGGATGGTAGATTTATTATATAATAGATGCTGGTATAAGACCAGAATATGATGTTCAAATGTAGTAGGTAACAAATAATGGATATTAGATTGAATATATAATAAAAGCTGGTGTACAACCAGAAGATGAAAATGAATGGCACAATATTCAGTTATAGTAGGTAACAAATAATGGATATTAGATTGAATATATAATAAAAGCTGGTATAAAACCTAATAATGATATTCAATTATAGTAGGTATCAGAAGATGGATATTAGATTAAATATATACCCAATCCACCTGAAGAAGTTCAATTATAGTAGATAAAACAAGATGTAGATTAGTATGAGCGTATAGAAAATCCTACTCCTAAATAGACATAGTTATATAACCAATTAAAAGGTATTACTGAGTCAACTGAATATATATCTAAATTACTGGATGTGAATTAATTATGAAAGTATTAGAATAGATTTATAAATTATTGTTACTAGAATAGATGAAAATAGGAGAAAAAAAGAAATACATATTAAATAAAGGTATTTCAGAAAATGAATTTTATGAATTAATATAGTAGGATCCTACTATTTCAGAAATAGATGACAATTTACCCACTGGTAGTTATACTGATTGGATTTTTAGTATATACTTAAAAAATAAAATGACTGAAAATGATATACCTAAATTTAAGGAACCATTATAGTATTTTCATAAGCACAGAAAAGCACTTAGCAATAAAGATAAAAATATCTTCACTTTTAATTCCATTGAAGAATTAGATAAATAGCTACTTAAATATGATTGGTATATTAGAAAGTTAGGATTAGCTACTAGAAAAGAAGAAAAGAAAAATGCTGAAATATATGAAGTAGATGATTGGAAAATAATAATTCCTAAAAGTGAAGGATAGTCTATATACTACGGAAAGGGAACTAAATGGTGTACATCATCAGTAATAACAACTAATAGATTCAATTCTTATAATTAGAAAGGTATATTATGGATTTTAATTAATAAAGAGAATCCGTATTACAAAATGGCGTTACACATAGAAAACGATCAATTCCACAATGAAAAAAATATAAAATTGACACCAGAAGAACAACATCAATTTATAGAAAATAATATGGATGTATTTAGATTTATATTAACTTACCTACATTAGAAAAGTAAAATATAGGCATTTAATTTATGGGTTAAGTTACATCCAGAATTATTACCGTTATAGAAGGAGATAGTTAATAATGGTATTAAATGAAAGTAAATATATATATAACGCATTAAAACCGTGGTCTAATTATTTAGATAATATAACTATGGGGTTAGAGTTCGAAATGGCATATAATATGGAACAAACAATCCAAAATACCTCAGCATTATATGAAATATCAAGAGAAATATCTAAAGAATTATTTGAAAATAGATTACCCGCATATGTTATTGATTTTATTGATGTCGTTATAAAAAGCGAAGAAGTAGATAGTAATTACAGATTACAGTTTCTAAAGAACTGTCTTGACTTGTTTGCCAATAATACTCCCTTGAATCAAATATTACCAATATCTCCTAATAAATCTTATATAATTGATTCTATTTGGAATAAACACCCATTCAGTGAAGGTATACGATTAGGTAGTATGAAATTTCCAATTACGACTAACTAGCAAAATATAAATTTTTTAATAAAAATAGATAAAATTATGATAACAAATTTTAAAAGATAGATTTCAACAACAGATAAAATAACAGTACTTATACTAAAAGATATAATAAAATTATTAGCTCTAAATCAGTCTTAGACTCAAAATTTAGAAAAATCGCTACATAATAATAAATTAGATAATTTTATGACACTATATGATGTAATGAATACGAATATTAATGGTAATATTATCATGTCTATATAGACAATATAGACAAAAGCATAGATAGACAATTGGACTAGTCTTTCTAATCAAGAACAACAATCAATTTAGTATTTTAATTAGGTATTAATATCAAATAATGATCCAATAGTAATACCATATTCCGAAGAAGATAAAAAAATATTATTTGAATAGCTTAACCCCAAAAAAATATTTAGCGTATTAAAACAATTAACTCCTATTCAACTAGAAATAAAATTATCAAATATTGCATTAGATATGGATTTACTATCTTTTAATCCCGATGAATTTGAAAATATAATAACTATAAATAAATCTTTTGAGAAAATTAAAAAAGAATTAATTGATATATTTAGCAAAGTTAAAGATAGTTCTAATGAACCTTTTACAAAATATGAATTTTTAGTAAATCCTCCAAAATCACTTAACGACCCAACTAAATTTAAGATATTATCAGATTCATCTATTGGATCGTCTTTTTGGGAAGAATATGAATATATCCAATTAGAAGTAGTTACCCCCGCATTACCATACAAAGATTAGATGATATTCTAGGAAAATTTCATAAAATTTATGAGAAAAAATAGTCATAAAATCGAAGTTAATGATACTACTGGTTTGCATGTAAATATATCTTATAATAATATATCACCAGATGAATTAGATTATAGTGTTATTTAGTTATTCTTAGATGAAGAGTATTATAAATAGAATTTTAGATTATTAGACACAGACGAAGAAGCATATTTTTAGGAAAATGTATTAAATAAAATTGATTTTATTGATATTTTATTCTCATAGGACTAGATTACTGAAATAAATTATATACCACCCAAATTAGAAATTGATTATAAAAAAATCAATTCAATTTTAGAACAATTTAATAAAGAAGTTTATAGAGAAATATTAAATAAAAATAGAACATTTCATTATAAACCATATTAGATAGAATTTAGAATTTTAGGAAATAAATATACAGAATGGGATAATACATGGAGAAAAGAAATACAACAAGTAATTAAAAAAATAGAACAAATAGGAAAAGATGAATATAAATCCATAATAGAAAATTAGTATAAAAATCAAGAAAAAGGAATACGAGATTCTTTAAATTATTTCTAGTTTTTAATTATATAGTAGTATATGGGTATAGATTAGTTACCTACAAAATTAAAAATAATGTAGATTAAAAAGATCTATAATTTGTAGTATAAGCAACTATTAAAATTTTAATTGGTCTTGACGGCTGGACTCGAACCAGCGACCTCCCGCTCCCAAGGCGGGCGTTCTACTCAACTGAACTACGCCAAGAACTATTATATTTCTGGTGTATCATTTAGCATTTCCATGGCTTGTGCTAATCTATCATGCATCATATCATTTTTACACATAACATCTTCTTGTGTATATCCAAGAAATGTTATTTCCCATAAAATTTCAGCTACAGTTCTTCCTTTATTATTTTTTAATCTATTTTCTACTCTATAAGGTAGACCTGCAACATATCTCCAATCGCACATCTCAATGCCAAAATGTTCATGCCCTTGAGGCTGAAGTGGGAAATAATTTTCTGGTATTTCTCTAACTGTTTCTATATCATTTATTTCGTCATAATCTTTATATTTATACGGAATTCCTATACCAGAAACATCACCTATCCTTACTAATATATAATAAAGTCTACGTGAAGGATCAAGTATATATTCGTTTTGCGGTATTATCTCACAATTACATATATAATTATAAACATTTACATATGCATCTTCCAAATCATTAGTGAATTCTTCCCCGTGGATAATACTTAAATACTTCATTACATCTCTTACATCAGTATGTTTTACCAATTCTTGAATACTATCATAGTTATAATATACCTTTTCGGGGATTATACTACGATAGGCGTAACGTATTTTATGCATTAGTCTCCTCATTTTCATCTTTAATTTTACTTCAAATATCAATCTCTTGGAAATCGATCGCTTTAACTCTTCCATTTTATTCCTCCATTAATTCAATAATATTTTTACGTAATATACTATTATTATACATCCCAACAAAACTGTTTTCTTTGCCACTCTGTAAATTTTTTATTATAATAAAAGGAACAGATAAAATATTAATTTTCAATTTATCAACATCTAATATATCTATATTTATTCCTTCTCCTGTTTCTAGTGTATATGATATAAGATTATCTACCATTTTGACACAAGCAGGGCAATTTTCACGGGTGTAAATAGAAATCTTTACTGGAAAATTAGTAACATCGGATAACATTTCATGGCATGAATATAATAATGATTTTATGAACAATGGTGTTTTTATTTTTGCTACATCATAATCAAAAATAATTGTATTAGATTCATTTATTATTTTTATTATTGGAAAACTATATTCTTCATTATTATCAGTGATATATAATTTTCCGTTTGAACAATTTACAATTTCTGATACAAATTGATTCTATTTTGAAAAACTGGTGGGTTCTGTAAACCCACCGAATGTAATATTAGTAATATTTTTTAAACTATCGTTTTTAAACTATTCTGTTATTACTTGTAATTCTGATTCTTGTATAATCATATATTTGTTCCGTTAATTTTATTGAAATAATCGTTCCATTCGGTTTTTTTATCTGGCATTAATTTCCTATATAACTCTCTGGCGACCCTACGTCTATTTCTTATAATAAATTTCATAGGTGAATTTCGTTTTCTATCTTTACTTTCAAATTGTTTAGGTCTTTCTGAATTATATTTGATTCTATTTTTAATATTGGACAGTTTTTTATTTCTATTAAATCTTTTAATGTCGGGAGTATAACCCATACGCCTGACAGGATTTGATTGAGATACAACTAAATTTTCAAAATTAATAGTAGTTTCGCTCATGTTTATTCCTCCCATGTAATTGATATGACTACATATATAATATCATTTATTTATTTCTAATATATGAAAGACCAGTTAACTTTGGTATCATATAAGTTAATCAAAATATAATATAAAGTACTTATATATGATATAATTATACGCTATAATTATGTTGTAGATCAAAATAGGAAGAAGGAAGAAGAATGATGACAGACGAAATGAAAAAGGAAATTGTTTTACAAATGGGTGGATTTGGGAAATTAAAGGCTATGATAGGAGCCGAAATAATGTTTATGCCAAATGGTATATCAATAAAATTCAAAGGATCAAGAAAAACTGATTGCCTCTATATATTATATACTGGCGAAACAGATTCTTATGATCTTGTATTTTATAAAGGATTTAAAATTGTTAAAAATTTCAAAGATATATACTGTGATCAACTAAAAAACATATTTGAGGAAACAACTGGATTATATTTGAGTTTATAAAAGGAGGATAACAATGAAGGTATATTTGGTGTATGTAAAAGAAACAGATACAAGTAATACTAAATTAGAAAAGATTTTTGGAACTGAGGAATCGGCACAGAAATTTACCGAAGAAATCTTTGATAAAGTAGTATTTGTTCATATTGAATGTTGGAATGTAATAATGTAATAAACTAAGGAGGTAATGGTATGAAGAAGAAATTAAATGTAAAGGAAACAAAAAGTATTTTTATAGTATTCTCTGATGACATTATAGAAACAGCACATGGTGATTTTGAAAGAATTCCCCAAGTGGCGTATGTATTTGAAACTGAGGATGAAGCTATAAACTTTGTTACATATAATAATAAGCGATTAGGATTACCCAATACATATTATTATGAAGAATACAGCATAAGTAAAATTGAGGAATAATAAATGTAGAAACTATTTGTATATGGAACACTTAAAAGAGGATTTCCGCTAAATGCTTTTTAGGAAATCCATTTAAATTAGAAATTCATAGATACTGGTAGAACTAAAGACAAGTTTTATATGTATAAATCTACCTTATTTCCATATGTATCTAATGTAAAAATTAATCCTGATGATACCAATTCATATATTACAGGGGAAGTTTATTATATACCAGACGAATCTTTACCACGACTAGATAAAATAGAAGATGGGTATCATAGGGAAATTGTTGATATATATACAGAAAATTCAGGAATAATCAAAGCATATATGTATATAACTAATGCCCCAACTGGAAATTTAATATAGAATGGAGAATTTACTAGAAATATAGAGGAGGAAATATGGAGATAAACAACGAAAGAAAGTATTATAGAATATCGTGGGCAATATTTACAATATTATTTTTATCGTTATTAATATGGAATTTTGATTATGAGCATAAAATTGAATTGTATACAAAAGAGTTAATATATGAAAATCAAAATTTAAATAATTTAATATTAGTAACTAATACTAATGCCGTTTAGAATTTAATTTTAACCAGCTACATAAGAGACGAATTAACAATTAGTCAAGCAGAATCTTAGATAAATAAAATTCAAGAGAAAATTAGTATTACTTCTGATGATTTAAAAATTTATTATTCTTATCGAAATAGCAATTTAAAATATCCAGTGTATAATGATATTGTTCTGCCGTTATTGATATTAATATTTGCAATATGGTAGATAAATACAATAATATTAATAGCACTAGAAATAATCTGTTTTATTTCATTTATAATTAAGTTATTTAGACACAAAAAATAAGAAGGGGGATATAATATGTCAAAAATATTTTGTAAAAACTGTGAATACTCCTATGAAAAAAGGATTGATCAATGTAATATCCCAACAAGTAAGATAATTGAGATTAGCAGAAAATATTTCAGTAGGATTGAAATATATACTTATTATGGGCTTAATCTTAAAATTAAATATATTTTAAATGATTACGGCGAATCACATAAAGATGAAAGTCCGCATATAGAAAAACAATTAGAAAAAATACTGATAGACAACTTTATTCCAAAAAAGAATAATATTTTTGGTTTACCAACAGATTTATTTTATATATATGTTGAAAACAAATTAAAATTAGATAGGATAACTAATGAAAAGTTAGAAATTGAAATTATGGGGTATGATTCTGTATTGGATACGACATCTTATTTATATGGAAAACCTTCTGTATTTAATTTTAATAATGATTGTATATTCTATGTGCCTAAATATAAAGGTGAATGATAATAATGAGGTATAAGAAAAATGGCTGGAATGGCAAATGTGTTGAAACTGAAATACCAAACGAATATAAATTATATTTAACAAAAAACGAGTTTTATTTTATTGCACGGGGGTATCATAGAAACTCAGAGGTAAATATGATTTATAAATGCGAAGATACCAACAATAATCACATTATACAGGATACTTGCAAATTTTCTATACCTAAAGATATTAAATCTGAAGTACAAAAACATATAATAGAACAATTTATAATGCATATAACCAATAAATTTCCTATAGAGGTAGTGTAAACATGGCAAACAAAAAAACAGTTTTAATTAATTCATATTTAGATACAGGAACAACTCAATTTTTAGTAGATATGTCTGACAACGAAACAGACCCCCAGAAAATTATTAAACAAAATCCAAATATTCACGAAGTAATATATGATGAAATCAAAAAAGAAGCAAATCAATTTAAGGAATGTAGGTAGTATAGTGAGAAAACGTTAATTGAAAAATTTTCCAAAATAAAAGAATAGGTAGTAAAAAAGATAATAACAGATTGGAAAATTGTAAATACTATTGTTTCTTTCTATATCTAGACTGATCCAATAATTAGTAATTATGAAAATATAAAAATTGAAACAACACAACAGGAATTACCAGAAATATTATTATTACATTTTTGTAAATATTTAAGAATTATTAATTTAAATTTAGAAATAAAACAGATATTGACATATTAAGGGGTAGAACTATGAAATATATGGGTAGTAAATCAAGAATTTAGAAATATATAATACCAATCATGACTAAAAATAGAACACCCGATATGATATTTTATGATTCATTTTGCGGAGGATAGAATCTAATAGACAAAGTTACAGGAAAAAGAGTAGCTAGTGATATTAATGAATATCTTATCGAATAGCTAAAATTAATAAGAGACAATCCCACTTCACTTCCTAAAAATAATAAAGAATTTACTAAAGAAGATTATTTAGATGTCAAAAATAATATAGATAGATATAATAAATAGTTTGTAGGATATGTGGGATTTGCATTATCTTATGGTGGCAAGTGGTTCTAGGGCTGGAGCCAAGATAATATTGGCATTAGAGATCATGTGAATGAATCTTATAGAAATGCATTAAAGCAATCCCCATATTTACAAGGAATAACATTTTTGTGTAAACCATATGATGAAATTTCATATTAGAAAAATAGTATAATATATTTGGATCCGCCATATCAAGATACTACTAATTATTCCACCCCTGACTTCAATCATTCTAAATTTTGGGATTGGGTACGGAATATGAGTGAAAATGGGTATAATATATATGTATCCGAATATAACTAGCCGGATGACTTTGATGTGATTTGGAAAAAACCATTGAGAAATAATATATCTCCAAATCGATCTACTCAAATTGAAAAATTATTCAAATATAACCCTACAAGTAAAGAAATACTAGACAAACTTATGTGAATTTAGGGGGAATAAAAATGAAAGATAATAATGGTTTGCCAATATTATTGGTAATAGATATGCTAAACGATTTTGTACATCCTGAAGGGAGTCTATATAATAAAAAATATAGAGATTTAATACCGCAAATCGTAGATAAAATTCAAGAATTTATAGATAAAGGATATCCCGTGATATATGTAGGTGATAATCATAGTTCAGATGATATTGAATTTGATTTGTTCCCCGAACATTGTACTACAACGTGGGGATCTAGTTTTATAGAAATAATAGATAATCTAATTGAACTCAATATGCCCCTCAATACTGAACTCCCATCATGCTATGTAATAAACAAAACATCATTCAGTCCTTTTATTGGTAATGAATTCGGGGTATATAATGCTGATTTATTTTTTGATATTCTAAAACCAAGTGAAATACACGTAGTAGGTATATTATCTAATATATGTGTTTTATATACAGTAAGTGACTTAGTTCAATTTGGATTTAGAAATATTTATGTGTATAAAGATTGTACAGCTTCTAATGATGATACCCTACATGAATTTGCACTCAAACAAATGAAAGAGGTATTGAAAGTTAATGTAGTATAAAGTCAACTACTCCACCCTATAGAGGGTGGAGCTTGTAACTAACAAGCTCAGTTGATTAGCCTCAGCCAGAAGGGCTACGTTATGTGGGAATATATAGTCACCATAGGATGCTCCACAAGTCCTATGCTCTGAGGGTAATGGTTAAACATCTCTGAGAGTAGGAGAAGTGCTATTACCATACAAAACCCCATATAACATTGGCGATGTGGACCTACAGGGGTTTCCCCTGCATTACCTTTCAAGGAGGTTTTTTAATGGTATATGTATTATAAAAGCGGGATACCCCGCTTTTATTTTTTACTTAATTTTTTATACTATTCTTTTCTATTCTTATAAATTAAATTTAAGATGTTATTATCTTCCGTGTCGATATCTTCAATAGTTTCAATAAACGTATTAACCTAAGACTCCAAATCAAATTTAACTTTTTCCCACAGTTTAACCATTACAATATGTTTGTTTAAATCTACAAATATTATGAGTTTAATTACTCTATCACCATAAAATAATAAGTTATCTATTCCATAAATTTCAAAACTAACAGGAAAATAAGTATTTAAATATTCCCATAATTCATAAATATTCTATACATCTATAACTAAAATTTCATTCCAAGTATTACTACTTTCCTATATTATTTTATCAGTAAAGGATTTAAATACATCCTAAAAATTTGTTTTTTCTAAAATATCAATCCCACCCTCTGCATCCACAATAGTATTCATCAAATTCCCTATTTGGTTGAAAGTAAAAGAACGGTAAGGTCAATTTAGAATCAACAATACTACCACAATATGTACATCTAGCTTTTCGACCTTCCAGTTGAGAAACATCAAATTCAGTATCTTCTATCAATCCATCTTCGCACATCCCACATCCTTCCAAACACTTTCCTTTCCTACATATAGTAGAATTTGCAACGTGCCCACATTTCATCATTTTCAAACTCATATTATTACCTCCTTTTTGTTCTATTAAAAGAATAACACATTATAATATTCTTGTCAAGTGGTGCATGATATAGTTTACTTATGTATTACTATGTATTAATACCACTGTAACAAATTATCTGTTATAATTAGGTAAATAGAACTGATTAAAGGAGGATACAATATGACGTTTGCACACGAATTGGCACGATCAGTACGCCCATCTACTTTTAGACAAAAGTTAGAACAAATGGATTTTCTTGCCACGATTGAAGAAATTAGTAGTCATGGGTATGATTGGGAAAATTATTGTCAATATAAGTTTGGTGATAAGATCAAAGGAACAATAGATGAAGCACGTGAATTTTGTAACTACTACCCTAAAATACAAATAACTGCTTTTAAACTTGAAAATGATAGGATTGAATATTATGTTACACAAAGTGATTATGGGTATAATGAATTACATATAAAAGTTAGAGGTAGGTTTGAATCTGTATTTCCACCTAAAGATAAAAATATAAAAATTAAAGGCATAAATTCAAAAAAGGTTGAAGAATTGGTAGATTAGTTGGAAAAATACTTGTAGGATGAAAATATTCCAATTTATGTAGACCCTAGGCGAAATATCGTAAAACTTATTATAAATAATATGTTTATTCTAACTATAAAACAAGGAAACATGGTATATAATTCTGAGTTATACCCAAGATGTATTGATGATATATTAAATAACGGGTTTGGATTTAAAGAATGGTCTAATGAAAATTCATTAGAACATTTTCATAGGAGGTAATATATGAAATTATATTTTGTAACATTTTTTTATTATGATGAAGGATAGAATAGACAGGTATATATACACCCAAAATTATTCTTTAGTAAAAAAACGGCCAGTGATTTTGCTAAAAATGTAATTGATAAATATGAATTTAAATTCAGTAAAATTACAAGTATAATAACAGAAGCAGAAACTAAAACTAATAGCGATATAACACAAGTAGATATGGACAATATAGATATATATACACCGTGGGATATTAGTCCAGAAAAACAATAATGGATGAAATGAAATGAGCAGAGATATTAATAAAGTACAACATATAAGAAAAGATGTATTTGAAAGAGAATTAGATAAAAAAGAATTTCTAGATTCAATAATTAAAATAAAAGGCTATGAAGAATGGCATAATGATTATCATATTTCGGATGAAATTAAAGGTACAATTGAAGAAGTAAAACGATTTATGAATCATTTTTAGAAATATGTTGATATATTGGCTATTGAGGATGAAGAAACTAAAAAATTAAAATATCTGTTAATAGTATTTCTGGCAAAATACGCTATAAATATTTACACAAATATAATATATGAGGATATATATCCTTCTGTAGTAAAACCAAAGAACATAAAAGGTATTGATAATGATAAAGTATTAGAATTTGTAGATAGATTAAATGAAAAATATATAGAATTAATTGGTGATGAAGTCGAACTGCCCTTCTGCCAACCAGAATGGGGCAGAAAATATGTAAAACTATTTTTCCATTCTACTTGTCTATTATTTATTACACCAGGAAACAAAGTATATAGATCCGCTAGTGTTAATAGTATAAATTACAAATATTATCATGGAACAATTGATAAAATACTTAAAGAAGGAATAAAATTCGAAAATCCCAAAAATCCATTTTACTTAAAAAATAATCTTTAATACTTATGTTATAAAAAAGAAAAGTTAATGATATTTTATGTTAAATTAACCATCAATATTTATGATATAATTATATAGTAAGTGCCCTGATGGCGAAATTGGTAGACGCAACGGACTTAAAATCCGTCTCTCGTATGAGAATAAGGGTTCGAATCCCTTTCGGGGCACCAGTATAAATAGTAACTAAAAGTTAAATGGAGGTAGGTATATGGCAGTAGCATTTTGTTTTGCATTAATGCTATTTGGATTCGTAATAGGAAATATATTAAAAGATTTAGGAACTAAATAGTATAAGTTTCATCCAAATCGTATAGGAAATATTATAATGAT
>Ga0209506_1003334_pt1 | contig 13077 bp, 14 predicted proteins | sample AD_JPNHG2_MetaG_FD_184409 | JGI IMG/M metagenome (GOLD analysis project Ga0209506, IMG submission 184409) | Active sludge microbial communities of municipal wastewater-treating anaerobic digesters from Japan - AD_JPNHG2_MetaG (SPAdes) (version 2) | ecosystem: Engineered > Bioreactor > Anaerobic...
TCAAAAGATGCAACCCGTCCTGCTATGACCGGTGTATTGATAGATGGGAAGTATGTTGCTTCTACCGATGGATTCAGGATCAGTGAATATAAAATGAAATCCGAAGTTGATTCATCAGAGGTAATTCTACCTGCAATATCTGTCGCCGAATTGGTAAAGTTCGATCCGAAATATATTTACATCGACAAATCTTGGGCATACTTTATCAATAAAGATGATGCGATCTTCTGCTGTATGACCATCGCCGATGAATACCCCGATTATGTTAAATTTCTTAAAGGCTTTGACACAAAAGAAATTGTGTTGCCTGAGAATACGAAACAGATCATTGAAACGGTTTCTGTTTTGGCAACTGGCAACTTTGATCTTGAAAAAGAAATCGACATAAAGATTGAGCCCAACAAATTCTCTTGTCGTGGTCAGAATGCAAAGGGATGGATTGTCAGCAATTGCAAGATTGACTATGATGGTGAACCGGTAGAATTTACAATCAACCCATTTTTCTTGTCAAAGATTCTCGATCATACATCATCAATGTTTCTTGGAGAAGGGAAACTTCTGTTCAAAGACAAATCATTCAAGCACATTATTTCTTTGGTATCAAGATGATTATTTACCTTGCTGGTGGGTTTTCGATAATCAATGTAAAGGGTCGGGAAGAGGAATTATCAAAAAGATACTGTCCATGGAATAGACTGGTATCGTTTTACTTCCCAAAATCAAGAGATATTGTTGTTGATAATATCAAAAAGATCAAAAGGACAAAATGAAAATATACCTTGCTGGAAATGTTACGCCCCCCCGCGAACAAAAGATGTTAAAATATAAACTTAACAGATTGTTTTCATATTATTTTCATGGAAAAAATAAAGAATTTTATCCAGAATTTAAACTTCGATTGGATCATATAAAAAATGAAAAATAATAAATTCTGTCATCTCCATTTACATAATGAGTATTCAGTTCTTGATGGTCTTGGTTCAGCAGAAGATTACGCAAAGAAAGCAAGCGATCTTGGTTTCAAGTATCTTGGGATCACCAACCATGGGAACATCGACGGGCTGATTAAATTTCAAAAAGCTTGCAAAGAAAACAATATCCATCCGATATTGGGTTGCGAAGCATATATTGTCCCGAACCTTTATAAGAAAGAAAAAGGGGAACATAGAGGACATGTTACACTTCTTGTCAAGAATCAAAATGGATTTGAAAACCTTTGCAAGATGTTGACTAAGGCAAATCTTGAAGGATTCTATCACCGGCCAAGAATAGATTTTGATCTACTTTACGATCACTGCGATGGGTTGGTGATACTGACAGGATGTTTGGATACTTTCATTAATCTTAAAGGCGGTGTGGATTTATTTTATGACCTCAGTGAGAAATTGAGAGATGATCTTTATCTTGAAGTCATGCCGCATGAGATACCGCTTCAAACAAAAGTCAATAAGATGATATTAAATCTTTTTCATGATAATAACAATCGCCACAAGCTTGTTGCAACAAATGATTGCCACTATATTGAGAAACAACATTCAGAAACGCAGGAAGTTTTGTTAGCAATCCAATCCAAAGCCAAATGGACAGACCCTAACCGTTGGAAATTTAATATAACTGGGTTGCATTTGAGAACAGCAGATGAAATGATTGAGGCTTTTACCAATCAAAATATTTTAACAGATGATGATATTGATGATGCAATATACAATACAATAGAGGTTGCAGAAAAGTGTGCCGCGTTTGAAATCAAAAAACAAAAAATATTTCTCCCAAAGGTTCCGGGTTACAATGTAAAAAATACATCTGACTATCTTTATGATCTTTGCCGTGAGAAGCTTAAGAAGATTAAAAAGTATGCATTACATGAAGTGTATATCAATCGTCTTGAAACCGAGTTTGATCTGATTGAGAAGAAAGGATTCATTCCATACTTCATGATTGTTTACGATCTGGTCAAGTGGTGCAAAGAAAATGACATCATGGTCGGTCCAGGCAGAGGATCGGTTGGTGGCTCACTCATGGCATATTTGCTTGGCATTACTACTGTTGATCCTATTCGTTACAATCTCTTATTTTCAAGATTCATTGCAGAAGATCGCAATGATCTCCCGGACATCGACTTGGATTTCGAAGATTCAAAACGACATCTGGTCAGAGAGAGGCTTGAAGAACTTTATGGCAAAAATAATATTTCTTCAATCTCTACCTTTTTATCAATGAAAGGGAAAGCTGCAATCAGAGATGTAGGAAGAGTATTTGATGTGCCATTAAAAGATGTTGATGAATTTTCAAAGTCGATTGTTTATGAAGAAGAAAAATCAATCGAAGAAGCCTGCATCAAGACAGATATTGGCAGAGTATTTGACCAAAAGTATCCAGAGGTCTGTGACCATGCGATCATTCTGGAAGGAACAATCCGGGGCAATGGTCAACATGCCGCTGCTGTCATTATCTCAGCAGACGATCTACGCAAGGGAACAAAAGGTAATCTTGTCAATCGCAATAACATAATTGTTTCAAATTGGGATATGGAAGATTCCGAATATGTTGGTTTGATGAAACTTGATGTATTGGGGTTGAATACCTTGTCGATCTTGAATGAAACAAAGCGGCTTATAAAGACCAATCATAATGTTGACATTGATTATGAGAAGATCCCACTTGACGACCAAAACATATACAAAGAAATATCCGCAGGGAACAACGTTGGAGTATTTCAAATCAATACATGGTCGACAACCAAACTTGCAAAAGAAGTCTCCCCTGATTCAATCGAGTTGTTAAGCGATGTGATTGCTTTGGTAAGACCCGGTTCTATGGATGCCGGCATGACAGACGAATATATCAGAAGGCGAAACGGAAAGACTTGGAAAAAGAAACATCCAATTTATGAAAAAATCATGGAATCAACCTATGGAGTCATGGTCTATCAGGAACAGGTGATGGATGTTATTCATAAGGTTGCCGGATTGCCCTATACTACAGCAGATAAAATTAGAAAAATCATCGCCAAGAAACACGATGTAAAACTATTTGCACCATTCAAAAAGCAATTTATAGAAGGGTGTCTTGAAAAGAAAACCCTGAGTGAAAAAGAAGCAAAAGAATTTTGGGAGGCTTTGCAAGCTCATGGCAAGTATAGCTTCAACAAATCACATGCTACCGAGTATGCAATTATCGGTTACTGGTGTGCTTATGTCAAATACTATTATCCAACGGAATTTATTTGTGCAAACCTGATTCATGGCTCTGAAACCAAGAAGGAAGAATTGATTGAAGAAGCAAAGAGATTGGGATTAAAATTGGTTTTACCAAAGGTCGGGATTTCAGATGCGTTCAGATGGGTTGTAAAAGAAAATAAACTTTATGTCCCGTTTATAGAAATCAAAGGTGTTGGAGAAAAGACAGCAGAAGCTTGCATGAATATCAAAGCAAAAGGGAGCAAAAAGGGATTTTTCGAGTCTGTTCAAGTGCAAGAAAAGAAAACAAAGATAGAAAAAATTCTTGAACAAATCGGTGCTTTCGGGAATGAACCGACCGGTGATGTAGAAGAATATTTTACATTTACTGTCAATGGTAGAATTAATCATAAAAAAGGTTATAGTAAAATATTTCAAAAAACATTACCCGTGAATGAGAGAGTATTATCTTGTGAACGATGTGAACTATGCCAGGAATGTTCAAGTCCTGTTTTACCATCTCCCGGATACTTTAACATTATGATCTGTGGAGAAGCTCCAGGAAAAGATGAAGATAGGCTTGGAAAAGGATTTGTCGGTAAATCTGGTCAAGATGTTTTATGGCCCGCATTGAAAGAACATGGATTGAAAAGATCCGATTTTCATATCACAAACATCTGTAAATGTTACCCAAGCCAAAGCAAAACCCCGACAAGAGAACATATTACAAAATGCAAGAGATGGCTTGAGAATGAGATTGAATATCTTAAACCAGCGTTGATCCTTGCTTTTGGGAATACTGGATTAAAAGCTTTCACAAATAAAGAATCTGGAATAATGGATTTGAATGGTAAGATTGAGTGGAACGATAAATACCAGACCTACATCTGTTGGTGCATTCACCCTTCTGCTGTATTGAGAAATCCATCTAACAAGAAATTGTTTGTAGAAGCAATTGATGCTTTCGTTAACAAAATAAAAGAATTGGGAGGAATATAATGAAACCATTGCACATCGAATACAGACCGGAAACCTTTGATGAATTTATCGGTAATGATTCATTGGTGAAAAATATAAAAGGCGTTTTGAATAGAACCCAGACCTTTTTGTTTCATGGTATGAGGGGTTGTGGTAAAACCACTCTAGCTAGGCTTATCGCAAAAGAATTGCAAATTGACAAGATGGATGTTTATGAAATTGATGCGGCCGATAAAACATCTGTCGATGATGCAAGGCAGTTAAAAGCGACTGCATTTTTATCGCCTCTTGCCGGTAAAAAGAAAATATACATCATCGACGAATGCCATCGCTTATCCGGAAATGCTATGGATTCATTGTTAAAGATATTTGAAGAACCACCCAAGTTTTGTTATTTCGTCTTATGCACAACGGAACCAGAAAAGGTTTCCGCTACCATCAAAAGCCGATGCAAGTCTTATGAAGTAAAACCTATTGGTGAAGAAAGTGCATTGAAGCTCATTGATTGGATATGCACCGAAGAAAAGATCAAAATGAGTTCAAGGATCAAACAAATCATTATCAACGAATGTAATGGCATCCCAAGAGAGATTGTTATTGCGGTTGATATGTTGCGAGAAATAACAGATGTTGCAGAAGCAGAAGCATTGATAACCAATAAAACAAACCCGAAGGTAATTGATCTTTGCAGGGCATTACTCAAGAAAGAAAAATGGAAAATCATTGCTGACATATTGAAAGAGCTTAATGAAGATCCCGAATCAATCCGATATGCGGTCTTGGGCTATATGTCATCGGTATTGCTTAATGGGGACAACAAACAAGCACCTTTTGTAATTAGTTCTTTTTCAGAATCATTTATTTACTCAAAAAAGGCAGGATTGGTTTTAGCTTGTTATCAGTCAGTTATTTAAAAAATATGATATAATAAAAGAAAAAGGAGAGATAAATCATGTCAGACTATATGGAAGAAATTAAGATCAACAAACATCGTCTTGAAGAAGAAATCATCAATCAACCGGGACTTTACATTAAGTGGGCAGAAAAGTCAGCAAGAGCAATGGTAAATCGTATCGAGCTCGATAAGAAAAAGAAATTGGTTCGTGCCGAGCTTGATCGAAAGTACAGATTAAAAATTGAACAGGCAGGAGAGAAAGTCACAGAAAATAGACTCGATGCCTATATTCGTATGGATGAAGAATATAAGGCGGTCAATGAAAAGCTTCTCGAAGCAATGGAAGAAGAGGCAATCATGGTCGATGTTAAGTGGGCTTTTCAGCAACGCAAAACTTCTCTTGAATTATTACAGGAAGGGATCATCAATGGTATTTATGCTGACCCCACTGTCAATACAAAAAAGGCACTCTCAGAAAAAATGAATAAGAAGAGAGGATAAAATGGATGTTGCCCCGTTAATTTTATATTTAATAGTTGGATGCATTGCGTTGATTGCATTCTATGTTGTATTGAGGCTTTTTGCATTTAGTTTATTTAAAAGCTATTTTCAAGCAAAGAGCGAGTTTTTAACCATGTTGAAAAAAAAGAAGGAGGATTTTAAGAATGGGCAGTAAAAGCATGAGAGAGCAGTTGGCGAAGCGCCTCAAAGAGAATCAGGAACGTAACGAGTCATTTGGTGGAGGGCTTCTCTTTAAAGACGAAGAGGCGAAAAAAAGAATTTGGAAATGTGGAGAAGGGAAACATATTATCGACATTCTTCCGTATGAGGCAGGAAAATTTGATCCTTCGGCTTCAAAAGGTGAAATTCAGTATGTGTATGAATACTATTTCCATGCCGGTCTCGGAATCGAAGGAAAAGGTCAAATAATGTGCTTGAACAAAACCTATGGCAAACCCTGTCCGATCTGTGAAGATATTGCAAGATTGAAAAAGATCGGCGAAGATGAAGAAGTCATTAAAGCATTGATGCCCAAACGAAATCCGAAATCCGTTTATAATATAGTCTGTTATGACAAGGGAGAAGAAAAGAAAGGCGTCCAACTTTTTATCGTCTCGCATTGGTTTATGGGTAAACATCTTCTTGAACTCGCAACGGTGCCCATTCGAGAAGGTATGGATGAAAAAATTGATCCGGTTATTCCATTCATGGATCCCGATGAAGGCAAATCGGTTTATTTTCGCCGAGAGGGAATGGGGCAGAATGATACCAAATATTATGGTCATCAGTTGCTTGATCGGCCGAAGGGTTTCAAAATCAGTAAAGACCTTCTTGATGACTGCTTCTGCCTTGATGAAATCATCAAGATCCCTACTTACGATGAAGTATTGGACGTATACAAATCCGGAAAGGCTATAAATGACGATGATGCAGATCGTCCTTCCCGTAGACCGAAAAGCGACGACGAAGATGAGCGACCTTCCCGTAGATCAAGAAATGATGATGAAGATGAACGGCCCGCACGTAAACGGCACGACGATGATGACGAATATCGTAGAAACAAAGATGTTGAGGCGGATCAGTGTGAATTTGGGCACAAATTCGGTAAAGATGCAAACAAGTATCCTGATGACTGTGAACAGTGTGATCAGTGGCGGGATTGCGTGAAGAAAACCCGTGAAACAAAGTTGAAAGAAAAAGAAAATGATCCCGAACAAGATGAAAAGCCTTCCCGTAGAAATAGAGAAGAAGACCCGGATGAAAAACCGTCCAGATCATCTCGGCATGAAAAGGAAGAGGACGAAGAAAAACCGGACCGTTCAAGACGATCCAGAGAAGATGATGAAGATAATGAACGGCCTTCAAGGCGGCGGGCTGTAGAAGAGGACGATGAAAAACCTTCTCGTAAGCATAGAGAGGAGGAAGAAGAAGACGCCCCTTCAAGACGGCGAGCGCGTAGATAGTCCTTTCTTCCTTCTTGGCGGATAGGTAAACGTAACCGAACGATTGGCTTACTCCTGGTGCCGATCTTCCGCCAAGAAGGTCTTTTATGAGGGTAAAAATGAAAAAAGAAATCGAACAGATTAAAAATGACATCAAAAACTTTACGCCGGCATCAAAAGAAAGAACGGAATTTATTAGTTCTGGTTCTACCCTTTTGAACCTTGCGTTATCACAAAAAGGTATTCATGGTGGGTTTGCACGAAACAGAATCATCAATATCGTTGGTGATGGTAGTTCTGGTAAGACATTGCTCGCACTTGAAACAGCACATTGGGCATTCAGAAATATCAAAAAAGTTAAATCAAAACTTTTCCCATCGGTAAAAGAAGTCAAGATTGCATACATCAATCGTGAACGTGTTATGGATTTTCCCATTGAAAAAATGTATGGACAAGACTTTGTCAATGCAGTTGAGTGGCGGTATGATATTGCAACCGTTGAAGAATTCGGGAGATATTTTGGAAGACTTGCTCTTGAACATAAAGAAAATGAATGTTTGATTGTCATTCTTGATTCATGGGATTCTCTGAATTCCGAAGCTGGCCAGGAGAGATTTAAACAAGCAGCATTAAAAGATGAAAGTCCCGACGGAAGTTATAAAACGGAAAAGGCATCTTACGCAAGTAAAGAATTTTTTAATAATGCTTGTGATTTGATGACCGGCAGAGATATTACTCTTTTCATCATATCGCAGACGAGAACAAAGATCGGTGTTACCTTTGGGGAAAAACATTATCGTTCCGGAGGGGATGCCTTAAATTTTTATACGCATCAGGTTCCATGGCTCGCTGAAATTGAAAAGCTTAAAAAGACTTTTAAAGGAGAAACAAGAGTTTATGGCGTGAGGATGCTTGCAAAGATCAAACGAAATAAAGTTGCAAAACCATTCCGTCAAGCAGAATCCATTATCTTATTCGACTACGGGATCGACAATATTTCGTCCATGGTAAATTACCTCTGGGGACCCAAAGCGAACAAGATTGAGTTTGATGGGTATACCTTTAAGAATCGGGAGGAATTTATCGGATACATAGAAGAAAATGATCTTGAAGATGAGTTATCAAGAATGTGCGAAGATCAGTGGGCGGAAATTGAAGAGGCAATGGTTCCCGAACGAAAGAGGAAATTTTAATGAAATTGGTAATAGACTGTAACGGCCTTGCCTATAAAAGCGTTTATGCCATGTCGGAACTTTCGTTCAAGAAGAATCCAACGGGTGTTATTTATGGTTTTCTTGAGCAGACATATCTCTTGGCAGAAAAGTTCAATACCAACGAGTTTGTATTTTGTTGGGATTCAAGAAGGTCGTATCGAAAGCTTGATTGCAAGTCTTACAAAAATCGTCCAATTCATGAAGATAAAGCCGACATTATTCAAAAAGCTCATCAACAGTTCTTTGAAATGAGAAAGAATGTATTACCGGAAATGGGATTCAAAAACATTTATCATCAGACAGGATATGAAGCTGACGATCTCATTGCTTGGTGTGTTGCCCGTTTTCCAGATGAATATATGATAATCTCAAAAGACAATGATCTGCTACAATTATTGTCGGCAAATAAGTATGCTCCAATCTCCATTTACAATTTTTCACAAATTATTACGGCAAACGATTTCATAAAGAAGTATGGAATAGAACCCTATCAATGGGCTACAGTAAAAAGTCTTGCCGGTTGCACATCTGATACTGTTCAGGGTATTCCGGGGATTGGAACGGAAACAGCTGTAAAATATTTAAACAATGTATTGAAAGATGGGAAAGCAAAACAAAAGATAGAGAGTGAAGAAGGAAAAAGGATAGCCAAAGAGACATTAAATCTTGTGGCGTTACCGTATGCCGGTGACGAGAGAATCAATATCAAAAACCCGGTCAAAGATGAACTTTACTCGTTAGATTTTATGGATGTGTTTAAGAAATATGGATTTAACTCATTTCTTGTCGATGGAAAATTTGAAAAATGGAAGAAGGCATTTAAACTTATTAAAGGGAGGTAATCATGTTATATATTGGGATTGATCCGGGGCAACAAGGCGCAATAACAACAATAAATAATGAAATTGTAATTTATGATATGCCTTTATTGCCACAAAAGGGAATTGATGCAAAAGAGTTATATGCTTTATTTTATTCCATCAAAAGAGACTATAAATCTATATTTTGCATTCTTGAAAAAGCACAAGCCATGCCCGGACAGGGAAGCGTAGGTGGATTTAATTATGGTGTTGGTTATGGAAAAATCTTATCGGCGCTTGAAATAAATCAAATTCCCTTCCAAGAAGTTCATCCGATGAGATGGAAAAAAGAATTTGGTATTGCATCAAAAAGAGGAAAATCTGAACCGAAACTCTCTACAGCAGATAAAAAACAGCTCTCCTTAAGTGCTGTTTTAAAGCTGTTTCCTACGCAATCCCATCTCTTTCATACCGAACGGGGTAAACTGCTCGACGGCCGCGTAGAATCATTGCTGCTGGCTGAATATGCAAGAAGGATACATAAATGATAAAACAATTAAGGATACAAAACTTCCGATCGCATAAGAATACCAAGCTTGAATTTGTCAAAGGTGTGAATTGTATTGTCGGCCTCCCGGATTCAGGCAAGACAAACATTATTCGCGCAATCAACTGGGCTTTGACAAATAGACCTTTGGGATTCAGATTTCATTCCAACTTTGCAAAAGGCCCGACTGCTGTTGATATTGATTTTGAAGAAGGTAATCAAATATCTCTGGTCAAGTCAAAATCCGAATCGGGTTATGTATGTAATGAAAAGGAATTTAGAGCAATCGGTTCAGATGTTCCCGATGAAGTTTCGAGAATATCAAATATTACAGAACTGAATTTACAAACACAAATGGATAAACCTTTTCTTATATGTGAATCTCCCGGAGAGGTAGCAAAGGTTTTTAACCGAGTGTCAAAATTGGAAAAACCAGATTTAGTCATTGCTTCGTTAACAACAGACATCAATTCAAAAAATAAGCAGATCAAAATACTGTCGTTAGATAAAATAGAATTTGAAGAGAAGCTGAAGCGGTTTGAAAATCTTCCACAAATGAAAAATGATCTGGATGAAATTGAACAAATCGAAAACAAAAGACAAAAAATAAAAAACGAGATAGATGAACTATTTTCAATGATTGAAAATATTGAAGCTGTCAAGAAGATCATGGAAAATATTGTAGATGTTGCCGAGGCACAAAAAGAACTTGCAAACATCAATAAACTTTATACAGAAATTGCCAACGAACAAAAGAAGCATATGTCTCTCCAAGATATTATAACAAGCACAGAAGAAGTTGAAGATAAGATGCAAAATATAAAAATGGATTACAAAGATATTCAAAAAGACTTTGGAAAGTTTTTAAAGACCATTAGAATATGCCCCTACTGCGAAAAGTGCAAAGAACCGATTTCGGCGCATAATCTTGACAAATTTATAAAGGCGGAACTAGCATGAAGATATTACTCCTGTCAGATTTACATCTTGTTGTTGATAATCCTGTTGCGAGGCTTGATGATTTAACAGAAATCCAATGGGATAAATTAGACTGGGTTTATGAATATGCAAAGAAAAATGGGGTTGAGTTGGTTTTACAAGCTGGTGATCTTACTCATACGAAACGGTCGTGGTCTTTATTGAATAGACTTACCGACTTTTTTTCTTTTTATGATGACATCCCAACATGGATTGTTAAAGGGCAGCATGATAGTTATTTCCACGATCTTGATAATAATAAAACAACAACTGGTATATTGCTGTCAGCAAGATTGTTAACATTACTTGATAAAAATGGTTGGTCATCAAAAGGCGTCACTGTTTATGGAGCTTCTTATGGTGAGGAAGCTCCATTTGACTTAAGAGCTAGTGATTATAACATTCTTGTTATTCACGCTCCCATTGCAGAGAAGGGAATACCGGGAGTCAACTATATTGATGCTCTGCAATTTCTGAAAGAACATGATGAGTATGATCTTATTCTCTGTGGGGATATTCATGAAAAGTTTTTAATAAAACACAAAGGCAGGGTCATTTGTAATACTGGTCCGATGTTAAGAATAGAAGCAACAAAATACATGTTAAATCACCGCCCTTGTTTCTTTGTTTTTGATACAGACAAGAAAAACATGATCGAAGAAGTATTGATACCTACCGCACCTGGAAAACTCGTATTGTCAAGAGATCATATTGAAAAACAGAAGCAAAGACAAGATGAATTCAATGATTTTATCGAACGAGTAAAAGATGCTTCTGGAGTCAGTTCGGTTGATTTCTTGGAAAATTTAAATCTGATAATGAAGAAAAACAAAACGCCATTACCCGTAAAAAGAATTGTTGAAAAATATATGGAAGGCGAGAGGAGCGATGTATGAAAAATATTCGAGAACAAATTGAAGCATTTCAAAAAGAGATCAACGATATTCAGCGAGATTACGACAGGGCAAAAGGAAGGTATCAGAGCTATATTGAAGGCCTTCAAAAGTCTTTTGGGGTAAAAACTCTCGCTGAAGCCAAAACTCTCTTGAAAGAAAAGAAGGAAGAACTTGAGAAAAGTGAAAAGAAATTGTCGAAAGCTATTGATGATTTTGAAAGAGAGTATTTATATGAGACTTGATCAAATCAGAGAAATTGTAAAGAAAAGAGAAGTAGAACAAAAGCTTTTATTGAAACAATCCAATGAGTGCAAAAACAAATTAGAAAGTATTGGCATCGAAATTCTTGATATGGTAGAGGCAAGAAACATCATATCGGAAGCTGCAAGAATAACCCAACAGCAATTCAAGATGTTGGTTGAAGAATTGGTTACAACGGCAATTCAAGCGGTCTTTCCAAACAAAGATTATAAATTTATCATGCAATTTGTCTTACAAAACAATCGGCCACAGATTAATCTCTTGGTTCAAGATGGAGAAAACGAACCATATATTCCAAAAGAAGAACAGGGAGGTGGATTGCTCGATATTATCAGTTTTGCTTTACGGGTTGTTTTATGGAGCCTTGAAAAACCAAGAAGCAGAAATATCTTGATTATGGATGAGCCTTTCCGATGGACAGGAAACCTGACAGAACTCGCAGCAAATATGATGAAAGAGATCAGTAAAAAACTCGGTCTTCAAATCATTATGGTTACACATGATGAGAGACTGATGGAAATAGCTGATAAAAGTTGGTTGTGCAAAAAGGAGAAGGAATTGTCTATTGTAAAAGGGTAAATCATTTAACAAACCAAAATCAAGGAGGAAGTTATGGCAAAGAGAGAAGCAGTATCTATTGAGAGCATGATTAATGAAAGTATTGTCGGTGTCATCGAAGATTTGCTTGTTTATGCAAAGAAATTTGACGGCGGGAACAACTCAGCAGGTGCAAAAGCACGGAAAGCATTACAGGGAATAAAGGTTGCTGTCAAAGAAATTCGAGACGAAATTACAGCAATCAAAAACGACAGGAAAAAGTAGTTTTACGAAGTTATCGTATGCCGGCAATACGATGCTGATAAACTTAAAAGATGCTCCCGATGTCGGCGGGAGCATACCTTGATGAGACTATGGCTAAAAAAATTCTTTGTAAACTGCGGACGTGCAAGAAATTTAAAACTTGCAAACAAAAAACCGACCCCTTCAATGGCGGAAAGCTTTGCTGGGGATATGAGAATTATATTAACCAAGACGTACCAAAGAATTTAAAGCAATACGAAGTCTTATTTTCAGAAATCAACATCAATCTCGAAAGAGTTAATGCTCAACTATTTGAACCATTGCCAACAAATAAGAAGAGAGAAATCATAAAAATGTTCTTTTTTGGTAGATCAAATATAAATGACATTGCTGAATGTCTACAATGTTCTCCTCAATATATTTACTCTATATTAAAAAATTGTAAAAATATCTTGTTGGAAAGCATTAAAAAATGAACATTTATGATATAATATAAGTGAGGAGGAGGCAAAAATGAGACTACTTTATGATGATGGCATAAGTTTTGGAAAAGTTTTGTCCTTAGAAGAAATAGCAGAAAAAAGA
>Ga0209506_1003346_pt1 | contig 13013 bp, 7 predicted proteins | sample AD_JPNHG2_MetaG_FD_184409 | JGI IMG/M metagenome (GOLD analysis project Ga0209506, IMG submission 184409) | Active sludge microbial communities of municipal wastewater-treating anaerobic digesters from Japan - AD_JPNHG2_MetaG (SPAdes) (version 2) | ecosystem: Engineered > Bioreactor > Anaerobic >...
GAACGGATCATCGAGACGCATCCACCCGCCCGTGCCGTTGCCCGGCCAGACGCTTCCCCACCACTCGACGCACAGGGACCCGAGCAGCGAATCATCGACTCCACTGAGGGCGATCTCGGACACTTCGCGAGGATTGTCCCATTCGACACCGATGCCGTGGTCGTCGGTGAGCCTAGTCGCAAAGCGAGCCAGGTCGACGGGTTCGCCGACAACGGCTTGTTCAGGACCGACCGTTGCGCCCGCAGCAAGAGGCGAAACGAGGACGACCAGGACTGCGAACCGATGAAGGGGCGCCATCCTCACCATGATGCCTCCCTTGCCGGAATGAATCTCTCAGTGCATACCAAAGCGTTCGGGGTTGAAGAGTTCGACCTCGTCGTCGGCCCAATACGGCAGCAATCCGTCGATGCTCAGCACCTTGAGATTACAGACTTCAAGGGCCCATCCCCGCGTGTCTCCGGAAGCGACGGTCTTCAGCTCCAGTTCGTAGCGGCCGGGGTCCTGGAAGTCAATGAAGTGCCGAACGGTCGCGACCGGCCGGCCAGCGGGGTTGTATAGCGTCGCCGTGTGGAAACCCTCGCCCATGGCTTCAAACCTGATTTTCACTTCCTTGGCTCCCTCACGCACGAACCCGACTGCGCGGGGGAGCATCTGCGGCATGTGCCGGCCTGCAACATCGACAACGGTCATCCGGGCGGCGCGGTCGCGATGCACCTGCCAGCCGAAGGCATCACCGCCGGTCAGACGCATTCGGAAAAGGCCCCTGTTGCCCGGCAGGTTCAGGACCGCAGGCTCGAAATAGTTGCCGGCGTCCTTGAGTAATACCTGCCGCAAAGTATTGCCCGCAACGTCGAACAGCGTGATCCTGCCCTCGGCCAGGCCTTCCCGAATGACCAGGATCGGCGCGGGCCGGTCACTCACGTGCAGGAAAACCTCAACGTCGGGCGCTTTGAACCGCGTGGCCTTCCACGACGAGGGCTCCGGCAACACCGTTGCTTCATCGAACATGCGGAACAGCCCGTAGCGGGCGGCGAATCGCGGGAATCGCCACATGTGTGTGGCCTCCGAAGCCACGTTGCGATCGTGGAGGAACTCGATGCTGCTTTGCCAGCATCGCTCGAGGGCATCCAGGTATCGCGGATCTTCGGTTTGCTGCAAGGCCCACGAGAACGCGTTGAGCGTTCGGCAGGCGTACTCGGGATAGAACCCGAGCGTCCGATCGGCGACCCGGAGGATGCCGTCGGCGAGCTTGTCGTCTCCGTTGTTCTCCTGCACCGAGAGCATGCCGTTCATGGCGATTCCGTTGAAGAAGGCGATGCGGTTGTCCCATCGGATGGCAAACTTGCCCGTCGCAGCCTGACCTGCGAGCAGGCTGTTGCAGAGGGATTCACAGGCCTTGAGGTATTTCTCGTCGCGAGTGACCTCGTACATGCCGGTGAGCAGATACAGCGACCAGCCGATCTGCCGTTCGTTGCCGACCACGGAGCCGCTTTCGCGCGTGAGCATGGCGGCGACGAAATCACCGACCTTGCGGGCCATTTCGAGTTGCCGCGTCTCGCCGGTCAACAAGTAGTGAAGCAGCACGCCCCGTAGAAAGACGTGTCCCAAATCGGCCTCGGTGGCGGTGTGCAACGGGCTGTGTTTCCATACCATGCCGTTGAAGTTGTTCACGTCCACGTCCGTCTGGTGGCGGGCCATGGGCTCGGCGGCGTCGAGGTACCAGGGATCACCGGTCCGCAGGAATTCGAGCAGGTAGTTGTACGGCACGTCATATTCGAGGTTCTGATAAGCGTTCTTACCTTTGTACGGGCCACCCATGTAGCCGTCGCCGAAATCGCGCATGCCGAAAGGCATCCGGTTGACGTAGTCGCGCATGTCCGCCTCGCGCCAGCACTCCCAATAAGGGAAGCTCTGCAAGGCTTCCGTGCTGCGCGGCAAGACGGCACCGAATGCTTTCGTGCCACACGCCCACATCGGCGGCATGGTCATCCTCAAGGGGTCCAGGACCACGTTGGGCGGGGCGGAATCGTCTTTTGCCAGAGGGAAGTCGAGAATGATCTCGTGGGTCTTGGCGAGTCCCGCTTCCCAGTTGAAGGGCCGGCTGCCGGTGTAGAGTCTCGCGCCGATCGCCTCAGGCGTGACGAACAGCGCCTTGGGACAGTTCTGCCAGAAATGGCGTACTCCGAGCACACACCAGGTGTCACCCTGCTTCACCGCCGTCCAGCCGGGGGCTCGTGTGCCGTTCGTGTCGGGCTTGCCCGTCTGCCTGATCACATAGCGCAGGTCATCCGGTTGCTGCAATTCCACCGTCCCATCGGCGGCAAGCATTCCCCCATCGGTGCCAAGCGCGACAAGGGCAGGATTACCGGCCAACGCGAACCGCACGGACAGGTCGGCCACATTGATGGCCGGGTCCGGATCGCCGTACGGATCATCGCGATTCTGCGATTTCTTGCGATCGGCCCAATGAGTAATGGTGAGCATGAGCGTGAGGCGGTGCGACCCGGCAGCGGCTTGTGCGCGAAGATCGTATTTCATCGCTGTTTGCCGGCCGTCCGCCGTGCCGAAGAAGCCTTGCATGCGCAGGCAGCCATGCAGCGCGCGGGCTTCTTCGACCTCGATCTGCTGTGCGGGCATGGCCGACAGGGTGGTTGCCTCGCCCTCAAGCGTTACCTGCATTTCCATTGTCAGCTTGCCGAGAACGACATCGCTCTCCCTCAGCCGGATCTGGTCGATCAGCCCTTCGGGCGACGCAGCAACGGTGATCTTGTCGGTGCGCATCGCGGCGGCTTTGCCGGCGGCATTGATTTGCACCGATTCGTGTTCGGCGTTCGAGCCGCCCGGACGCCCGCTGATATCGATCTCGAACACCTGCCCGGCCTCACCGGTGAAATCGAGCAGGGCCCATCGGATGGAGTCATCTTCCCACTTCGACAGAGCGGTCGCCATGGAGGCGATGTTATTTCCAACCGGGCCAAAGACTTGAATATCGGTCTCCTTCCTGACCGCGCCCTTGGGAAGCGGAAAGCCGGCACGGACATGCCCTCTCTGTCCCGAACGCCCGACGACGGTGACAGGTACTCTGGCGGCCTGCTTCATTCTCTCGAACTCGATCTCATAGGAGAGCTTTGCCGGCCGGTTCCGGATGGTTTTGAGGCGCTCCTCGGCTTCCTTCAGCACCACCTGCGGATCGTAAGGCCGTTTGGCCGGATCGGCATCCAACACACAACGAAATCCAAGCGAATCGTGGGCCCCGTAGGGAACCAGGCGGGCTCGCTGGGTGCAGGTGCCGGCGTTGGCGGTCCCATAGAAGTAGATCCCGCCGCCGCCTCTCATGACTTTGTACTGCCTGCCGAAGTGCAAAGACCTTGCCGAGGTGCCCGGGTAGCCGTCGTACCAGTCGGCCGTCCACTCCCAGGCGTTTCCGGACATGTCCAGACAGCCGTATGGAGATGCTCCTTTCGGCGGTCCGGTTCCACCGGTCGCCTCACGGGAGGTTGAGGCAATTCGGTCACTGCCGAGGTTGCGTAGCGTTTCGTCGTCAACGTTACCCCAGGGGAATCGCCGGCCGTCGGTCCCGCGCGCCGCCTTTTCCCATTCGGCCTCGGTCGGGAGGCGTTTGCCCGCCCAAACGGCGTAACGCATGGCATCAAACCAGGTGATGTTAGTGATCGGCATGTTGTCTCGCCCCGCCGGCGGAATTCCATTGATCCAGTCGGGCGGCGGCGTGATGCCGGTTTCCTTCACGAACCGGGCATACTGGGCGACGGTTACCTCGGTCCTGTCGACATAGAAAGCGGCCAGATCAACTTGGTGAGGCGGAGTCTCATCCCAAACCTCGGCCGAGCCCATGATGAACGGTCCGGCGGGCACCACGAGCATGACCGAACCGTCTTTGCCGGTGATCGTGGGGGGCAGATTCTTTTCCGCTGCCGGAGCAATTGCCGCCTGCAAGAACACCAGCGTCAAAGCCGACATCTGGATCTCACGAGCACTCATCGGTTTCTCTCCGGACGGTGGCAGGGAGCGCAACTCTCCAGATTATAAGGTGACCACCGGCAACCGGCATGCATTCTCAGAACCCGCCCGATCCGGCGTGATAAGCGTCGCCGTCGTCGCGGGGAAGGCCAAACGACACGGGGATATGGGAATCGCGGTTTCCGGAGGAGCCGGCACTGACAGCGGAACCGTCATTGTCGTCGTTCAGGCGAGAACGTACGGGCAAGACCAATGACCTGTCCGGCGAAGGTCTCCGGGCGAGGCCGTCCTCTTTCTCTGCTCTTGCCTTCTCTCCAAGGCGTGTGGGGCATGTTTTCTTTAGTGTGGGGTCCTACTCAACGCGCGTCCAGACGGTGTAGCCGTTCTGCTGCGTCTCCCTCAACCACGGAGCGATGGTCCGCCAGTTATCATACGGCGGGTCGTTATAGCTTTGCAGGTAGATGCTCGTCACCTGACTCGGTCGCACAAACTGCGTGTGGCCGTCGACGAACGAAACGTTGAGACCGTCTTTTCCGTGATTGTTGGCCGGATCGGGATAGTTGTTATTCTCGTCTCCTGGTTGGCCGCTGCCGCCCTGGTCGCTGTCGAGAACCAGCAGACATGTATGCGGGCGTTTGATCGTGCTCTGCTTCTTGACCAAACAGCCGGTTCTCTGACTGTACAAGGGCTCGACGGCCGGTTTCCGAGGCAAACACAACTGCTGGCCGACGCTTTCCGATCTGCCGTCGATCTTGGTTCGATCGAGGTAGATGCTGGGACCGTCGAACCAGCCCCAGATCTCATAGCTGTGTCCACCCGTATCGTCGGCGGCGTTGGCGGCGGAGTGTTCCAGGTCGTCAAGAATGATCCGATCGTAAAAGGTGTTGAAAGACCGACGATTCTCGCGAACGACGTTTCTTGTGCCAGGGCACAAAGCCGTCTGGACACCTTTCAAGTACTTCGGAAAGATGTGATTCAGGCTGTCGCTTCCCGTCGAGGCGGTGGAGGCGTAGACCTTCGCGGGGGTATCCTCGGACTGGAAAGTGCAGGCGATGGCAATCTGACGCGCATTGGACGCGCATTGTATTCGTCTTGCATGTTCGCGAGCTCTGCTGAGCGATGGCAGCAGAATGGCGATGAGCAAAGCAATGATGGCTACAACTACAAGAACCTCTATTAGCGTGAAACCCGTGGAGACCGAGCGGACCACGCGAGTTGGTTCATTCCTGTGGGTCATGAGCATGCTCCTTGCCTTGGGGCATCTGCGAGGCGCCGCAGCGTCGATGCCGGGACCGCTCCCCGACGCCGCCGCAACCGTAAAGCACTGCGGTCACCGAGGTCAACACGGCCGTTATCACCATCGCGGCCGTCGCCCTCTGTTATCATTATACTGATCGGCAAGGAGAAGGGCGGGCAGAATCTATATCGATATTGCGACTTGGACAATACGGATTGCGACGCGCAGGATATCACTGTGCGTATGGAATGCGGGGCGACCTCATAAGCCGCGCCCGGCGTCCCCACAAGGCGGTGCCAGGACTTGACGGTGAACCAAGGGGTTCTCACGCCGTCGGTAAGCCTTTTTCCTCACTTAACTGGCTGTCAGGCACTCTGACCATGCGTCCGTTCCGAGTCCTTCGCGTTGTCCAGCCGGTCGTGCTCGCCGCTGAGGCCGCGGTGGCCAATCAAGGTCTCATTATCATCCTCCGGCCGTCCGGCCGGGGGGGGTACTGCCGCAGCGACCCGTGGCACGCAAGTGCTTGGCCCAAAGGAAGATACGTCACACCTGCCGAAAGACGGCAAGAGCCACCGCATGCCCATCCGGCGTGCTCCTGTCGCGTGACGGCCGTTGTGTCGTGGCTCCGCACGACCGCGTTCTCACGTTGATCGACGCCCGGACCCCAGACGAATCCCCGTGCTGCCCGAGCCATGGCGGCAAGCTACCCAGCCGCTTCGGGGAGGGGACGTTTATAGGCGTCCAGTTCTTTATGATGAACTCGCCTATCTCGGCGGAGGAAACGACGGATTCTCATCGTCCTGAGCGTGGCCGGCGGCAAACGTACTCGGACCATCTCCATCGCGGCGACTTTGCCGGCCGCGAGCGCGCGGACAGCCTTGTCGGCGATATCTTCAAGACGATCCTTCTGGTTGTGGAATCCGCCGCTTAATCAGTCCAACGTCGCGGCCAGCCTGCTGCAGGATTCCTTCGCAAGCGAGGCCGCCCCCCGATGCCGCGTTGAGACGGTTTGCGAAGAGGCTGCCCCGCACGACGTGCTGGGGCTCTTTGGATGGCTTGATGGGCAGGCCGATGGTCTGGCGTGCCGAGACAACGGATGGTACGATTGCCGCGGAAATCCATATGAAGCTGCACGCGTTGGATATCACGATCATCTTCGTTTACTTGCTGGTCGTCAGCCTGATCGGCGTGTTGCTGCGACGACGGGCGGCTCGAAATCTCAATTCCTACCTTCTCGGCGGCAAGGAGTTGCCCTGGTATTTCCTGGGCCTGTCAAACGCCTCCGGCATGTTTGACATTTCGGGCACGATGTGGCTGGTCACGATCATGTTCGTTTACGGTCTCAAGAGCATCTGGCTGCCATGGCTCTGGCCGACGTTCAACCAGATATTCCTGATGGTATACCTGTCGGCCTGGCTGCGGCGGTCGAACGTCACGACCGGAGCTCAATGGATCGGGACGCGTTTCGGCCGCGACATGGGCTCGGAGCTCTCGCATGCGGTCGTAGTCATTTTCGCGATCATCGGCTGCCTGGGTTTCCTGGCGTACGGCTTTGTAGGCCTGGGCAAATTCATTCAGATCTTCATTCCCTGGGAGATCATCTCGCCGTATGTGCCATTCAACGTTCCCGCGCAATACGTGCCCCATGTGTATGGGATCGCCTTTACGCTGGTGGCGGTTCTCTACACCATTCTGGGCGGCATGACCAGTATCGTGCTGGCGGACATTATCCAGTACGTGATCATGACCGTTTCCGCGCTGACCATCGGTGGCATCGCGATGTTCCATCTGTCTTCGCAAGCGTTGAACGTTCCGCCCGGATGGCACAGCCCGTTTTTCGGCTGGAAGCTGGACCTGGATTGGAGCGGGATCATCGCCGACGTCAACGAGAAGATTGCCGCCGACCAGTTTTCATTCTTCGGCATCATCATGATGCTGATGCTTTTCAAGGGCATCATGGCCAGCGCCGCCGGTCCGGCCCCGAACTACGACATGCAGAAGATCCTGGCCACGCGCAACCCGCGAGAAGCGGCCCTGATGAGCGGCTTCGTATCGGTTGTGCTGATGCCGATTCGCTACTTCATGGTGGCCGGTTTCGCGATCCTCGGCCTGTTGTACTACCACCGGCTGAATCTGGTCGTAGGACATCGGATCGACTTCGAACAGATTCTGCCTTCGGCGATCAGTGAATTCGTGCCCGTGGGCCTGATGGGATGCCTGCTGGCCGGACTGCTGGCGGCGTTTCTCGGGACCTTCGCCGGAACGCTCAACGCCGCCCAAGCCTACCTGGTCAACGACCTTTACCTGAAGTACATCAAGCCCGACGCGGGGAACCGCAGGGTCGTTATGGTGAACTACGCAACCGGTCTGGTTGTGGTGGTGGTGTCCACGGTGCTGGGCTTTTTCGCCCAGGATGTCAACAGCCTGTTGCAGTGGATTGTCTCGGCGCTTTACGGCGGCTATGTGTCCTCCAACGTGCTCAAGTGGTACTGGTGGCGGTTCAATGGGCATGGGTACTTCTGGGGCATGATTGCGGGTCTGGTTCCCGCCCTGGTGTTGCCTCTGGTGTTCAGGCAGACGCTGGAGTTGTACTACTTCCCGCTACTATTCGTCCTTTCGATGGCCGGTTGCATCATCGGAACCCTGGCAAGCCGTCCCACCGACGAGGAAACGCTGGTCTCGTTCTATCGTCGCGTCCGGCCATGGGGGTTCTGGAAACCGATTCACGAGAAGGTTGTCGCCGCCGATCCGGGCTTTCGGAAGAACACGGATTTCGGGCGGGATATGTTCAACGTGATCGTGGGGACGATCTGGCAGACCGCCCTGGTGCTTCTCCCGATCTGCGTCATTCTGCTGAAGGGTCGCAGCGTTCTCATCGTGGCGGGCGTTATCGTGCTGACGTCCTGGATTCTCAAGAAAAGCTGGTATGATCGCCTGGAAGCATCGGGAGCGGCCGCGCCCGTCGAGGCGTCGCGGGGATCGGGGGCGAGGTTGGCGTGAGCGTAGCCGGTTTTTCAGGTTGACGATGGTCGGCTCGATGCCACAACTTGGCTGTACCCATGTCGGGAGTACCCCCATGAGCTCAATCGTCGGCGTTGTTCTCGGCAAGTCGGTTATGCACCGGCGGGCAAGCCGCCGCCGGTACTCTTCGAGGGGGCGAGCGTCGCCTACCGAAAGAGGCGCGGTCGGAGGGCCGGCCTGGTTGCTTGCGATGGCGGCGGGCCTGTGCTTGGCAGGCTGCACGCCGCTGCCGGCGTCGAAAGCGCCGTCGATGAACGACTTTGTACGGCGCGAGGGTGATCGGTTAATGGACGGATCGAACGAGTTCCGGTTCATCTCCGTCAACATACCCAATCTGCATTACGTCGAGGACGACATGCGATTCAGCCGGAGCATGCCCTTCCGCCTGCCCAATGATTATGAGATCAATGATGCGCTCGAGACGGTCGGGCAGATGGGCGGCCAGGTCGTTCGTATCTACGCCCTGCCGATACGACGAGCCGACGATTCCGACGATGTGCCCCGCTACATCACGGGCCCCGGCGAGTTCAACGAGAAGGCCTTTGTCGCACTCGATCGCGTCCTGGTCGCCGCACGCCGCCACGGCGTGCGTCTCATCGTGCCCTTCATCGACCAATGGAGCTGGTGGGGAGGCCAGGCTGAGTTGGCGGCGTTTCGGGGCAAGGCCGCAAAGAACTGCTGGACCGATCCGGAATTGATCGACGACTACAAGCAGGTTATCGCGTTTGTCATCAATCGCAGGAATACGCTCACGGGGGTTTGCTATCGGGACGACCCGGCGATTCTGGCCTGGGAAACCGGCAACGAGCTCAATGCGCCGGCATCCTGGACGCAACAGATCGCGGCGTTCATCAAGAGCATCGACCGGAATCACCTGGTGATCGACGGCGCCACCTACGATACGCTCCCGAAGAGTCGTCTCGAAGATCCGAACGTCGATTTCGTCCAGACGCATCACTATGAGAATAACGCTCCGGCCATGATTGATCGCATTCAACGCAATTGCCGGGCGGCGCGAGGGCACAGGCCCTACCATGTCGGCGAGTTCGGTTTCCTGGGCACGCAATCGCTTCGTGCGGTGATGGATACCGTCATTGAACAGCGTGTCACGGGCGCTTTGTTGTGGAGCCTGCGATATCGCAGTCGCGAGGGGGGATTCTACTGGCATCATGAGCCGGCCGGCGGCGATCTTTTTAAGGCTTATCACTGGCCGGGATTCGAGGCCGGCGAGGCTTACGACGAGCGAGGGATGATGCGTCTGCTTCGAGCCAAAGCATACGAGATCCGCGGGCTGACTCCGCCGGCGATCCCCGTGCCGTCTTCGCCGTGTTCGGTCCGGGCGGACGACGGCGGGATGGTGAGTTGGCGCGGCTCAGTCGGGGCGACCTGCTACGACGTGCAACGGGCTGAATGGCCCCTCGGACCATGGTTGACCGTCGGTAGCGGCATTTCCGAAGCTCAGGTCCAGTATCAGCCGCAGTTCATCGACGAATCGGCTTGTCCGGGAAAGACCTACCGCTACCGGGTCATTGCCAGGAATCATGCCGGCTGCTCCGGGCCTTCACAGGCCGGGAGCCCCGTCAGGATCAGCCATCGGACGCTGGTCGACGAGCTGCGTAATGACTCACAGATCTTCGTGAAGCAAGGCAGGCTCCATTTCCGGCAAAACGAGGCCCGCAAGTTCAAGGAAGACTGCCATCGGCTGTCCGCCGACCCGGACAGCGCCGTAATCTATCACACGCACGGTTGCATGAGCGCCGTGCGGTTGTTCGTCTACAGCCAAGCCGAGCCCAAGGATATCCAGATCGCCTTCTCCGCGGACTGCAAGGAATTCAAGCCCGTCGAGCCGGATGTCCAGCGAACCACCACTTTCGGCGAGAGGGTTTACGGTTTCTGGAAGGCCGACCTCTACACCGCCAAGCCAAAGGGCAATGATTGTCGTTTCGTGAAGATCGTATTCAAGACTGATGCGCAGTTGGGCAGAGTCGAGGTTGAATATGACGCCGCTCACTGACGGCGCATTGGCCGCGTCCGTGCGACGCGAGTTGCTGGAAAACATCCTGCCGTTCTGGCGTTCTCACAGCGTGGACGCGCAACGCGGCGGATTCGTCGCCGAGCTATCCAATGATCTGCGCGCCCGGCCGGATGCGGCGAAGGGCCTGATTCTCAACGCCCGGCTGCTGTGGACGTTCTCGGCGGCTTATCGCTACACGCAACGGGCGGAGGACCGGCTGCTCGCCCGGCGAGCCTATGACTACCTCGCGCATCATTTCCTTGATCCGCAACATGGGGGCTACTTCTGGGAACTCAATCCGGACGGAAGCGTCCGCGATGGCAAGAAGAAGATTTACGGTCAGGCGTTCTGCGCGTACGCCTTGAGCGAGTGCCATCGGACCTTCGGCGAGCCCAAGGCTCTCGAACAGGCGGTCGACGTCTTTCACCGTATCGAGGAGGCCGGCCACGACGACCGACACGGCGGCTACTTCGAGACGCTGGCCCGCGACTGGGCGCCCTGCGAAGACGTGCGACTCAGCGACAAGGACATGAACGAGAAAAAGTCGATGAACAATCACCTCCACGTTCTGGAGGCCTACACGAGCCTGCTGCGAGCGCGGCCGGACGCGTTTCTCGCTGACCGGCTGCGCGAGCTGATCGACCTGTTCGAGCGGCGCATCCTGAACCCCGAAAAGACGCACTTGCAGCATTTCTTTGCCGAGGACTGGACGCCCAGATCCGACAGCTACACTTTCGGTCATGACATCGAGGGCAGTTGGCTGCTATGTGAGGCGGCCGAGGCACTCGGTGATGAAGGACTGTTGGGACGCGTTCGAGACGTCGCCCTGCGAATGGCGAGGGCGGTGTTGAACGAAGGGCTCGATGCCGACGGCGGATTGTGCTACGAGGGTCGAGACGGACGGATCATCGATTCAAACAGGGAATGGTGGCCGCAGGCGGAAGCGGTGGTTGGTTTCTTCAACGCATGGCAAATCAGCGGCGAGAACATGTTTCGTGACGCCGCGGTTCGCTGCTGGCAGTTCATCCTGAACCGGATCGTCGATCACGCCCACGGCGAGTGGTTCTGGCGGGTATCACGTGACGGTGTGCCCGACGTTTCCATGCCCAAGGTGTCCATGTGGAAGTGCCCGTACCACAATGGACGGTGTTGTTTGGAAATCCTGCGCCGCCTTGAGACCGGCGCAACGTGACGAAAGGACCTGTGCCCGTGTCAAACGAGCAGTTCAACCGGCGTCTGCAGCGACTCATGGCCGACCATGATGCCTTGATCGAACGCCCCAATGAAATCGCTCCCGGCGGCAACGGCGTCTTTGATCGTTACAAATACCCCGTGCTCACCGCTGAGCACACGCCGATCTTCTGGCGATACGATCTCGACCCGCAGACCAACCCGCACCTGATGGAACGGCTGGGGATCAATAGTGTGTTCAATCCAGGGGCGATCGAATGGGACGGCCGGATCCTGCTGGTCGCCCGCGTCGAGGGGTGCGATCGCAAGAGCTTCTTCGCCGTTGCGGAGAGCCCGACGGGCGTGGATCGGTTCCGCTTCCGGGACTATCCGGTCGTGCTACCGGAGACTGCTGATCCGGATATCAACGTGTACGACATGCGGCTGACGAAGCATCAGGACGGGTGGATCTACGGTCTGTTCTGCACGGAGCGCAAGGACCCGGGCGCCCCGCGCGGCGATTTGTCCTCCGCAATCGCCCAGTGTGGCATTGCCCGCACACGGGATCTTGAGAGTTGGCAGAGGCTGGATGACCTGCGTACCGCATCGCCCCAGCAGCGCAACGTCGTTCTGCATCCTGAGTTTGTGGACGGCAAATATGCCTTCTATACCCGCCCGCAGGACGGCTTCATCGACACCGGCTCAGGCGGCGGCATCGGTTGGGGGCTGTCGGAGAGCATCGAACATGCGGTCATCGGCCCCGAACGAATCGTGCACGATCGCAAGTACCACACCGTCTACGAGCTCAAGAACGGCCTGGGGCCGGCGCCGATCAAGACGCCGGACGGCTGGCTGCACCTGGCTCATGGCGTGCGAGGAACGGCTGCCGGGCTGCGTTACGTGCTGTATGCGTTCATGACCGCACTTGATGATCCGGCTCGCCTGACCCACGAGCCCGGCGGGTACCTGCTGGCACCGAGCGGTGAGGAACGGGTGGGTGACGTCTCGAACGTGACCTTCTCGTGCGGCTGGGTGGCGAAATCCGACGGGCGGTTGTTCATCTACTACGCCTCCAGCGATACCCGCTGCCACGTGGCAACAACGACGGTTGAGAGACTGGTCGACTATTGCCTTAACACCCCGCCTGATCCGCTCCGTTCTTATGCGTGCGTCCAGCAGCGGATCGAACTCATCCGACGGAATCTGTCCTTGAGGCGGTAACAGGGTTGCCGTGCCTCGATGGGGCCGAACGCTCTTCGCCGTGTCAGGTCCTGGTTACTTGAAGGCGGGCGGGATACTCGACGGTGTTTCGTCGAGATCATCCTTCCATTTGAGCGGCGCGATCGACACCGGTCCGCTCATCCAGCCGGCATGCGTGATGTACCACTTCCCCTCGGCGTCGCGGACGACCTCCGAGGCGTGCGACCGGATCCGTCCGACGCGCTGTTCGATGTCCCAATGGAACGGGTCGCGGGACAGGTAGACATGGGTCCAATCGTTGTCGCATACGAACAGGTAATAGTGCCGGCCTCGCCGGACCACAAAGGGGGATTCGGTGGGCCCGCCGAAGGATCCCGCATTCGGGTGAATGAA
>Ga0209506_1003347_pt1 | contig 13011 bp, 10 predicted proteins | sample AD_JPNHG2_MetaG_FD_184409 | JGI IMG/M metagenome (GOLD analysis project Ga0209506, IMG submission 184409) | Active sludge microbial communities of municipal wastewater-treating anaerobic digesters from Japan - AD_JPNHG2_MetaG (SPAdes) (version 2) | ecosystem: Engineered > Bioreactor > Anaerobic...
TCCCCGGCACCTGCAGCCGCGCCAGCAGCAACGGCCACGAAGCCGACCTACACCGTCCGGCCCGGGGACACGCTCACGGAGATCGCCGAACGCGAACTGGGCGACTCCGAACGTTGGCATGACATCGCTGACCTCAACCCAGCCGTCGCCGCCCACCCCGACCTCATCCACGTCGGAACCGTCCTGGTCATGCCCTCCAGCACCCCAGCCGGCGTGAGCAGCCACACGTACGTCGTCCGCAAGGGAGACACTCTCTCCGCCATCGCCGAACGCGAGCTCGGGGATGCCGACAAGTACCCGCTCATCTTCGAGGCCAGCCGGAACACCGTCCAACCCGGTGGGGGACACCTGGTCGACCCCGACGTCATCGACGTCGGCCAAACCCTCACCATCCCGGCCACCCCGCCCGCGCCACCCCCTGCCGACAGCGCCCCCGCACCGTCCACGCCAGCCCCCTCACCCCCGCCCTCGGCGCCGCGACCTGCCCGGCCCGATCACGACCCCGCTGACCGGGAGCCAGCCGGGAGCGTCCCGGTAGTGCCGTCGGGTGCTGCTCAGGCGTCCCCGCGACCTGCTGCCGACCCGGCCGAGGTCGTCGAGGCCGCCACCCCGGCGCCCTGGGCGCTGGCCGGTCTCACGGGGGCAGGGGCCATCCTGGCCGGCTCGCTCCTGACCCTGCTGCGCCGACGCCGACACGCCCAGTTCCGCAATCGCCGCCCAGGTCGAACCCTGGCCGCGCCGGCACCCGAGCTCGCTCCCGTGGAGAAGACCGTCACCACGGTCGGCGGGCAGAGCGCGCCCACCGTCGAGCGCATGGACGACATCCTTCGAAGGCTCGCGGCCGCCAGCTGCGCAGCCGGCCGGCCGATGCCGGTCCTGGCCGCCGTCGAGCTCACCGCCACCCACCTCGTGCTGCACCTGGCCGACCCGGCACAGCTGCCATCACCATGGGAAGGCACCCCCGATGGCATGCACTGGAAGATCGCACCCGAGACTCCCCTCGACCTGATCGGACCCCACACTCCCGACCAACCAGCCCCGTACCCCCTGCTGGTCACGATCGGGCTTGGCGACCACGAGCAGGTGTGGCTGCTGAACATCGAGGACCTCAACGTCACGATCACCGGGGACCCCACCTACGGGCAAGACTTCGCCCGCTACCTCGCCGCCGAGGTCGCCTGCAACCCCTGGTCAGCCGGAGTGCAGGTCGCCTGCCTCGGCGTCGCCGCCGAGCTCGGCTCACTCAATCCAGACCGCATCCACGTTTACGACCCGGCGGGAACCGACGGCGATCCCATCGCGGAGTTCCTCGCCGACGCCGTCGCCACCGTCGACCGAACAGGCGACACCGACGTCGACGTGACCACCGCACGCTCTCACCAGGTCGGCTCCGACGCCTGGCCGGCCCGCCTCCTGCTCGTCGACGCCGCCAACCCCAACCCCGCCCTGGACCACCTCATCGACCTCGTGCACGCCCACACCGGCCGAACCGCGACATCCGTCGTCGTCGCCGGCCCAAGGCCCAACGTCGACGGAGTGATCCTGCACCTCACCGACCAGGGACGCATCAGCTTGCCCGAGGCTGGCCTTGACCTTGTCGCTGTCGGACTCACCAGCGACGAAGCCCTCGGCTGCGCCTCACTGCTCGCCCACGGCGACACCGTCACCCACATCCCCGTCCCCGTCGACGCGGCCGCCACGCAAGGATGGCGCGCCTACACCGACGAGGCCGGCGCCCTGCGAACAGACCACACCCTGACCCGCCACGACCACGCCGACGACCCCGCCACGGTCACCCTGCTCGACGAGAGCGACGAGACCTACCTGCAGGCCGCCGCCACGACCGCTGAGGACCTGCAGGCCCTGGCCCCTCGCGTCAGCCACGACGTCCGGGAGGATGTCGAAGCCGCCGACCCCACGCTCGATGACGACCTGGCCATGTGGCGTCGCGACGACTCGGCCCTGCCGAAGCTGGTCCTTCTCGGTCCGGTACGCGCCACCACCCGCGGCAAGCCGCTGACCAAACGCAAGCCCTACATGACCGAGCTGCTCGCCTTCATCGCCCTGCGCCGCCTCGGGGCCACCACCGACGAGGTCGCCGACACCTTCGGGATCACCAAGGCCAAAGCCCGCGACTACGTCCTGACCATCCGGCAGTGGCTGGGCACCAACCCCCGCACCAAGGACTACCACCTGCCCGACGCGCGCCTGGCCCCCGCCGCCGCGATCCGAGACGTCCCCGTCTACCAAGTCATCGACCTGCTCATCGACGCCGACCTGTTCCGCAGGCTCCGCGTCCGCGGTGAGGCCCGAGGGGGCCAGGAAGGCATCACCGACCTCCGCGCCGCCCTGAGCCTGGTCCAAGGCCGCCCCTTCGACTTCCCGGTGGAACGCGAGCAAGGCGGCGGATGGGCGTGGCTACTCGAGGGCGACCGCATCGACGAGCACCTCACCGTCGCCATAGTCGACGTCGCCCACGTGGTCACCACCCACGCCCTCGCCGCCGGAGACCTCCGCCTCGCCCGGATGGCCACCGAAACCGCAGCCCTCGCCGCGCCCTACGAGGAGATCCCCCGCCTCGACCTCGCCGCCGTCGCCGCCGCCGAAGGCCACCACGCCGAGGCCCAGCGGATCATCCGCGACGAGATCTGCAACCGGACCGACGACGACAACGCACCCCCAGAGCTCCCCACCCGCACCGAGGAAATCCTCCGACGGCGCCAAGGCTGGACCGACACCAAGGCCAGCTGAGGACCGCCGGCCGGTGCCGGCAGGCCCAACGTCAGCTTGCGCCAAGGGGCTAGATCGCCGGCGCTTCAGAAGCCGCCGCCCGGATGAGGCTCGCGGGTAACAGCTGCGTCACCATGACCGGCGACCCGCCCTCCTCCACGACGAAGGCCACCTGCCCCATCACCCCCGCCGACCCGGACTCCCATCGCAACAAGACGCCCGCCACCCACACAGCGGCGCCCGTCGGCGACCCCGGGGCACGAACCCACACATGACGCACGCTCGGGGCCGGCAGGGCACGCGCCGACTCCGATCCGTGAAAGACCGGGCGCTCCCCTAAGGGCACCCCAGAGCGCCGGGGTGGGGGAGGGGTGCTCACCCACCGAAGTATGACCAGGCACCCCGACACCGGCAGCGCGTGTCGGCGGTCGGCCTCGCCGCCCACGCGATCCCCGGGTGAACAGCGTCGGGCCGAAACACAACCGTGAATTGGGGGACGTTCGCCAGGCGGCTCGACCGGCCCGGGGGGACGTGCCTTGACCTGCGAGAACGCGCGGAGTGGTTCCGGGGTGTGGTGCTGGCCGACCACGACGACGGGGGAGGGGACGAGGGAGGGACACGTCTGCGGGGGACGGGTGCGGGGATGAACGAGCGAGACCTTTCCGGCCGTGTCACAGCGGCGAAAGGACCTCGTGATGAGCGTTGCAACCCAACTCGGCCTGGCCGACCCAGAAAGCGACCTGCTCGGTCAGGCGCGAACGATGTGGCCGACCTGGTGCGCCCACAACCCATGCCTCAACGTCGTCGACGACCTGCTCGACCTGCCTCCCTGGCTCCGGGCGGCGGACCCTGAGGCGGGCGACTCGGTCCTGCGCCGCCTGGCCGAACTGGCAAGCCCCACCGGCAGTGACGACGTCGTCGCCGCCGGCGCGCTGGCCTGGCTGCTGCTGCCCGGGGCGTGCCTCATGGCCCACCGGTTGCGGTCCCTGACCAGTCGTATAGACGAGGTCGTGGCCGCGCAACTGTGGCTGGAGATCAGGTCCTTCCCGTGGCAGCGGCAACGCAAGGTCGCGGCGAACATCGTCATGAACACCCGCCGGGGAGTGCTTCGAGAGCTCGGCGTTGGGCAAAGCGCCCGGGAGGCAGACCCGACCTGGGCCCGCTCCCTGCAGTGCGAACCCGACTCGCCGCTCTGGGCAGTGATGGAGTCCCGTCAGGAGCCGCAGTCGAGGTCTGCGGCCGAGCTGGCGGCCGTCCTGTCGTGGGCGCTGGAGCGCAGCGTGATCGACGAGACCGACCGCGACCTGCTGCTCACCCTCGCCGAGGTCGCCGACCGCGCGGGAGTAAGCCACAACGGCCGCGGGCGCAGCGGCCTGTGCTCCCACACCGTCGCGACCACCGTCGCCGGCCTCCTCGGGGTCTCACCCATCACCATCCGCCGCCGCGCGACCGCCTCGCTCAGCGCGCTGGCCGAGGCCGTCGCCGCTGCCGAGATTCCCGCCTCAGCGTGATCCGCCAAGGCCAGCTGCTCTGCATATGGAGACCGAGGTGATGACCGTGACCGACAACGACCTGGAGCGACTGGTGCGCGAGGCCCACGACGAGGACGCCGCCGTCGCCGACCTTGAGGGCTGCCTGCAGCGGCTGCAACGAGCCCGGCAGGCCAAGACGACTCTGGCGCATCTGCCGGCCGACCAGCTCCGCACGGTCCTGCAGATGCGCCGCCGCGACCTGGACGGTGACCCGGCATGAGCCAGAGCGCCGTCACCCGTCCGGTCGGCGTGGATGAGCTACGCCGAGCCTGGAATGCCGTTCAACAGGGACAGTTCCGCGCGCGACCCACCGCGCCCGTCCTCCGCCCCGACCACCCCGCCGAGGGCGGCTGCGCGCCGCGCTGGGATCCAGCCGAGCCGGTCCTGCCCGTCGTGGGGTGTATCGGTCAGGCCGGAGCCACCACCTTCGCCCTCGCGATCGCCACCGTGGCCGGAGCGACGCGCCTGATCGAATGCGGCACGGCGACCGCCAGCGGTCTGGCGGCGGCCGCCACAGCCGAGCTCGGCCGAGACGAACGCTGGACGCTCGGTCGACGCGACCGGGTCTGGCTCGCCCGAGCCAGCGAGGTCCTGCTCGACCCCAGCGAAACGCCGCTTCCTGGGGAGCTGGCCCAGCAGGTGTCTCTCAGTGTCCTGGATGTGGCGTGGGAGGTCGGTCAGGTGATGGCCTGCGACGGCTGGATCCGCCACCAACTGCTCGCCGCGCCCACGCCCGTCCTGGTGACGAGCCCGACAGTCCCGGGGCTGCGGCGCCTGGAGATCGCCCTGTCGCTGCTGCCCGCCGACCAGCCCGTGATCGCCATGACCGGAGCACCTGCCCGCCGCTGGCCCGCGCAGCTGACCGGATCCATCGGACCGCTCACAGCGGCAGCCCTCGCCGACCAGCGCCTGGTGAACATCCCCACCGACAAGTCCTTGGCCATCCGGGGCGTCAGCTCCAGCCCCCTGCCCACTTCCCTGCTCCAGGCAGCGGAGACCCTCCTGCAGCACACCGCTGTCAGGAACCACCACCAGAAGGGACAGCAATCATGACGACCACCCTCGCCTCCCGCATCACCGCCGTGTGCCCGATCGCCCCGCCCGGCGCGCAGACCTACGCCAACACCCTCACCGGATACGTCCTGTGGGGTGTCCTCGCCCTGATGCTCGTGGGCGTCGTCGTGTCCATCGGGGCCGTGGTCGGCGGGCGCGTCTTCGCCATGCCGCACGCCAGCAAGGCCGGCGTCGTCGGCGTCGCCGTGGTGTTCGTGGCGGCCGTCGCCTACATGGTCGTTCCGGGCATGCTCTCTGGGCTCACCGGCTCCGGCTGCGTCTGATGGCTACCGCAGCCGCCACCCTCGACCCGTGGGGGCGCCGCCGACTGGTGCGCACCCTGGTCACGGTCGCGACGGCGGCCGCGCTGCTACTCGGTGGTCTCGGCTACGCCGTCTACAGCGCGGTCGGCTCCACCACAACCCGGCCTGGGGCCGCCGACGCGGCTGCGGTCGCGGCCGCCCTATCCCCAGGCTCGGTCCGACGCGACGCCATCGCCGCCGCACCCATGCTGGCCGTCCCCCCGGAGGCCGGCCGATCAGGAACCCCCTCCACCCGGCAGATCCCGACGATAACGCTGCCTACTGCGGTCCGGGTCGGACCCGCCGGTGTAGCCACCGGGTTCCCGCAGACCCCCGAGGGCGCCGTGGCCCAGTTGGCGGCGATCGAGACCACCGTCCTGCAGAACATGTCCATCGAGCGGGCCCATCAGGTCCACGACGGCTGGGCCACACCAGGTGCGGGGTCGGCCGAGTCCTGGGAACTGACCGGCAACGTCGCGGCCTTCCTGTCCAGCGGCGCCGGGCAGTACGCCGACACCATGCGCGGGGCGGTCGTGGCCACACCCGTGGCCGCCCAAATCAAAGGCGTCGACGGCGACGAGTGGGTCCTGGCCTGCGTCCTGCTCGACATCAAGGCCCGCCTGGCCACCCAGGCACGCATCGCCTACGGGCACTGCGAACGCATGCAGTGGACCCCCCAAGAAGGCGGCCGGTGGCTGCTCGGGCCAGGAACGGAACCAGCTCGGGCCCCCTCCACCTGGCCCGGCACCGACCTGGCCGTCCAGGCCGGTTGGAAGCCCGTGACCGTGGGCGTCGACCAGTGAACGAGAAGAGAAGCCGATGAACTGGTGGGACTACCTCAACCCCTTCACCTACCTCGGGAACGCGGCGGGCAAGGTCATCGCCGACGGGTGGACCGCCGCCATGCTCGGGATCTGGAACGCCGGCCTGTGGCTGCTGAAGCTCGTGCTGGGCATCGAGGACGACTTCCTCACCCCGGACCTGTCCGAGAACGGCCCGATGCGCGGGATTTACCCCTACACCTTCTGGATCGCCGGCTCGATCATCCTGACCCTGCTGATGATCCAGCTGGGGATCGCTGCCTTCCGTCGCGACGGTCAGTCGCTGGCGCGTGTGCTCATTGGCTCCGCACAGTTCGTCATGGTGTGGGTCGCCGGCATCGTCTACTGCGTCGCGGTCGTGGCCGCCGCCGGAGGCCTGACCCGCGCCCTGATGGAGGCTCTGCTGAACGTCAACGCGATGGACGCCTGGCAACCCTGGACCGGGTTCTCCACCGCCGACATCACCGACGGCACCATCGCCACCGTCCTGGGCGTGATGGGCTTCTTCCTCATCTTCGCCGCCTTCGGGCACCTGCTCGTCATGCTCACCCGGGGCGCCGCCCTGCTCGTCCTGGCGGCCACCAACCCGATCGCCGCCGCCGGCCTGGTCTGGGAAGGTGGACGGTCCTGGTTCTGGAAGGCATTCCGCTGGTTCCACGCCGCCGCCTTCACCCCGGTCATCATGATGCTGATGCTCGGCCTAGGCGTGCAGATCACCTCGCACGTCGCCCTCAGCGCCACCGACACCCTCCAGAAGGCGATCGGCACCGCCGTGCCCGGCGTCATGCTCATCCTGGTTGGCTGCTTCGCCCCGCTGGCCCTGTTCAAGCTGCTGGCCTTCGTCGACCCCGGAACATCGTCCGGCGCGGCCATGCGAGCCGGCCTGGCAGCACAAGGCGGTCTGCAAGGGCTGCTGCGCGGCGACCCGGCAGGCGAGACCTCCGCCGCCGCCTCGAGCAGCGACGCCAACGGACGATCCCAAGGAGAGGCCTCCACCGAGGCCGCCACCAACCAGCGCTTCGCCTCCACCGCCGGCGGCTTCATGGGCGCCCTCGGTGCTGCAGGCCAGGTCGCCGCCACCGGGCTGGGGATCGCCGCTGGGGCAGGCGCCCGAGCGGCCACGCTCGGCGCCGACCTGACCAACCAGATGGGCGTCGGGCACAACACCTACATCCCAGACTTCTCCTCCGGCCGGGGCCGAGGCCGCAACAACGCCGGCCCGAGCAACAACGACCAGGACAACCCCGAGATCAACGGCGCCGGACCCGAGGCCGACCTCGCCGCGCCGAACATCACACCACCCACACCGATGACCACCGGAATGCCAGCGGCGACGGGCCCCTCGGGCCCAGCAGCCGCCAGCCCCTCCACCGGCGCGGCTGCGGGTGGGGGAGCGGCCGCCGGTGGGGGAGCGGCCGCCGCATCCGTCCCCGTCGTCCCCGTCTAGACGAGAGGTACACACACCATGTCCCAGGTCTACAGCGACTACGCCAAGGCCCGCCTCGGGTGGCTCCCGTTCGGTCTGACCGGATGGCAGGGTGCGATCGTCGCAGCCTCGAGCCTGCCGGTGTTTTGGTCCCTCAAGGAGCAGGCCTGGAGCTCCGCAGCGATGTTCCTGCTGATCTGCCTGGCCGTCACCGGGCTGACCGTCGGCCTGGTGCGAGGCCGCTCCGCCATCGGGTGGATCGTCGCATCGACCGCCTTCGCGATCGGTGGCCTGGCTCGGTGGACCCAGTTCCGGGCCCGCGCCGCCCAGGGCGCGACCGCAGACCTGGCCGAGGTCGACCTGCCCGGCGTCCTGGCCGGAGTCGAGATCCACGAAGGCCCCCCGACCGGGCTGGCCGCCGCCCGGGTGGCGATCATCCAAAACCACTCCACCCGGACCTGGGCGGTGACCGCCGCCATCGTCCACCCGGGCACCGGCATGCGCGACGCCGAGGACCGGGCACGGATGGGCCGCGGCCTGGCCGACCTGCTCGACCAGGCAAGCCGCGGTGAGCTCGTCGACGAGATCCTCTTCCTCGTACGCACCGTCCCCGAGGACGGAGCCGAACGCGACCAGTGGATCGCCCGACACCGCCGGCCCGACGGGCCCGCGCAGGTGCGAGTCATCAACGACGAGCTGCAGCAGGTCCTCACCGGAGCCTCGGTGCGCACTGAGGCCTTCATCACCCTGGTCGTGCCCGAGTCCCGGCTGGGCAAGGCCGCCAAGGAAGCAGGTCGAGGCATCGACGGCCGTGCCCAGGTCCTCTACTCACAGATGGCCGAGATCGAAGCCCAGCTCAAGGGCGGCATGGGGTGCACCAGCGTCTCCTGGCTGACCAGCCCCGAGCTGGCTGTGGCCTGCCGCACCGGATTCGCCCCAGGAGACCGCGCCGGCATCATCGACGCCCTGGCCGCCCGCACCCGCGACCCCCACGTTAACGCCGACGTCCCCTGGGCGATGGCCGGCCCCTCCGGCGCAGACGCGGTGGCCCGCCACTACAGCCACGACGCCTGGAACTCCATCAGCGCCACCCTCAAGCTGCCCGTCAAAGGGGCAGTCCTGGGCGCCCTGGCCCCCATCCTGGCGCCCACCACCAGCGGCGAACGCCGCAGCTATCTGGTCGCCTTCCCCATCCTGTCCCACGCGAAGGCAACCCGGGCGTCCGCCTCGAGCGAATGGACCGCAGACATGGGTCAGGCACTGCGTGAGAAGGCCAAGATGAAGCAGACCACCAAGGCCCAGGACGAGGCCAACCAGGTCCGCAGCCTCGAAGCCAAACTCGCCCGCGGGTCGGCGCTGACCCGCCCGTACGCGGTGTGCACCGTCACCGCTCCCAAGACCGTCCGGATCGCCGAGTACGGACGCCGACTGGATGCCTCCGTCCGGCGTGCCGGCTTCGCCCCCCTGCGCCTGGACTTGGCCCAAGACCTCGCCTTCGCTGCCTCCGTGGTCCCCCTGGGGGTCAGCCTGACCCGCAAGGGCGAGGCGTGACCCGCCCACGCCCGACCCGCGCTTGAGGAGGCATGACATCCATGCGCCGAACCCACCGCTCCGGGCGGGACATGAGCCAGTTGTTGGCTGACTTCGGCCACGACCTGCCTACCGCCGCGCCTCACGAGCCGGCCGCGAAAGAGGCACGGCTGTTCCGGCACGCCGCGCAGCGAGGCCCACGCAAGACCGGGCGGGGATGGATGCCGGCCTCCGCGCCGGTCGTCCCCTACCGGATGACCTCGGACCAGGCGCCCGTCTTCTGGCCGTTCATCGCCGGTCCGGGGCTGCCACCGACCGGCGCCCAGATGGGCATCGACGTGCTGTCCGGCTCGGCGTTCCACTTCGACCCCATCGGGCTGGTCCTGCGCGACGACATCCCCGTCACCAACGCCAACGTGATGTGCTTCGGCAAACCCGGCACCGGCAAGTCCGGAACCACAAAGGCGTTCTGCCTTCGGATGGTCGACTTCGGCTACCGCATCCTCATCCTGGGAGACCCCAAGGACGAGTACGAGCGGCTGTGCCACTTCCTCGGCGTCGAGCCCTTCGTCCTCGGCCCAGGGATGCCCGCCCGGATCAACCCCCTCGGCCTAGGCCCGCTCGCCGAAGGCTGGGCCCAGCTGTCGGCCCAGGAAGCACGCAACCGCGCCGCCATCGTGTTCAGCCGCTGGCTGACCCTCATGCGGGCCCTGATCGGCAGCCAGCGCATCGGCGCCGAACGTGTCCCCTTCGGGCCCTCGGAGGAGACCGTCATCAAAGCCGCCCTGCGCGACCTCACCGGGTACACCGCCGGAAACTCGACCCTGGTCGAGACCACCATCCCGCAGCTGTGGCACCACCTCGACCAGCCCACCGACTCCTTGATCGAGCAGTGCCGGTTCAGGGACCGCCAGCACTTCTTCAACGAGACTCGATTGCTGCGCGACGCCCTCGGCCAGCTCGTCTCCGGTGCCCTGGCCGGCCTGTTCGACGACCACACCAACATCAACGTCGACTGGAACGCCCCCATCCAGTCGCTGTCGCTGTCGCGACTCAACCCCCTCGGAGATGAAGCGATCGGCATCGCCCTGGTCTGCCTGAACAGCTGGGGCCGCGGGATGCGCGAGATCGCCGCACCAGGGGACCTGCGCATCGTCGTGCGCGACGAGATGTGGAAGGCGATGCGCCTCGGGGTCGAAGCCGTCAAGAGCCTGGATGAGGACCTGCGCCTGTCCCGTGGGGTCGCAGGCCGGGGTGGGGACATCCAATGGGCCAACGCGCACAAGCCCTCCGACATGCTCACCGTCGGAGACCAAGGCTCCCAAGCCGCCAACATCGCCCGAGACCTCATGCACCTGGCCGACATCAAGATCCTGCACGGCCAAAAGCCCGCAGTCGCCGGCGAACTCGACGCCATGCTCGGCCTGGGACGGCAAGCCACCGAGGTGATGACCGACTGGGCGATGCAACGGAAAGGGCGCGCCCTCTGGCTCGTCGGTGAACGCAGCTACAAGGTGGAGACCCGACTGCACCCCGTCGAAGAACACCTCACCTGGACCAACGAAGCCCTCGAGGGCGCCATCTAGGCACGCCCCGTGAAGAAGCTCACCGCCGCCGCCACCGCCTTCCTGGCGATGCTCATCGCCCTACCGCTGATGACAGCGGCCTTCGTCGTCTCCAGCGCCCCAGCGGTCGCCCATGCGGTGCAGTGCACCACTGCGGGACTACCTCCCACCGGAGCGTGGCGGCCCCCGTTCCAGCAGGCCTACGCAGTCAGCCCCAGAGGGTTCGGGTTGCAGTTCCACCCGATCTACCACCAGTGGCGCCAACACACCGGGCAGGACATGTCCTCCCTGCCCGACCCCGGACCCGTGGTCGCTGCCGCCCGTGGAACGATCACCTCGGCCGGCCCAGCGGGCGGATACGGCAACCTCGTCGTCCTCGACCACGGGGGAGGAGTCAGCACCTACTACGCCCACCTCGCCTCGATCAGCGCCGACATCACGCCTGGGGCGCCCGTGTGGATGGGACAACAGCTCGGGATCGAAGGCACCACCGGCACGAGCACCGGAAACCACCTGCACTTCGAGGTCCGCCAAGACGGCAGCCCGATCGACCCCATCCCTTTCATGCTCGCCCACGGCGCCCCCCTCAACGGCCAAGCCGTCGCCCCATCGAGCCCACCCGGCACCGGGTCAAGCGACCCTGGCGGCCAGCAAGGCGGCATCGGCTTCACGCTGCCCCCACCTGGCACCCCACGACTGAACTCACTGTCCAACCCGCCCCAGCCCATCCCCGCCAGCATCAAGACCCTCTACCTAGCCGCCGCCGACAGATATCACCTGCCCTGGACCCTGCTGGCCGGGATCGGCATGGAAGAGACCGCACACGGAAGCACCGCCGCCACCAGCTCAGCCGGCGCCCAAGGCCTCATGCAGTTCATGCCCGCGACCTGGGCGCTGTACGGCGTCGACGGGGACGGCGACGGCCGCGCCGACATCACCAACGACGCCGACTCGGCAATGAGCGCAGCGAACTACCTGACCGCCTCGGGAGTCACCGCCGGCCCGGACGGCGTGCGGCGCGCGATCTTCGCCTACAACCACGCCGACTGGTACGTCAACGACGTCCTCTATTACGCCGCCGCCTACGGCGGCGGCACCGTGCCCGGAGACCCCAGCGACTGCGGACCCGGCGGGATCGGGAACCCCAACCTGCCCCCCATCGACAACGCCGCGATCGCCGCGTTGCTCACCTGGGCCCAGACCCACATCGGCGACCCCTACGTCTTCGGCGCCAACGGACCGGACGCCTGGGACTGCTCCAGCTTCACCCAGGCCGCCTACGCCCAGATCGGGATCAGCATCCCCCGCACCGCCTCCGCCCAACGCAACTGGCTCGCCGCCGGCAACGGGTTCCGCGTCCCCGCAGGCCAAGAACGCCCAGGGGACCTGCTGTTCGTTGACAGCTACCTCGGCCCCAACCAGATCGGCCACGTCATGATCGTCTTCGACCCCGCCACGCACCTGACAGTCGAGGCCGGCGGAGCCAAGGTCGGCAACTACGACTACAGCAACTGGGCCGACCACCACATCTACGAGTTCTGGCGTGTCGGAGCCACCCACTAACGTGCTCTATAACTAAGGCGAGTTATAGAAAAGAACAAGGAGAGGGCGGGAGTGGTGTGAAGCCAAGGATCTACACCCCGGGCGCAGGACACCAGCCCCCAGTCCTGGCTGGCCGCGACGACCAGCTTCGGGACTGGAGCCTGATGCTGAACGACGCAGCAGCCCGGGGGAGGGTCGCCGCCAGGGACACCATCCTGGTCGGCCCCCGAGGGGTGGGTAAGACCGCACTGCTGACCGCCTACGCCCGGATCGCCCAGGCCCAGGGGACGGTGGTGGTCGACCTCCAGGCGGTCCGGGGGGAGGCCGGACTCATCGAGTCCCTCATGCAGCACGCACGGCGTCTGACCGCTGAGGAGGCCGGGCCGTGGCGTCGGGCACGTGCCTCCTTCGAGCGGCTCGCCGGCTTCAACATCGGCCTCGCGGGCGTCGGTGCTGGCGTGAGCCTGCGCGACACCTCCACTGCACCAGCACGCCCGGACGCCGGATCTT
>Ga0209506_1003350_pt1 | contig 13004 bp, 15 predicted proteins | sample AD_JPNHG2_MetaG_FD_184409 | JGI IMG/M metagenome (GOLD analysis project Ga0209506, IMG submission 184409) | Active sludge microbial communities of municipal wastewater-treating anaerobic digesters from Japan - AD_JPNHG2_MetaG (SPAdes) (version 2) | ecosystem: Engineered > Bioreactor > Anaerobic...
ATGCAAGAAATATCCAAAACACAGATGAGCTGCTATTATCGGATAGATATAAGCAAGAATACAAGTATAATATGGGCGATATAGCTGGATATGTCTTGGAACAGAAGGATTTCATCGAATCCAGCGAAAAAGGTGTAGCTAATGGTGTTGCTACTTTGGATGATAATGTTAGGGTTACACTTACCCAACTACCGAATCTCGATTTCTTAGGCTTGAAACGCATTGTCGAGTGGAAATCAAAAACACAAATAACGATAAAGGGTAATAACCTAATCAAAATCGGTACGCAGTGGTTCTTTCTGGAAAATGATTTAGACCTAACTGTTGCCGACATTCTGGACACAGGCACAATCAGCAATGGCAAGGATTATTATGTCTATGCCTGCAATAATAGCGGGACGTTGGTATTCAGAGTCAGTCTGGCAAGCACTTTCCCAGCAGGGTTTAGTGCCGAGACTAGCCGAAAAATAGGTGGATTTCATACCCTTTGTGCTAATGTAGGCACTATTAGCGGTCATCCACTATCGGGATTTGTAGCAGGGGACATTCTGCCAGCTTCCGTTTGGGACTTGAAACACAGACCAGTATCCGAACCTGCTGGGATGGTATATGTGGACGCAATTGACAAGTGGGTGGACATATACTTGCCGTCAGGAACTGGTGTAAATACCAAGTCGGTTTTTGGTGGAGTTATTTCAGACAATCGCAACTGGATGGACTTCGTTGATGATGGCGGTGCGGTTAAAAAGAGACTCTTAATGGATATGGAGTTTCAATTAGCTGCGAGTGGTAGCAATGAGCAAACTAATATTGCCAATTCTACCGACCCTATTACGACTGGCGGGCATAGCGATACTGCTGATCGGCGTATGATAAGCAATTATGGCATTGAGGATATGTGTGGTGCGATGTCGCAGTGGCTACTTGACCAATCATATCGCTTTGACGGCGCTACGGATCATACACACCAGGTCACAGTAACTACTTTGGGGGAGGCAGTAACATCAGGTAATCCATCCGTAGATGTGGCTCCGACTTTTTCAAACAAAGACAAGACCGGTGGCAAAGGAAGACTGAATACTCAGGGAACGGGTGGTGATGTGAAGCTGGTAGCCGGTGGCAGTTGGGACGGTGCGACGTATTGTGGTTCTCGTAACCGGGCTATGTATTGCCATCGCTGGACTGCGTACACGTATATCGGCGGGCGGTTTTGCAGTGAAGGTAAAAAATAATAGGAGGTAAAAATGAAAGGCTATCCTAAGACCATCGCAGTTGTGCAGGATTTCATCAACCTGCTGAAAATGCCTGAATACAAAGAGCAGGCATTGAAGGATTTGCAGGCAATCTATGACCTGCAAGATGATAAGGCAATCAGAGCAACGACTTTGATTGACGAGAATGACCCTGAAAAGGGGTATAATACTGAAGAAGTTGACAATCCGAACCCTGTATGGAAGCAGAAGGGGTTTAAAAGTCGGAAAGCAGTAGCGGAATTGATTAAGAAATATTCGTAACAGGAGATAATATGACTGATGCCGTTAAAGTTATGGTATATAAACAATTAGGTGCATATCCTAATCCAAGTAGTGACACCTTATTAGCTACTGATACTACGGTATCAGATGGAACTTGGTCTGTATCAGCTTCTTTTGCGGTAGGTAGGCATACAATATATTCTCAGAGTGAAGATTTAGCAGGTAATAAATCGCCAGTAGTTGGTGTAAAACAGGTTGCTAGGTTACCAGTACCGTTTTATGTGTCTGAAACTATTGATTGGTATGTGGGCGAGTTAAATGAAATGTATCTTGGTTTAACAGTAACGTCGTAGGTGAGTAATGAAAGTTCATATTTATAGGATGTTAGAAAGTAAACCTAATCTAGACAAGGATAGTTGTATAGGTACAGTAGAAATACCACCTAATAGTGATGGTACATTTAATATTGTGGTATCATTACCAGAAAGGGGACATAAGGTAATCTCCCTGTTACTGAGAAGAAAGAAGATGGCACTCGTGTAATTGGGAAAAAGATAAATATCGTATTAGAGGATTAATATGCCAGAGATACTTAAAACATTATCAGAATTAGATGTAAAGGTTTTCTCGATTAGTAAGAAAGACAATGGTATTATAGAAATAGCATTAGATATAGTTTCTTATACACAAAAAAACTGTACAATTAATCAGTTCCAAGTTAAGATGGCTGATGGTAATTGGTATCCTTGTGCTTATAATGCCGCTGATTTAATTAATATTGAATTAACTAATGAGGTAACACGTGTAATACTAAAATGGAATGCGTTATACGATTTGGGTTGTATGCGAATGAGGGATAGTGTAAGTATTAGATTTTCTTTTATTGATAGAATACCAGAAGAAGGAGTGGGTAGGGATACTGGTTTCTATTACCTTAATATTAAAGATGTTAATTTTACACATCCACTTATTGAAAAATTTCCACCTTACTTTGACCCATATTTAAGATTTGAGTTTAAGATGAGGGCTATAAATCATAAATGCCATAGTCATTATCAAATAGAAATAGACACATCTCCAGTATTTAATTCTCCCGATTACCGCATCTTTGATAGTATGAATAATCCTGAGTATTGGTTAGCTGATAATGAGGCATTTCCCGTATATGGTGTAAAGAATAATATTGCCCATAAGATTGTATTCTTTAATCCTGCGCTAACTAGTTCCAGTATAGGAAAATATTATTATCGAATAGTACCAATAGTATTTACTAACTGGGTTGTTATTGAAAATCCCGTTGATGGTTTAGTACTCATTGGTAACAATATTGATGTAAAAGGGTATGTTATAAATTTTGAAAATGAGTGAGGTGAGTATGGAAAATGATGAAAAAAAATATTGTAAGATTTCTTTTAGTGGTTGGTTAAATCTACTTATTACTATTGTTGGTATAGGAATAATGATTTATGTAATGTCATTGAGAGCTTCTGATATGAGTTTGTCTAATCTAAGTGATATACGAAAACTAAAAGAACAAGTTGAAAAACACGAAGTATCAATCGCTGTAATTCAGCAGTCTTTACAAAACATACAAGATAATCAGCAAATTCAATCGGCTGATATAAAAGAACGATTTAAAGAACTGAATAATAAGATTGATGCTTTACCTAAAAAAATGGAGACAAGATGAAGATAAGAAGGTTTATCTTGGCGGCATCTGCTATAAGGGACATAATTGAAGAGTATTATAGAGATACTCGATTGGGTTCGGATGGTGGCAGAAAGCTGACCAAAACAGAACAGAAGAACTTAGCCTATGCTTGCATAGAAGCTATTGTTTATGTTGTGGTTGGTAAAGAAACAAATAAAAAATAGGAGGTTGTTATGATGGATTTTTTAAAGAATGCGTTTCAATCTGACGTTATTGCGGGGGTTGCCAATGTGCTAATTGTCTTAGTGCCAGCAATCGCTACTTTCTTTCTTGGTATGAAGAAATACAGTAACAAAGCAAAACTGTATATGGGGCTTGTAAAAGAATGTATTGATTTACTGGATGCTATATCAGATAGTTTGCAGGAGAGTAGCGAATCTGGAAAGAAAATTAGTAACAAAGAAATGAGTCGAATAATGAAAGAAATAAAAGAGATAGAATGCAAGTGGGAACAGATAAGACATAATGAGGTTGCGAATGAAGAATGTTCTAATTAAGAGGGTTTGTCATAATAACGATGGTGTATTTGGGGTTATGATGATAGAAAATAATCCTAGATTTGTTACTGTCGAGCCCAAGTGGTTGGGTAATTATAAGAGTATATCTTGTATTCCTGTGGGTACATATACTTGTAAGATGACTAAATCTCCACGCTTTGGAGAGACTTACGAGATTACTAATGTGCCAGACAGAAGTAATATTCTTATTCACTGGGGTAATTTTTCTCGTGATACTGAAGGTTGTGTTATAGTTGGTAGTGGATTTGATTATGATTTGCGAAATGGTTCTTACATAACTAATTCGGTAGATGCTTTTAGGCGGTTTATGAATTTGATGCAGAAAGAAGAATTTACTCTTGTTATTGAAGATGTTGATAAAATATCGGTATTACAAGAGAAGACAAAGAAGGGTGGAAAAAGTTGAGTGAAGAAGCCAATAAAAGATTGAGAAAAGAATGCCCGCTATGTGGCTCTACGTTGAATATGCGAGGAGTTCGTAATAATGCCCAACGTTACGTCTGCCCTAAGTGTAGGAAATGGTTTACCGCTGGTAAAAACACCGATATAGAAATATTGAAGGACAATCCTGAGAGGTTAGTATTCAATAATTTCAAGGAATTTACCAGAATGGTAATACTATCAGATATGCACTGTGGACATTTTTTCGGACTAACTCCTGAACAATGGCATCTAAGATTACTAACTGGGAATAAAATTCCTGTAATTGGCGGGAATGCAGATGACCAAGAAGCTATTGCTGAGTTTCAGCGACAGTCTTGGAACTGGTTCTGCGATACTCTAGATTCCATTAAGCCAGTAAATATACTTGTAGTTAATGGCGATGCTATTGATGGACGTGGAGAACGTAGCGGGCAGACTGAATTAATTGCGTCTGATAGACTTACTCAATGCAATATGGCGCAAGAAGTTATTAGGCAAGTAGATGCTGAAAATATCTATATGACTTATGGGACACCATATCATACTGGTAATATGGAAGATTTTGAAAATGTGATAGCCAATAATTGTAATGCGCATTGTATAAGACCGCATTTAAGACTAAAGGTGCGAGATACTGTATTTAGTATTAAGCATTACGCTCCGCATAGTAACGCTACTTATGGATTTGCCACACCTCTATTGAGAGAGGCGGTAGATAAAATGTTAGATGGTATCTATGATGGAGAACAGTATGATGTAATTGTGAGAAGTCATATTCATCGTGGTATCTACATTGATAGTGCGGGAATGCCGAAAGTAATAATTACGCCAGCATTGCAGTATGGTTCTAAATACGGTCGTAAGCAATTTCGCACTAATCTATCCTACGGTTTTACTGTGATAGATGTATTTAATAACAATGTAATCCATAACAAGTTTTATACTGTTAGTGTAAAACCTAAAACTGAACAGATAATATATGCGTAACGAATTAGAAAGGATGTTAGATGATGGTATTCCGTTCTCTAAAGCTAAACAAGTATTAAAGGGACGACGTGATGATAGTCGTAAGAGAGATGAGAAACGTTATAAAACAAGAATAAAAAAACAAAAAAGAGGAAAACGATGATAAAGATAAAAATTAAGATTAAAGGCAAATGGGTAGAACTTACACCACAAGAGTTTACAGAACTTAGTCGTGAGATTTTGGGAATATTTAATGACAATAGTAAAATTCCTACACTTCTGCCACCATATCAGCCAGATATAGCACCATATAAGCCAGAGGAAATACCGTATAAACCAGATATATATCCGTATTATCCAGATGTAGTTCCCTATACGCCATACACACCACGTATTGCACCATCCACAGCACCATTTACACCATATATACCCCTATATACTATTACGTGTAGTTCAAAAACTTTTGATTCTTCAGGTATGGCTAGGAGTTAATATGTGGACTATAATTTTAATTATCAGTATATTGGTTTGGGCATTATCTCGAGGGTGCACTGAGGGATATAAGTGGGCAACCGATGAACGCTGTGAGAATAATAGGTTTGTATGTGGTAGATTTGAGACAAATCCACACGCTTTTTTAGATTACCATTCGTGGCGTTATGTAGAAGCTATTACCTATATTGTGGGTTTATTAGTTGCATCTAAATTTGAATTATCTTTATGGTTATTTTTAACAATATTTGGAACTTATTTATTTAGTATCTATGCTATTTACGAGAGGGTATTGAATAAGATTGTGTATGATAAATACTGGTATCCCCAGAAGGGAGACTTCTATATCTTTGGTTTCAATATCAAAAATAGTTCAGCTAGAGAAAGGTTCTTTATTGTTTTAGGTTTAGTATTGGCGTTAATTGGCATATTGAAGGGATTATAAATGAGTAGAATAATTTCCAAGACAACTAATTTTTTACGTGGTTCATTTTGCGGGACAGACCCGATGGATATTCCTGAAGATGGGGCGTATAGTATTGTTAATGCCGAGATGAATCAAAGTCTTGGAATAGTTTCCTCAATGCCAAAGGATAAGTGGGTAGATACTATTACTAATACTGAAATTCCCATTGATACCTCAATGAAAGTTATGGATTCCTATATCTATAAGTATGATAATTATCAGATACAATTAATAATTTACAGAACAACATCTGACAATTATACAATGTGTATAATTTATGAGTGTGGAACTGATGTGCAGAAATATAATGTGACAATAGCTCCAGCTGATTCATATACATTTATTCAGTCTCCAGATGGTAGTGTGCGTATAATTGCCAAGAGTGGGAATGCGGTAAAAAATTATTACTTTAAGTGGGGTGGATATAAAAGACTGGCATATACAAAGCATACATTAGAAGCACCTCTCTATATATTTGAAGAGAATAAGATAGATACAATGCTTTATGATGGTGCTATTTCAAATGTGGTTGTAAGTGGTGATTATAGTTATGCAATAGCAGAAGGCGGGCATTACATATTAAAGTGTAAGAATAACGTTAATGGTATTGAAAGTATTAGAGAATCTTATTCATATACTTATTTTACTCATCCTGTAAGAATAAGAATTAGTTCTGGTTTTCTAATGGTATTAGATGATATAGAAAAAAGAATAAAAATAATAAACGCAGATTATCGTTTTGGTACTAGTGATGAGTTAGTAAAAGATTTGGATTTGTGCACTATATTTTCAGGTATATCAACATATAGTATTATACCTAATTATATGCTAATGGACTTTGATGGTATGTTTGAGTACCTAACTTTTACATTTGCTTTTATTTATGAGGGTAGTGACCGTAGTTTACTAGGAATGTTTAAATATGGAATAAGTTCAGGAACAACTACTCAAATGATTGTTTATCAACTTAATGATGTAATAGAAGAGAGTGGATGGCAAAACTCATATTCCAATAGACATTTTACAGATGGTTTGTCTTATGGTGCAGGTTATATACCACGAATGGAAACTGGTGGAACAGATACTACTGGTGCTACAAATTGGTGGGCATCTGGTAGATTAAATATGTCTTATGATAATAATGGTACGAGAATTTCTAATTATGGCTGGAGTTGTGTAAAAATTATAAAGACCTCGTTCAGTGGAAATACATATTTCTTAGTTACTGTTGGTTTAAATGGTTTGAAGTCTCCCATTGCTTTTTCTATTCCAACTGATAAAACTCACGGAAGTATTATAACTTATTGTGTTAAAGATTCTGGCGGCGTATTTGCTTCTGATGCTATTTCTACTTTTAGATTTACCGATGGTACTGGATTCAAGGGTTTTGCTCCCATAGCATTTCCACAAGACAAATCAATACCTGATGCTGGAGTTCATACTTTTTCTTTAATAATAGATATACATAGTGAATATACTGGTGGACAACTTAAACTAACTATTTTTACCCTTGAAATAAATAGGTCTGATGGTAGTCAAGCACCCATACTGGGTAGAACTGAAATTTATTCAATTTTTAATCCAACTTTATCCCTACCAATTCTGAATAATGCGATTGATGGGGATTTTGATTTTTATGGATTTATGTCGTATTCTGTGGGACGTAATGTAACTACTCGTTGTAGGGTTTCCGTTACTGGTAATACTGCTTACTTTCCTGGCGGTGGTTATCCTGCTTGGTTTTCTCTTACTAGTAATAATGTACTTAAATATATATACAATGCAATGAATATAGATATTACATCACATCTTTTTAATCCCAATGCTACCAAGAAATTATTTATTGCATTTTCTCTACAATATGATGGATACCAAAGAGGTGCACTTTCTAATCCTTATGTTGTTATTGTTGATGATAGTAACGAATATAGTTATTACTTGTCAATAAAACCCAATGTAAGCACAGCCGTAAAACGTATTACGGGTATAGATGTTTGGGGTAGTATTAGTGAAAGTGTTAAATCATCATATAGACAGGGTTTATATTATCTATGTCTAAATGTTCCATTCTTAACCGAAGATTATGATAATCTTAATATTGTAATGTCTCGTGCATTTTCAACGGATTATTATCCTATCGATGATATGTATTTATTTAAAGTAGAACATAGTAAACTAACAAGTAGTTCCTATGAAGATATTACTGATATACCCGAAGAAACACCTAATCAAGCATTTGTATATCGTCAAGCAGTTGTAGGTGGTGGCAAATGTTTCGCTAGTAATATAGAGAAGACTAAATTGTTAAAGGATTGCTATAATTATTTATTTCGTAGTGTGGCTAATAGTTTTGATATGTTTAACTGGGGTGAAGAATATGCAAAGTTACCACTACGTAGTTCAGTAACAGGGATGGGATACTATAATGGGAGAGTAATAGTATTTGATAAGACTACTATGATAGTAGTAAACGCCACTTCGTTATCTATTGAAGATGTATTTGAAGGTATTGGATGTTGTGCAGAGCAGTCTGTTCTTAGCACAAAATATGGTTTATTTTGGGCGGACTACGGTGGAATATATTTATGGGATGGTGGTATTCCACAACGTATTAGTGATAATATTAATAGGGATGCAAATGGAGAAGGGACTACTCATTTTGGTTGGTTAGATAGAACTGATACAGAAAAGGAAGGCACAAAAATTCTATTTGATAATGTCAATTTACGACTAATAATTACATCGGGTAGCGTTGGATATTTCTTTTATATCCAATGGAAATCTTGGCTTTTCTTTACAAACAGTATTTCTTTCCGAGCAGATGGTTCTTCTACAAAGATGGTTGCTAGTCCAAAAGGTGAGTTTTTCATATATGTATATGTAAAACTATCAGAAGAAGCCACGTATTGTAAGTTACAAAAATACTTATTTGCAGGTGAAAGTAATAGTTATAGAGAAGGGAAAATTATTACTAGGACAGAAATAGGTGGTAGTAATGTATTGCAGAAGAATTTTTCTTATCTACGTCTTAATACTTCTTCTTATGATGGTATAAGTAATAATATTAAATATCAATGTTCAAAAGATATGGATTTTCATTCTGTATTTGAATACTCTGATTTCAGTATAGATTCTTCTGTATATAATTTTGTGACTATTAAACCATCTAGTAACAAGACTGCCTCACGGGGAATCTACTGGATAAGATTTATGTTTGTATTACCATCGGGTAGTACTCGTCGTAATATTGGTGGATATGAATTAGCAATGCGAAATTTTAGGATAAATTAATATGAATAATTTTTTAGAAACGAATCATCAACCTAATGTAGATAACAAGAATGAGTTATTTCAGGCTTTTAAAAGAGTTTATGATATTATTAATGAAAATAGTGGAAAGATAAATACTATGTTTGATATTATCTCCGTAGATGAGAATCCTGCTAATAAATGTCCTCTAAAAAATAGTGATAGCGGGTTTATCAAAGTAGTACAGTATAAAGATACTTGTTATTTGTATGTAAAAGTATCTAATGGATGGAAAAAAATTTTATTAACGTAGGAGGTGAATATGCCGTTTAGTCCTTTATCAATTGTGGGAATGTCATTGGGAAATATATTAGCAGGTGAGTTATCAGCTCAATCAGCTAAGAGCACTTATAATAAGTCTATTAGAGATTTAAAAAAATCTGGTGCTTATAAAGATGCTAGTAGCGCAATAGATATGTTACTTAATATGGCTATGACTGATACGTCAGGCGATTATTATAAAAGCGTTATGGAAGCCCAAAGTGGTCTTATACGTGGTCAGATGGCTGAGGCTGAGAGTATAGCAAAGTCTGGCGGTATTAGTTCTGGTTTACTATCTATGCAACGCAGAAATGCTATGAGTGCCGTAGCTAGTAGTACTGGAGAACAATTACGCCAATACCGTATGCAAGACTTATCAAGACAGCAATCTGCGGCTGGAGCGGCAGGGCAATTAGCAGAAGGTCAGGCTAGTATGTTACAGGGGTTACTTGGTGGTAGAGCCGCTAGTATGGCTGGTGCTAGACAAGAGGGTATAATGGGTGCGGCTAACACAGCGGGGTCTATGTTTTTAAGCAATAAACAAAAGACTTTAGGTGATTTTATGCCACAAATACTGAAAATATTAGAGAACGGAACTGGCGTAGCTAATAATAATGCGACATCAAATTCTTCTATGAAGTTATTTGGAGATAATTTTAATCTTGGTAAAGCTTTAATGCAAGTTGGTAAATCAACTATACCGACTGGTAGTAATACGGGTTTTGGTAATGAACCACCTGACTTAGCACCATTAGTTGAACTGACAATATCACCAGCAAAAAGTCCATTGTCAGTTCAACGAGAAAATTCTTCTGCTCAGATGTCAGATATTGGAGTAATACCAGATTTTTCAGGAACGCCAAAAAAGAAATTAGGTACTAGTATAGGTAATGTTGCGGGGAATATAGGTAATATATTTACTAACGCATACGAAGATATAGCAAATTTTCTAAAGAATTTATTTGGGGGATAATAATATGGCAGAATTAAAAATATCTGAATATATAATGCAAGCTAAGCAATCGAGGGAAAACCTCGAGAACAATCTTGCTAATGTGCTTATATCGGCTATCTTCCAGCAAAATATGGCTAAACTAAATGCTAAATTACAACAGGAAGCATACTTGGCACAAAGAGAATTTGATTACTATTTAACAAGACGCAATGTTATGAGCGAATTGGGACTTAGTGATTTACAGGAAGTATCTGATATTGACTCAATAATACAAACTGTAAATTCTTCTGAATCTGAAATTGGTGTAAATAAAGCAAGAGAAATTTATCGAAAGAGTGCTGGAGAATTAGATAGAATTGCGGCAAGACACCAAGATATAGCTAGACAATTTAATAATTTGTTATCCGATTTGCTTGTGCGACGCAAGGATACAGACCAACCAATAAGTCGTGAAGATTTAGATAATATAGAAAAAAAGATTATCGAAGATAATAAATTTTCCAAAGATGATTTAGTAATATTAAATGCGGTAAAAAACAGGGTAAATCTGGCAGATGTTCAAACATCATTACTAAATATGCAAAGTACCAAGACAAATATGGAAGTCGCTAAATCACAGGCATTCGTAAATATTGAACAGGGAAAATATTTTGGTAAGCAAGCAGAAGAATTAGGTCGGATTCCACCCTCGCTAGTTGTTCCATTTTTGGAATATCTCGGTCTCCAAACTCAACGGTATGTAACAAACTTTAAGAATTATGCCTTTGTAGATGGTAAAGCAAATGAAGGATTAGTAAAGAGAGTTTTTGGAAATCAAATGGTAGTAGATAAAAATAATAACAGACGTGTAATTTCATACAAACGAGTATATCCCTATGTAGCTAGTGGAGATTATGAGGGGTTTCTTAAGCTTCTAAAAGAGCATAATGTAGATATTGCTAATAATACAAATCCAATAGTTCAGTCAGCATATTTAGCTAGTATATCGCAACAAAAAGAACGTATGTTTTTTGAGGAATTAAAAGACCAATACAACGACGTTCCATCAGTAAAAAATTGGTTTAATGCTAAGGCTAATAACCAATCAAATAGTCAGATGAATACCAATACTAAACTTAATCTTAATTCTAACTCTAACCCTAATTTTAACTCTAATCAGTTATATCTTGGAGATATGATGAACAATTCTTTTCCTCTTAGTAGTGCTTTAGGTATGCAAAATCAACAACCTCAGAATGAGTTACTAGAACTTGTACCAGTTGAATCAACCACAGGTGTAGCTCCCGCACGTGGTATAGTAATGCCAACAGTCTTAGCAAATATGCCCTATTATGGGACTATGTTAGAATTTGGAATCTTAGGAAGAAATCTGGTTAGGTAATCTCTTTGGATTGCCATCATTTCATCACCCAGTAGATGGAGGACAATAGAATGGATAATAAAAACGGGTATAGTTCTTTTGTAAATCGGTCTAATAGTTTTGTAAATCAACCCAGTGATTTTGTAAATGCTGATAGTAGTTTACTTAGTTATTTGGGTGCTGGTTTTACTATTGGTGAAATTAGTTTATTACAGCAGGGATATAGCCCTATGCAAATTTTTCAGCAATATGAAGGGAATGTAAGCCCTGCAATGGGGAGAGAAGCTGAAAAAGAATATCAATTACAACAAGAATATATTAGACAAGCACGAATAGCTCAAACGATACAGCAAAATGCTGTTAATACAGCTATGCCATCATCTCAATCAGTAGAAAATCAACGGGTGCAAACTCTAATGCAAATGAAGCAAATTCAGGAACAGCGAAGACAAGCACAGTTACAGGGACAGATGGGACTTCAGTATCCTCAACAAGGAATGGGAGTTGACCAGCAAGGGCAACCATCTGATACACCTGTTCCATTGCCAAAAGCAATAGAATCAGATATGGCAGGGGCTAGGTTTTATCAAAGTCCGACTACTCCAGTTCCATTTGTAGGTGGACAACAAAATGTCATTCTTGATGTGCTAGGTATGTTCGCTTGGAGTTTTGCTGAAGAATGGACTATGGGATTGATTGATATTATTCCTGGCATAAAAGAACTACGTCCAGTTGCCGATACTAAAGCAGGTCGTATAGCTGGTACACTTGGTAGGGTAGCAGGAATAGGCACTGAATTACTGATACCTACTGGTATTATGAGTACGGTTGGTAAGGGAGCAAAATTAGCGAGTAGAGAAGTAACAAAGAGAACAGCAGAAATAGCAACTAAAAATGTTGTTGCACGTGGTTTTAAGGGGAAAGTAGCTAAAGAAATAGTAGAAGAAATAGTAGAAGAAGCAGGAGAAACTGTATTTGGTACTGGGGTACAAGTAGCAGTAACTAAAGTGGGATTGGCTAATAAACCATCGGCACTAACAAGCTTGGCAAGACGAGCGGCTACTGGAA
>Ga0209506_1003354_pt1 | contig 12985 bp, 10 predicted proteins | sample AD_JPNHG2_MetaG_FD_184409 | JGI IMG/M metagenome (GOLD analysis project Ga0209506, IMG submission 184409) | Active sludge microbial communities of municipal wastewater-treating anaerobic digesters from Japan - AD_JPNHG2_MetaG (SPAdes) (version 2) | ecosystem: Engineered > Bioreactor > Anaerobic...
CAAGTAAAAGGCTTAAATTTGCGCGCTAATTTAAATAAAATCAATTAACTATGTTAAATCAGTACGAAACCGTTTTCATTGCTACTCCCGTTTTGTCTGAGGCCCAGATGAAGGAAACGGTTACCAAGTTCAGGGATTTCATCACTGAGAATGGTGGTGAAATTGTCCATGAAGAGAGTTGGGGATTAAGAAAGTTGGCCTACCCCATCCAGAAAAAGACCACCGGTTTTTACCACCTCATTGAGTTTAAAGCCGATGGCGCATTGATTGATAAGCTGGAAACCCAGTATCGTCGTGATGAGCGTATAATCCGCTTCCTAACCGTGAAGATGGATAAACACCATGTGGAGTTCGCTCAAAAAAGACGTAACACCAAGGTTGAACCAAAAACTATGGAGGGTTAAGCTATGAGCCAGAATCAATCAGAAATCAGATATCTCACGCCCCCAAGTGTTGAGATTAAAAAGAAAAAGTACTGCCGTTTCCGCAAGAACAACATCAAGTACATTGACTACAAGGATCCTGAGTTCCTCAAAAAGTTCTTGAACGAACAGGGAAGAATTCTACCTCGTCGTATTACTGGAACTTCGCAGAAGTATCAGCGTAAGGTAGCAACTGCCGTTAAAAGGGCACGCCACCTGGCATTGCTTCCATTTGTAACCGATTTATTAAAGTAACAGGTAGGAGGACAAGCACATGGAAATCATACTACTTCAGGATGTTCCCAATTTGGGTAATAAGAACGATGTTGTTACCGTTCGTAACGGCTACGCTCGCAACTACCTGATCCCAAGAGGAATGGCTGTAACCGCTACCGAATCGGCCAAGAAGGTAATTGCTGAAAACATTAAACAGCAAGCCCATAAGGAAGCAAAAATCAAAGCCGAAGCTGAACAACTTGCCAAGAAACTTGAGGGCGTTAAGCTTACCATTGGTGCCAAGACAAGCTCAACCGGTAAGATTTTTGGATCAGTAAATAATATCCAAATAGCTGAGGCTTTAGCAGCAAAAGGCTTCGAAATCGATCGCAAGAGCATTACGCTATCCGAAGATCAGGTTAAAGAGGTTGGTACCTATAAGGCCGAAATCAAACTTCATCGCGAAGTTAAGGTTAGCATTGAGTTCGAAGTTGTTTCCGAGTAAACTAATTGAACCAAATAAACAAAAGGCTGCTTATAATAGCAGCCTTTTGTTTTTGGTGATTATCGGGTTAGCGAACTGCTATACATTCAATTTCAACCATCACACCTAAGGGTAGTCGAACTACACCATAAGCAGCCCTAGCAGGCATTTCGGATGTGAAGTAGCGAGCGTAAACCTCGTTCATGGCAGCAAAGTTATCCATATCGCTCAGCAGGCAGGTGGTTTTAACAACATTCTTATAGTCGAGGCCTGCCTCCTTGAGAATTGCTCCAATATTCTTCAAAACCTGTTCGGTTTGCTCTTTAATTCTCCCTTCAACTACCTTGCCGGTTGAGGGATCGATGGGTATTTGCCCTGAAATGAACAAGAAACCGTTTGCTTCAACAGCCTGGCTGTAAGGCCCTACAGCCTTAGGTGCCTTTTCGGTACAAATTATTTTCTTTTCCATGGTTATTTTGGTTTGGTTATTGGTTATCGAGATAGTGATCGCGCTTGGTAAACTTAAGGTCTTGTAGAATTGACGACTTTACGTTTATCTGGAAACTAAAACTCTTATAGTAGCCAATGGGAATTACAGTTAAGCGCATTTCCCAGCAATGCAAGTCGCGATAAAAGTTAAGCGAAGTGGTTGTAAGCTTTTTGTTTTTGAAGTCGTAGCCTGAGTTAAAACCAATCTTCAACTTTGGAGTAAGGCTAATGCTTCCTGAAAAGCTTAAAGTTTGCACTAACGATGACTGCAATGCAGGTTTACTATAGCTTAGGTTGTAGCTAAACCTCACATTCCAGGGAACCGAGAAATCGACATAATCAAGTCCGTACATTGTTCCAAGCGATTCGCCAAAGTTTGAGCCATCGGGAGCCGTTCCCGGAGGTATCTCACCCGCTCCCCCAACTCTTCCTGCGGTGGATGAATTGGCCTGCCCATCCTTTTTGCTATTCAATGAGAAATCGACGCCTATATTCCCTCTGGTAAACCTTGCCAGCTTACCGCTCTCGTTCCATTCATACCTATTGTAAATTCGCCCTTGCTCATTTATGGCATACAGGTTAAAACCGCCAGAATAGTTGATGTTTACCTTCCCATCAAACAGGCCTGTTCTACCGCTAACCGACACCTCAGACCAGTTCAAAGAATCGGCTAAAAGGTTATATGAGGCGTTCATTGACAATCCATCAATAATTTTAACCTTTTTAACCGGGTTAACCGTATCGTTTGCCGATTTAACCTTCATTTCCAGCAGGTTTGAAAGTGCGAAAGAAACTACCCCCGATTTGCCTCCACCTGGTCCCCCATAAATACCTTTCTCAAAAATTGAATACCTGGTTGTTTTACCAGTGGAATCGGATTGAACTGTCCTATAAAAACCGTATTTGGGATCAGAAAAATCGGGGCGATAGCCTAAGGAAACCGAAGGGGTAATCACATGCCTTATTGCTTGCACTTTTGATTTCTTAGAGAACTGAAACATTCCATAAACCTTGGTGCTCATTGAAACCGATGTGCTGTACTCATAACCCCTTTTAAACCCACGCAGTGTATCAATCTCAACCCTGTTAGAGTCAGCATTCCAATACTTCTCAATTGTTTGCAAGTACCAAAACTCGTTGTAGTTAACTCCGGGGCTAACAGTTATGAACTTTAAAAGGTTGAACGAGGTAGAAACAGGAATTGAATGTTTCATTCCATTTTGCAGACTATCGAATACTGTACGTTTAAATAGATTATCTTCCTTTACCTGAACCCTGTTTTCCAGGCTAGTATTTAGGCTAACCCCAACCTTCTCGTACCATTTGGGTACCCCAATTGCATTTTTCCGTTTAAAAGGGTAAATCCTGCTCATATTAAAAGCCACCCTCGGAAAATTCAGATCAACCGATTTATTTATTGTGTTTTGAGAGTGTGTCAACGAAGTTGATAAGCTAAATGGGGAGCCAGGCCAGGTTTTTGAATACGAAATACTTGAGTTAAACGTATTTGAGAGCGCAGTATTTATACTACGGGCGTTATACCTGTTATAGTTCGATGAACCAAAGTTTACATTTGCCTGAAAAGTTGAATTTGGCGAAGCTTTTGGGTCCTGATTATGTGACCAACGAATCCAGTACGAGTTCTGTTTACTGTAATCGGGTAAACCTTTATCGCTTGTTACAATAGTAGAATATTCTAAATTTAAAGATCCTGAAAACTTATACCTGAGTTTATATGATGTTTGCCCTCGTACACCCCACGACCCCCTTGAGTATACATCAAAAGTTAAACGTTGGTCCATGTAATCGCCCATGCCGAAGTAAAATCCACCATTTCTAAGAAATAGTCCTCTGTTATTCTCCTCACCGTATTCGGGTATTAAAACGCCAGCTGCGCGTTTACGGGTGTTAGGGAAAAAACCAAACGGAATAATGAGGGGAAAAGGTACATCCTCAATGACAAGGTATGCAGGACCAGCAACAATCTTCTTATCGGGTATCATCTTACCCTTTGTAATTGCAATGTAAAAGTGAGGATGGTCTAAATCGCAGGTGGTATACTTACCATCCTGAAGGTTTACCACATCGTCCTCCATCTTTTTTGTTACTGCGCTATGCATGAAGCCGCCTGACTGTTCAGTTACCACACCTATAATTTTAGCCCTACGTGTATCAAAGTTGTAGTAAATCTTTTCCATTTCAAACGACTGGCTTCCCTCCTTAAACTTTGGTTTACCGCTAATTTTTCCGGTACTATCGGGTAATCCGCTTGCGTAAACCTGCTTGGTTTCCATGTCAAACTCAATGTAGTTAGCCTTCAGCTCAAGATTTTGATAGGTAACCACACCATTACCATACAGATATGCAATTTTACCATCGAGGGAGTATACAATTGAATCGTCGGCGTTGGTAAGTACTGGATCGTCGATGGCACTTTTTTTGTTCTTAGCACTATCGGGAGTTGAAACGGTATCGGGTTTGGCGTAAGCCAACATCTGTTTTAAGGCCACAGAGTCGAACCTGTTAGCAAGTAATGCCAACTGGTTTATAAGTAAAAGCAGTAAAGTAAACCTAAATCTCAACTTTAATCCTATTTTTGTGAACAAATTGAGCTCAAAACTACTTAAAAAAATAAAAGAATACGCAAGGGGTATGAGGCGGGAATATAAATTTTTATCAACATTTAACTTTTATTTGGCATTACTAATTATTTCACTTTTTTCAGCCAATACAACTAAATCGCAGCACCTAAGCGCATACAGTGTATCAAAAATTGTTATCGATGCGGGTCATGGAGGCAAGGATCCTGGAACAGTTGGCAAAATCAGCAAGGAAAAGGACATAACCCTTTCCATTGCCAAGAGGGTTGGAGAGTTAATTAACCAGAACTTACCGGGCGTGAAAGTGGTTTACACCCGATCCGATGATACCTTTATACCCCTAGACGAACGTAGCAGAATTGCTAACCGTGAAAGCGCCGATTTGTTTATATCAATCCATTGCAATGCTGCACCCAATAAGGGTGTTACCGGAACCGAAACCTACGTTATGGGGTTGCATAAGAGCAACGAGAACCTTGATGTAGCGATGCGCGAGAATGCTGTTATTACCTATGAGGATGAATACCACGAGAAATATGAAGGTTATGACCCTAACTCCGCCGAATCGTTCATAATTTTTACCATGCTTCAAAATGCTTTCCTGGAGCAAAGCCTCGATTTTGCCTCAATTATCCAAGGTGATTTAAAGGAACGTGCTAAGCGTCCCGATAGAGGTGTTAGGCAGGCAGGCTTTCTTGTGCTTTGGAAAACATCAATGCCAAGTGTTCTTGTGGAGGTTGGCTACCTTAGCAATCCAAGAGAGGAGATGTTTTTGAATTCAAATGAAGGGCAAGAACTTATTGCTTCATCAATTTACAGAGCCATTAAAGCCTACAAGCAAAAAATTGACGCAATTGTAGAATCAAACCAGAAAACGGTAAAGCCCGACTCATCAAAACCAGAAAATATAAAGAATGAATCGACAACAATGGCAAAAGTAAATACAATAGAGTTTAAGGTTCAAATAGCCTCATCACAAACCCCAATCAACAGTAAAGGAACTCAGTTTAATGGCATAAATGATATTGACACCCTTGTGGTTAATGGAGTTTACAAATACTTGGTTGGGGGTTCGCAGTCGTACCCTGAAGCACTGGAATACTGCAAGGTTGTTAAACAAAAGTTTCCCGATGCCTTTGTAGTAGCTATTGAAAACGGAGAGATTATTCCCATTAAAAAAGCCTTAGAGAAGATTAACTCAAACTAGATGCCTACTTTCCCAATAATTGAGTAATTTTGAAATGTAAACAACCAAAAGAACCAGCCATGAAACTCAAACTAACCCGCGAAACAAAAATTGGCCTGTTTGCCCTTACCATACTTGTTGTAATGTTCTGGGGAGTAAACTTTTTAAAGGGTAAAAATATTTTTAGCCCAAACAATGTTTACTACGCCATTTTCAAATCGGTTGATGGGTTAAAAAACACCGATGCCGTGCTAATTAACGGCTTTAAGGTTGGCCTGGTTAAAAACATAGAGTTTCACGACTTAAAGTCGGGGAGGTTTCGGGTGGTATTACTGGTTAATAAGAAGTACAGCCTCCCCCGAAACACTACTGCCAAACTAGTAAGCACCGATATAATGGGAGGTAAGGCCATAAAGCTCGAGGTAGCCCCCGATAGCCTTTACTATGAACCTGGCGACACACTTCCTACATCCATTGAGGTAGGGCTCCTCGATCAACTTGCCTACCAAATGTCGCCCGTAAAGGAAAAAGCAGAGGTAATGATGAGCGAGATTGCTAAAACCCTTGTTGTGCTCCAGGAAGTGCTTAACGATGAAAATAAAAAGAACCTGTCGGAGGGTATTGAGAACCTCAATAGAACCCTCCATAACATTGCAAACCTGAGTGCTGGCCTCGACACCATGGTTAACAGCCCAAAAGGTTCCATCAGGTTATCGCTAAGCAATATCGAGTCAATTTCATCAAATATCCGAAAGAACAATGCGGACATTACAAACACTATTAAAAACCTTTCAAACTTAAGCGATTCACTATCTAAGGCTAACCTTTACAGCACGCTTGTAAAGTTAGACTCCTCGCTAATCCAGCTCCAACAAGCTTTAACAAAAGTAAGTTCAGGTGAGGGCACATTGGGCAAACTGGTTTACAATGACTCGCTATACCGTAACATGGAATCGGCATCATTACAGCTTGAGTTGCTGATTAAAGACATGAAAGCGAATCCAAAAAGGTATGTTAATTTCTCGATAATCGACTTAAGCAGAACCAAATACATCGAAGAAAAGAAAAACAAATAGCAGCCTATCATAAAAATTTGTATATCAATCCGTTATACTATTCCGACTGTAAGTCAATGCTATACAGTAAATCTATATAACCTTTAAATTTAGATTCACTTAACAATAAGTTAACAATCAAATATTTGTGTTATTAACAACTTATGTAACTGTATATCAGTGCATTAAAAAATTTTGACGAACGAAAAAAAAATATTAGAGTGATAATAAGGTAGTTGTAATGTTAACACAAAAATCAACCTGAAAACCTATTTTTTTTTAAAAAAAATCATTACAATTTTGTTGATGTTGATAACAGGTTGAAAAATTTTCACTCAAATATTTTTACATGTATATGGCAGCTGATTATAAAGAAGTTTGGGAAAACTGTTTAAGAATCATTAAGGACAACGTAACACCCATTAGCTTTAAAACTTGGTTTGAGCCCATTGTTCCCATTAAGCTGGAAAAGAATGTACTCACCATTCAGGTGCCAAGTCCTTTCTTCTACGAGTATTTGGAAGAGCAGTACATTGACATACTGCGTAAAACGTTAAGGAAGGAGTTGGGAGCCGATGCTAAGCTTGAGTACAGTGTAATTATGGAGCATAGTGGCTATAATGGCGGCACTCCATATACAGTTAAGTTCCCCACTCAGAACAAAACTGAACTTAAAAACAAGCCTGTTTCAGTTCAGGCCGTTCAGGAAGCACCTATTAAGAACCCTTTCATTATCCCGGGAATTAAAAAGCTAAATGTTGATCCTCAGCTTAACCCTGAGTACAACTTCACAAACTTTGTGGAGGGGACATGCAACCGCTTAGCTCGTTCTGCCGGAATCACTATTAGTCAGGCTCCAGGGAAAACTGCATTTAATCCATTGTTTATTTACGGAGGCTCAGGGTTAGGCAAAACACACCTAGCTCAGGCAATAGGAATAGAGGTTAAAAGACATTTCCCTGAAAAAATTGTACTTTACGTGAACGCCGTTAAGTTCCAAACCCAGTTTGTGGATGCTTACTTTAAACATAACAACATAAACGATTTTCTTCACTTCTACCAAAGTATCGACTTACTAATACTTGACGATGTTCACGAGTTTGCAGGAAAGGAAAAGACACAGGATGCCTTTTTCCACATCTTTAACCATCTACACCAAACGGGCAAGCAGCTTATCCTTACATCGGATCAGGCTCCGGCCGACCTGCAAGGCTTAGAAAAACGTCTACTATCGCGCTTCAAGTGGGGTTTGTCGGCTGAGCTTACAACACCTGACTTTGAAACGAGGGTAGCAATACTTAAAAAGAAAGTGTATAACGATGGTATAGTAGTGCCAAACGACGTTTTGGAATACATTGCCTCAAATATCACCCAGAATATTCGCGAGCTTGAAGGTGCACTCATTTCCATGCTAGCTCAGTCAACCCTGAATGGGAAACAGCTCAGCGTTGAACTTGCCTCGGAAATGATTGAGAAGTTAGTTAAAAACACCAAGAAGGATATTACTATTGATTACATCCAAAAGGTTGTTTGCGAGTACTTTGGTTTACCTGTTGATGTGTTAAATGCAAAAACTCGCAAACGTGAGATAGTACAAGCGCGTCAGATTGCCATGTACTTCTCTAAAAGTTTAACCAAAGCATCCCTTTCAACCATTGGTAGCGTTATTGGGAATAAAGATCATGCAACAGTTCTTCACGCCTGTAAAACAGTTAACAATCTGATGGAAACCGATAAACGATTCAAAGCCCAGGTGGAAGATATCCAAAAGAAGCTTAAGTATAACGCATAATACTAGTTTTTAGGGTTTATAGTAAAGGAGGGAGCTTACATAGCCCCTCCTTTCTCATTTTCATTCAACATTTAATCAATGAAAATTGTAAGGTTGTCAATAAAGCTAAACAAATTAAAGATTAATACGCTAAAGGAATTATTTTTACTACCAATTTGAGTTCCAAGAATTGAAATTGTGGAAATCATTTTTCACTGGATGATTACTGAGAACCATATGTTTAAGGGAAAAAACTGAAGATATAAACTGTAAAGCAATAGCTATGATAAAAATTAAAAACCTTTTGTTCGCTCTCTCCATTGCAACCCCACTAATGGCTCAGCCAAACCCCGATAGCTTAATAGAAGTAATCAGAAACAACGCAAAGGACTCTATTATTCTAAACAAAATATATGAAAAACTAGGGCCAGCAAAGGAGTATAAGGATTCCATTTACGACAAGGTAGTAATCGAATTCATTAAGTCATCAGCATCAAATGGATGGGCTAATGGAGTTGCCAAAGGCAACGATCTTGCAGGAAATAGATATTATGCTAGAGGAAACTTTACCAAGGCTCAGGAGTACTTTCAAAACATTATTGTCCTTTCACAGAAAACAAAAATTCCTGTTGCAATCATAGCCAACGCCTATAAAATGCTTGCAGGAATCCTTTTCAATACAGGAAATGCAGAAGGTGCCATTGAAAAAGCGAATAATGCAATAGACCTATTCCAACAAATTAACGATACCCTAAGCCTGGCAAAGACTATAAATTTGCTTGGGGGTATCTACTGGAATCTTGGAAAACTTGAAATAGCATCCGAAAAACTATTCCAAGCCCTAAGACTTAGAGAAAAACTAGGTGACTCACTTGGTGTAGCACATGCCTATAACAACATTGGCCTAATATACGATACTCAGGGCAAGCAAAATCAAGCACTTGATATGTATTACAAAGCTCTAACCATTTACCAAAATCTAAAAAATAATTTGGGTGTTGGAAGGGCATCAAATAACATTGCTATCATCCTCAAAAACCAGAAAAGATTTACCGAGAGTCTCGACATGTTTCTTAAATCATACGAAGTTGATGTAAAGAACAACAATGTTGACGACCAGGGCAAGACCCTCAGTAACATCGGACAGCTTTACCTGGATATTGGAAATCCAAAGGAAGGCATAAACTACCTATTAAAGGCTAAATTGGCTTTTGAGCAAAGCAAGAACGAGAATGGATTAGCAGCAGTTTTCCTTAATCTTGGTCGCGCCTACGAGCAAGTAGGAAATTACGGCACTTCAGTTGCCTTTTACGCCCGGGCTCTTGAACTTGCTGTTAAGCTTAAATCTATTGAGTGGCAACGCGATGCCCATAAAGGACTGTACTCAATCCTTAAACGCCAAGGTAACTTTAAAAAAGCCATTGAGCATCTGGAGGTGTATAAAACACTCAGCGATACGTTAAGCAATATCTCAAACCTGAATAATCTCGATAAGCTAAAAATTGAGTACGAAACAGATAAAAAAGAAAGTGAAATTGCTCTGCTCCAAAAGGATAATGAGCTGAAACAATTAGACATTAAAAGACAAAAGGTAATCAATTTGTTGCTTCTATCGCTTGTTGTTTTCAGTTTGATAATAGTTGTGCTATCATACCTCTACCTGAAAAAATTGAGAAAGGATAAACGATTGCTACAGGAGATGAATGCAGAGATTTTAATTCAAAAGGAGGAAATTGAAACACAACGCGATATGCTGGAAATCAACATAAACGAACTAAACCAGCATAAAACCGAACTTGCCCTGCAAACCGAGCAAATTGAGATGCAAAATAGACTACTGGAGTATGCCAACCATAGAATAACCGAAGGGCTAGAGTATGCTTCGTTTATACAACGTTCGCTGCTCTCAAACCCCATAGAGTTCGAAAAATATTTCAGTAAACAGGCCATGCTCTACAAGCCAAAGGATTATGTTGGCGGCGATATATACTGGCATCATGAATTTGACAACGGAATAATTTTTGTCATTGCCGACTGTATAGGACATGGAGTAGCCGGAGCTTTTATGAGCATAATGGCAATTAACGCTCTAAAAGATGCAGTAACTATCTTTAAACTAAATAAACCCAGCCAAATTGCAACGCACTTGTATAATGAGTTGATAAAAAACAACGCAAAACCGTTTGATTCAAACCTACTATTAGGCATCGACTTTATTGTTTGCAAGTACACAAAACAGGCAGCAGCGCTGGAATACTCAGGGCACAAAATATCATTTGAGTATTTCGATTCCAATAATAACCATATAACTGTTCGTCCCCAACGTAACCTTAACCGTCAGCTCGGTTTGATTGAATTCAACGATGAATACCTTGATATTACCAAAAAAGGGAAACTCTTTTTCTACACCGATGGTTACCACGACCAGATAAGTGATACTAAGCGCATGAAGCTGGGCAAATCCGAATACATTAAACTGCTAGGTAATACCTTAGATAAACCTGTTAATGAACAGGTTAAACATCTTGAATCATTCCTGGAAAAATGGAAAGGTAATTACGAACAGGTTGATGATGTATTGGTACTTGGAATTGACATTTAGCCTACTTCACCCTCCCATTCGAAACAACAAACCATGGATTAACAAGGTCCTCCTTGTTGTACGAAAGTCTTTCACCCGTTTCGTAGGTTATCACTTTAAAACCAGCACCCTCAACAATTGCCTGACCGGCAGCCGTGTCCCACTCGCTGGAAAGCGAAAGACGGGGATATAAATCCGCTTTACCTTCGGCTATCATGCACATTTTAAGCGATGAGCCAATAGGAAGTAACTCTATGTTTGAGTAACGTTCTGATAAGCTATTAATATACTGAATGGTTTCAGGTGTGCTATGCGACCTACTCTCTACAACCACAATGCTATCGCGATTGCTTGGTAAAGGCAACTTTTGGGAAATAGCTTGAATATCTTCATATGAGATCTCAAAATCATCCTTTGAAAGTAAAGAAGTAACCATATAAGCACCTTCCGAATTAATGGAGTAGTAAAGCTTTCCGGTAACAGGCACAAATACTATCCCTGCAATTGGGTACTTTTCGTATACAAGAGCAATATTTACAGTAAACTCCCCATTACGTTTGATAAACTCTTTTGTTCCATCAAGCGGATCAACTACCCAGAAATAGTCCCAACCTTTACGCTCTTCGTAGATTATACTCCTACCTTCCTCGCTAAGAACTGGGATAAAAGTCTTTGAAAGTGAACTCTTAATTTCCTCATGGGCAAGTCTATCGGCTAGGGTTAACGGAGTACGATCGGATTTAAGATTTACCTGAAAATCATCAGAATTATATACCTCCATTATTTTGTAACCTGCTCTAACCGCAGCACCAATGGCAGTTGAAAGCAGGTTGTGAAGTTCTGGTGTTTCTATCATTCCTGTTGAGTGATTTTTGTTACAAAATTAAACCATTTTAATATACCATACAACCGCTTACAAACATGCTTTTAAACCTCTTTTATTTAAACCATCATATTTGAAAATGTATTATGTTTATGCCGAAAAAAAATTAATACCCATGAGCAGTAATCAATTAAAGCCAGAACTTGTTTTCCACTACTTTAGTGAAATATGCAAGATTCCCCGTCCATCAAAGAAAGAAGGTAAAATTATTGCCTACATCATAGATTTTGCCCAAAAGCATAATCTGGAATACCGGAAAGATGATGCTGGAAACATTCTGGTAAGGAAACCCGCATCAGCAGGTTACGAGAACAAGCAAGCGGTTGTGCTGCAAAGTCACCTGGATATGGTTTGTGAAAAGAACAGCGATATAAATCATGATTTTAACAACGACCCCATACAAACCTACACCGATGGTGAATGGTTAAAGGCTAAGGGAACAACCCTTGGAGCCGACGATGGCATTGGGATTGCAGCCCAATTGGCTATCCTTGCCTCAAGCGATATTGAGCATGGGCCACTAGAATGCCTTTTCACTGTTGATGAGGAAACCGGTCTTACTGGTGCGTTTGAAATGGGAAGCGGATTTTTCAATTCAAAAATTCTTTTAAATCTCGATTCCGAGGACGAGGGCGAACTTTTCATTGGCTGCGCTGGCGGTATCGACACAGTGGCAACTTTTGCATACGAACCCGATAGGGTTCCTAGCGATTTTGTTGCCATGAAACTGATAGTGAAAGGCTTACTTGGAGGTCACTCAGGCGACGACATTGACAAGCACCGCGCTAACTCAATAAAGCTTATTAACCGTTTCCTCTGGAAAGGAACACAGCTATTTGATCTTAGACTTGCCAACCTTGATGGTGGTAACCTACGTAATGCCATACCACGCGAAGCATCGGCAATATTCACAATCCATAAGGACGATAAGGCTCAACTGATTCTATCCTTTGAAAACATCCGAACTGAAATTTACAATGAATGGCGCGATGCTGAGCCAAACCTCGAAATCACAATCGAGGACTCACCCCTACCCGATTTTGTAATTGACGAACCTACCCATTTCGATTTACTTAACTCACTATACGCTTGCCCACATGGAGTTATAGCCATGAGTCGCCAGCTAAAAGGGCTTGTTGAAACCTCTACCAATCTAGCTTCCGTAAAATTTATTCAGGATAACCAAATTCTGGTAACTACCAGCCAACGCAGTGCAGTGGAATCGGCAAAGCATGATATTTCAAACATGGTTGAAAGCGTTTTCCGGCTTGCCAATGCCAACATTCAGCACTCCGATG
>Ga0209506_1003362_pt1 | contig 12966 bp, 7 predicted proteins | sample AD_JPNHG2_MetaG_FD_184409 | JGI IMG/M metagenome (GOLD analysis project Ga0209506, IMG submission 184409) | Active sludge microbial communities of municipal wastewater-treating anaerobic digesters from Japan - AD_JPNHG2_MetaG (SPAdes) (version 2) | ecosystem: Engineered > Bioreactor > Anaerobic >...
CAACCCAATTCAATCTCACACAAAGGCACAAAGGCCACAAAGGCTTCTTTTAAAACGGCATCCACCTTCGTGCCCTTCGTGGCTTCGTGTGAGAAACAACTTGTTTTTTATTGTGCTTGTCGGGCCGCAAGGCACTAAAGGTGTTTTACCTATGAACCAAACCACCGAACACGCCTTCGAGTCCTACGTCGAGGAAATCCTGCTGGCCAAGAGCGGCTGGACGAGGGGCGACCTTGCCGGCTGGGACAAGGAACTGGCGCTTTTTCCCGCGCAGGTGTGCGCCTTCATCGAGGCCACGCAGTCCAAGCTTTGGGCCGATATGCGGTCGCTGCACGGGAGTGGGCTGGAGTCGGCGCTCGTCGCGGCTTTGGTCAAGGAGCTGGACGCCAAGGGCTCGCTCCATGTCCTGCGCCATGGCTTCAAGTTCTACGGCAAGCTCTTCCGGCTCTCTTACGCCAAGCCCGCGCACGGCGCGAACTTCGGCACCAGTTTCTCCGACGAAGACCGCATCTTCCTCGAACAGATCCGCGAGAAGGCCGCCCGCAACCAGCAGGTCATCGACACGGCGAAGGAGAACCCGCTCGACAAGTTCCAGCTCGGCATCAGGCAGATCATCGCCGACCTCATGATCCAGCGCCGCGGCGAGAACGACCGGATCGTTTCGCGTTACATGGAAGACGCGGAGTTCCAGAACACGGCCTTCCCGATCCTCGCCCAAGCCATCTTTGAGTCGATCCGTGAGCGAACTTGAAACATCGTCCCGATGATGAGGCGCCCCTACAATCGGCATCGCTATCGGTATCGCCAATTCCGCTTTTCTTCCGATTCCGATACCGATAGCGATTTGGATTGAGTTTGCGATAGCGGCTATCAGGGTTGGGAGGCTGAAGTTTGACGAAACCCGCGTGAAACGTGTATGGTATCCCCGTCAGTATGATGAAGTGGGGGATCTATGCGTTTGAACGGGAGGATGGCGCGGAGGATGTTCGCCGGGTTAATGGCCGCGGCGGTGTGCGGCCAGGCCGCCGATGAGCCGGACACGCTGGAACGGATCTATCTGGGCTCGCGCCCGTCCGTGTCGGCCGACGGCAGCCAATTTGTCTTTGAGTGGTGTGACAGCATCTGGCTCGCGCCGACGGCGGGCGGCACGGCCACCCCCTTGCAGAACGGCAGCGCGAAAGACGTCTGGCCGGTGCTTGCGCCGGACGGCCGGCGCGTGGCATTCCAGAGCGACCGCGACGGCGGCTGGAAAATCTTCGAGGTGAATCTGGATGACGGCCGGACGCGCCAGCTCTCGTTTCATTCGGAGGGCGCGCGCCCCTATGGCTGGACGGCGGACGGACAGGCGCTGCTGGCCGTCATCGTACGCGATCATGACGGCGGACGCGCCCTGGAGCGCGCCGCCCTCTTGCCGGCCGCGGCGCGCGGTCCGGAACAGGTGTTGTTCGACAACCCGGCCAGCGAGCCCTGCCTCGCGCCGGACGGCCAGCGCCTGTTGTTCACGATTGAGGGCGGCGGCCTCTATCGGGCGCGCGCCGCCGGCAGCCAGTCCGCCCAGATCTGGCTGTACGACCGGCGCGACCAGCGTTTTACCTGTCTGGTCAAACGCGCGACCGAGAGCCGCACACCGCTCTGGACGCCTGACGGCAAGGGCTTTTATTACGTGTCGGGGGAGGGTGGTTGCATGAACGTGCGCCACCACGACTTGGCCACCGGGGATGAGCGGCCGATCACCCGTTACACGGAGGATTCGGTGATCCATCCCTCCCTTTCACGCGATGGACGCACGATGGTCTTCCGCCGGCTGTTCGACTTTTACCGCATGGATCCTACCTGCCCGGAACAGCCTGCGACGCGCATCGTGCTACAGCCCGGCGCGGCCAGTTTGCGGCCGGCTTCGCGTCGCCGCTACTACGAGTCCTGCTGGAATAATGACGAACCCGGATGCGTGACCTTTTGTGATGACGGCATGCAGATCGCCTTCACGACCGGCGGTGACCTCTGGGTGATGGACACGGTGTTACGCGAACCCAAATGCGTGCATGGATCCACGCGTACGCACGAGCGCGACTGCGTGTTCATGCCTGACGGTACGGCACTCTATTATCTGTCAGATCAAGGTGACGGTGTCGCGTTGTGGCGCGCGGAACGAGCGAATGCCTCGATTGGTTGGTGGGAGAACACGTCTTTCCCAAAGACCGTGCTGACGAACGATGAGACACATCGCCGTCTGCTGCGGATCAGTCCTGATGGCACACGCCTCTCTTGGGTCGAACCGTGCGGTAATCTGATTGTGGCCGACACCAACGGCGTGGTGATCACACGCTGTCGACGGGCATCGGAAGTGGATGCCTACGCCTGGTCGCCGGACAGCCGCTGGCTGGTGGCCGCACTGGCCGATGACTACCGTAATACCGATGTCTGGTTGCTCGCGGCAGATGGCAAAACCCCAGATTACAATATCTCGCGTCACTTCAGTTGGGATGGTCAGCCGTGCTGGTCGCCGGACGGTAAGCTGGTTGCATTCGTGGGCCACCGTCCAGACGATCAGACCGATCTCTTCTACGTCTGGTTGAGTCGGGCCGATGAAGAGCGCAACACCTTTGACAAGAAACGCGAGGCAGCACGCGTGGCGATCATCAAAAGCGGCGACTCCAAAAAGAAGTCGGACGGCGAGAAAAAAGATGCGTCCGATGTCATGCCGGTCGCTATCGATTTCGAAGACCTGCATACGCGCGTGCGACGCATCGCACTAAAGGGCGTGACGCCCGCGCATCCTTTCTTCTCGCATGACAGCCGCACCATCGCCTTCGAGGCAACCGTCAACGGGGTCTCGGGAACCTACAAGGTCGTGCTGCCGGACAAGTTGACGCCCGAATTGCTGACGCGTCGGCGGGGCCGCGCGATCCGGTGGCTGGCCAAAGACAACCGTCTGCTCTGGATGAGCGATAAACTGCCCGCACATTTCGAAAAAACCTTCGACTTCACGGTGTATCAGGAGACAGATCTGCGCGATTATCAGGAACTCGGATTCCTGACGGCCTGGGCCAAGTTGCGTGATTGGTATTACGACGCCGGTTACCATGGCACGGACTGGCAACGTGTGAAGACGAAGTACTGTGATGCCGCGCGCAACGCGCCGAGCTACTCGGTTTTCCAGCGCGTGATAGCGCTGATGCACGGTGAACTGAACTCCTCGCATTTGGGATTCACAGCGTCAGATAGCAGTAAGAAAGAGTGGGACAAATCAGCGGGCTTCCATTCATGGTCTGTCGTGACCGCCCACCTCGGTCTGCGTTTTGATCCTTCGGCGTTGGGCCCCGGCTGGTTGATCCGCGATGTGGTGCCGGACGGGCCGGCCGATCAGATTGCGCTGAAACTGGCGCCTGGCGACCGCGTGTTGAAAGTGAACGGGACGCCGGTCGGGCCGGAGACCGATCCCGCAGAAGTGCTGAGCGGCCCCGAAAAACGTAACATCGAACTGACCGTACGCTCGGGGGATCAGGCACCACGGCAGATCTTGCTTCCAGCCACAACCTTCACTGCGATCCGCGAAAAACTCAAGACGGCCGCGTACGAGGCGGTACGTGCGCGGGTTCGCGAGGCGAGCGGCGGACGGTTCGGTTATCTGAACATCCAGCGTATGCGCTGGGATGACTATTACCGGTTCGAGCAGGAGATCTTCGCCGAAGGGTTTGACAAAGAAGGCATCATCATTGACGTACGCGACAATTCGGGCGGTTTTGTGGCCGACCGCATCTTGGGCGTGCTGTGCGGAAGTGTGCATTCGATCGCCGTGGCGCGTGATGCGGCGCCGGCTTATCTCTCCGGTTATTGGGGACGCCCGATCTGGGACAAGCCGATCGTGGTGCTGTGCAACCAGAACACAGTCAGTAACGGCGAGATTTTCACGCACGCCATCAAGACACTTAAACGCGGTAAGATCGTCGGTGTACCGACCTGCGGCGGCGTGATCGCAACCTCGGATATCGCGCTGCTTGATCTCGGTACACTGCGGCTGCCGCATCGCGGGTGGTTTTTGCCTGACGGCACTGACATGGAGTTGAACGGCACGCAGCCGGATGTCTTGGTCTGGAACGAGCCGGGCGACGCGGCTGCTGGCCGGGATCGTCAGCTTGATGCAGCGATGGACGTGCTCAAGCAAGAGGTGGAGCATAACAAACGGAACCAACAGGCGGTGAAACTGCGGTACGCGCGGTAAGTGCGCACACAGTACGCACAAAAAGGAAGCGTGAATCCATGAGGCGGATCGGAATGTGTGTGCTTGGCATCTGGTGTGTGGCACTGGCGGCCTGCGCCGCAACACCTCAGGTGAACGTGATCAGCAAAGGTTTCCCCGGACGTAACAGTCGGCAAGCGTTGGTGCTGCTGGAGAAGGAGGTGTTGCCGTTCAAGCCACAGCATGCAGCGTCTGTTCGAACAGCGCGACCACGCTGCATCCGGCACGCCGTGAGCGGAACATTTCAAGGTGGATGAAACCAAACGAGGAGAGGAGTTATGTCAACACGCATCGGAAGCGCACTGTTGGGAACAGGCGGCGCGGTCAGTCGTCGCGGCTTTCTCAAGCGTGCCGCCGCGGCGGGCGGGACGATCGCGATGCCGGTCTTGGTGCCGGCTTCAGCCTTAGGCGGTGACGGCGCAGTCGCGCCCAGCGAAAGGATCGTGATGGGAGGCATCGGGATCGGTGGGCGTGGCTCGGCCGATCTGGGCCACGGCATTCTGCCTGAGAAGGATGTCCAGTTCGTGGCGGTCTGTGACGTGCGGAAGGATCGGCGCGAAGCGGTCAAACGCATGGTGGACGCCAAATACGGCAATCAGGATTGCGCGACCTACATCGACATCCGCGAGTTCCTTGCCACGCGTACTGACATCGATGCGGTGCTGATCGCCACCAGTGATCGTTGGCATGCCACGGCTTCGGTACTGGCGATGCGGGCCGGCAAAGATGTCTATTGTGAAAAGCCTGGCTCGATGACAATCGCGCAAGGGCAGGCGGTGGTGGAGGCGGTGCGCCGTTACGGTCGTGTCTTTCAGACCGGTACCCAGCGCTTGAGTGAGGCGAACTTCACGGTGGCCAACGAATTGTTACGGTTGGGACGGCTCGGTGAGGTGCGCAGGGTGCGTGCACATATCGCGCCGTGGGACAGCGCCTACATGAACCGTGCCTGGTTGCCGGCTGAGCCAGAGCCGCCGCGCGATGAACTGGATTGGGACGCTTGGCTTGGGCCGGCGCCGTGGCGGCCTTACAACCCGCGCTATGTCAAAGGCGGCTGGCACGGACAGTACGATTTCCATACGAGTTGTATCGGTGAATGGGGCTCGCACACCTTTGCGCAATGCCATGTGGCACTGGGGCTGGGGCATACCGCACCGGTCTTTTATGGCTATGTTAACAACGACTCCAGCGACGGTATGGTGATGCGCTTTGCCAACGGCGTGGAGATGATATCGCAACGTTCTGGCTGGCACGGTTCATGTGGGGTACGCTATGAGGGCAGCGAGGGGTGGGTTTCCTGCGCCGACGGCTATCAGCGGCCGGAAGTCTCGCACCCGTCGCTATTGGGCGATTACGCCAAATTGGTCAGCGATTATCAGGCGCGTACGGAACGTAGCATGGGCCATATGCGCAACTTCTTAGACTGCGTGCGCACGCGCCAACAGCCGGTAGCCAATGCATCGGTCATGCACCACTCGATGGCGTCCGTTCACGCGGCGAACATCGCCATGTGGCTGAAACGCGACATGCATTTTGATCCGGCCAAAGATGAATTCATCAACGACCCCGAAGCGAACCGCATGCGTTCGCGCGCGAGCCGTCAGCCGTGGCAGATCTAACCCTCGAATACGAAGTCGGAAAACGGATGAAAACGATTTTTTTGTGTGCATGTAGTTTGAGCCTGCCGTTGCTGGCGGCGGAGCCGATGACCGAAGCGGCACTCATTCAGGTGCTGACCGGTGAATCGTCGTATCATCAAAAGAGCGATGCCTGTATTGAACTGGGCCGCGTGGGATCGCAGGCGTCCGTGGTTCCGCTAACCGCATTGCTGGCTGATGAAGAACTCTCCCACATGGCGCGTTACGCATTGGAGACCATCCCGCACCCGTCGGTCGACGAGGCGTTGCGCACCGCGCTTGACCGCCTGCAGGGACGCCTGCTGACGGGAGTGATCCAGTCGGTCGGCGTGCGGCGCGACACGCGGGCGGTGCCGGCGTTGGCCAAACATCTCGGTGCAGCAGACGTCGAGGTTGCGGCGGCTGCGGCGCACGCGCTAGGTCGCATTGGCGTGCCGGCCGCGCGCCAGGCCCTGACGGATGCGCTTGGACGGGTTCCTGCGGCGGCGGACGGCTTGCTGGCCTGTGCCGAGGCCGCTGAGCCGGCCGATGCGCGAGCGCTGTACGATCGGCTGCGCGTGGCCTCGATCCCGCCGCATGTGAGAATGGCCGCTATGCGCGGTGCGATGCTGTCGCGCGGTGCAGAAGCCGGATTGTCGCTGCTGCTGGAGCAGCTCCGGAGCGACGATCCAACGATGTACAGCGTGGCGATGCGAGTCGGACAAGAATTAAGCGGCGCCGTTGTGACGCGGGCTTTGGCAGAGGAACTGCCGCGTCTGCCCACCGCCAAGCAGACTGGCGTGATTGCTTTGTTGGGCGAGCGCGGCGATAACGCCGCTGCGCCAGCACTAATCGCGCTGATCGAACGGGGTGATCCTTCTGTGCGCGTGGCGGCCATCGCGGCGATCAAACGTCTGGGTAGTGCCGCGGCGTTGCCGGTACTGGCCCGGTTGGCGGTGTCTACGGAAGATGCGCAGGTCGTGAAAGCCGCCCAATCCGCGCTGGTTTCCTTTGCCGGTGCGGAGACCGACACCATGATCGCGGCATTACTGGACAGGCCGGATAAGGCGCTGCGTCTGCTGGGTATCGATCTGGTCGGTCGCCGTCGTATCGCTGCGGCCGTACCGCGTCTGCTGGCCCTGGCGTCCGCAGAAGACGCGCAGCTCGCGGCGGCTAGCCTTAAGGTGCTCGGTGATTTGGGCAGGGCGGACGAACTGCCCGTGCTGCTGGCGGTCTTACAGAAGACGTCGGCACTTGAGGCGGCCGAACGTGCGGTGTCGGCGGTGTGCCAAAGGCAGAGCGTGCTCAAGCCCGGAGCGGTGTCTGTGATGAAAGCGGTCTATGGCGTGTTGCCTGACGGCCCGCAGCAGGATGTCACCGACAAAGTCACGAAACTGATCAAAGACGGGGCGACGGTGCTTGAAATCTCCAATGGCTCGTTTGGCGACTCGGCTCCGGGCAAGGTCAAGCAGTTCGAGATGTCCTATACGGTCAACGGCGTGCCGTGCCAGGCCAAGGCGGACGAGGGATCCACGCTGCGATTGGATGTCGGCGCCGCTGCGTTGCCGCCGTCGGTTTTCAAGACGTTGACCGATGCCTATGCGCGGGCTTCGGGATCGCCCAAGCTTGCGTTGTTGCGCATCCTCAGCAACATCGGCGGTAACGAAGCCTTGGCGCTGGTACGGACGGCGGCGGTCAGGGATGACGCGGTACTTAAAGAGGCCGCGCGGCGAGCCCTGTGCGACTGGCAGTCTCCCGATGTCCTGCCGGATCTGGAGGCGCTGATCACGGCGGATAAAACCGCGCGCATCGGTATTTTGGCGCTGCGTGCGTATGCCAAGCTGGTGCCTGCGCAGCAGATCCCTGTCGAACAGAAGCGTGCCGCATTGAAACGGGCGCTCGAGTGGGCGACGCGCGATGAGGAACGTGCGATGATCCAGGCCACGTTGGCCGAGGTGAAGTAAGTGCCGTCTCTGTCCACGCTGTTCGGTGGCCGGCTGGTTGCAGCGCTGCCGCGCGGGGCCGGACGGCTGGCCTCGCCCAGCCTGCCCGGTGCCAGCGCGGCCTTGGCCGTTGCCGCACTGGCTAGGCACGCGCCGGCGCGCGTCGCGCTTGCGGTTGTTCCCGGTCCGGCTGACCACGAGCGTGTCTATGCCGACCTGTGTGCATTGGGCCGCGACAGCGGTGTCACGCCCGAGAGCTTTCCGCCGACCACAGCCGACGATACGGAAAGCACGGGCATCCGTGCCCGTGTGATCACGACGCTCGCCGCTCGTGCCGCAAACAGCGAGATGCCGCAGGCAACGTTGTCTGAGCGATGCGCGACGGTGATTGTCACCTCGCTGCAGGCGATCTTTCAGCCTGCGCCGGCGCCAGAGGCGCTTTCGGCGGCCTCTCTGCGCCTGCAAGTCGGCGCGCGATACGAATGGGATGACGTCGTCGCCCGCCTTGTCGCGGCCGGGTACGAACGCAGTGCGGACGTGGACGCGCCGGGAAAGCTCGCCGTGCGCGGTGGTCTGCTCGATGTCTGGCCGCCCGCCGAGCCCGCGCCGTGGCGTGCGGAATTTTTCGACACGGAACTGGAATCGCTGCGCACCTTCGATCCCGTGACGCAACGGTCGGCCGGCACAGGCACGGACGTTTGGCTGCCCCCCTGTACGGAAGCCGCATTGCCGACGGTACAGCTCATCGACCTGTTGCCGGAGGGGTGTGCCGTGCTCTGGCTCGAACATGACCGGATCCGCGCCGGCACGCTTTTTCCGCCTGATGGCGTTCGTGATCCCTTGTCGTGGGAGGCGTTGCAGGAACGCGTCGCGAACCGTGCGCCTGACATGCAGCTTTACAGCGGCGATCCGCCGCCCCCGCATACGCCGGCCTTGTCGCTGGAGATCGCAGCCTTGCCGGGGCTTGCCGAACTCGGTGCGGAGGAGGCCCACCATCCTGAGCTGCTGATGCAGGCGCGGCAACGTTTGCTCGCCGATTTCTGTCGACGTGCGGAGGCGGGTGAGACCGTCTTGCTGTTTGCGGACACGCCGGGCACCTGCGAGTTATTGACACGCGAAGTGGGGCCAGATGCACGCGTGAAGGTCCGCCGTGCCGCACTCTCTGGCGGCTTTGTGATGCCGGGGCTCACGGTCGCCGCGCAACCCGATCTCTACGCGGTTCGCAAACAGTCGCTGCGCCGTGCGCCTTCTGCCGCGGCAGTACGCGGCGGGCGTGTTGAAAATGCCGCTGACCTTGAGCCCGGCGATCTCGTGGTGCATGTCGATTACGGCATCGGACGTTTTCTCGGATCGACTGAGGTCGAGGTTGACGGCCAGCGTTCCGAAGTCTTCACGATCGAATATGCCGAGGGCGCCAAGCTGCATGTTCCGGTGACCCACGCGCATCTGCTCAGCCGATACGTGGGGGTCGCTGGGCATCGTGCCAAGCTGCACCGTCTTGGCGGACGGCGGTGGACGCGCGAAAAGGCCGATGCCGAGCGCGCGGTGGCGGATCTGGCCGCTTCACTGCTCGACACGCAGGCGCGGCGGCAGGTGGTCGAAGGTTTGGCCTTCAACGCTGAACCCCCGTGGCTGCATGAGTTCGAGGCATCGTTCCCGTATCAGGAGACCGAAGATCAGATCAAGGTGATTGAAGAGGTCAAGCGCGATATGGCGTCGCCGCGTCCGATGGATCGGCTGATCTGCGGTGACGCTGGTTACGGCAAGACCGAGATCGCCATGCGCGCCGCTTTCATCGCGGTGATGAACGGACGGCAGGTCGCCGTGCTGGTGCCGACCACCGTGCTGGCCGAACAGCACTACGAAACCTTTGTCGACCGCATGTCCGCCTATCCGGTCAAGATCGCGGTGCTCAGCCGCTTCCAGTCGCACGCGAAGCGCATGCGCATCCTCGCCGATCTGCGGCATGGACGCCTCGATATCGTCATCGGCACGCATGCGTTGATCGGCAGCGACGTCGTGTTCCAGAATCTCGGCCTGCTGATCATCGACGAAGAGCAGCGTTTCGGCGTGGCTCACAAAGAGAAGCTCAAGCAGGTGCGGCAGGTGGTGGATGTGCTGACGCTCTCGGCCACGCCGATCCCGCGCACACTCTACATGAGCATGACCGGCGCGCGCGACATGAGCCTGCTGCAGACGCCGCCGCGCGAGCGCGTGGCGGTCGAGACCAGAGTCGCGCGCGATTCGGACACCGTTCTGCGCAACGCGATTCGCCAAGAGCTGAACCGCGGCGGCCAGGTCTTTTTTCTGTACAACCGCGTGATGACCATCGGACTGATGCAGCGCCGCCTCGAAGGTCTCGTTCCGGAAGCGCGGATCGCCGTAGCGCACGGGCAGTTGCCTTCGCAAACACTCGCGCGCATGATGCGCGAATTCGAGGCGGGCGCGATCGACGTGCTGCTCTGCACGACGATTGTCGAGAGCGGGCTCGATATCCCGCGCGCCAACACCATTCTCATCCACCGTGCCGACCGTTTCGGAATTGCCGATCTCTATCAGCTCCGCGGGCGCGTGGGACGTTCTTCGCAAAAGGGTTTTGCGTGGCTGCTGTTGCCGGAGCACGGGCATGTTGACGAGGACGCGCGCCAGCGCATCGCGGCGTTGCAGAAGCACAGCGGCCTCGGCTCGGGATTCAATCTGGCTTTGCGCGACCTGGAGATCCGCGGCGCGGGGAACTTATTGGGAGCGGCGCAGAGCGGGCACATTGCGGCGATCGGTTTCGGTCTCTACTGCCAGCTTTTGCGGCGGACCATCGCGCGTCTCAAAGGGGAGGCCCCGCCGCTGCTGGTCGATGTCGATCTGGATCTGGATTTCATCGATCTCTCACCGGGTTCCACCGATCCAGAGAGCGCGGCCTGTCTGCCATACGCCTATGTCGAGGACGAGGCGCATCGAATGATCCTGCACCGCCGTCTCGCGGAAACGACCTCTGTGAAAGAAGTGAATGCGTTACGCCGAGAGCTTGCCGACCGCTACGGCCGGCCGCCGGCGGCCGTCTTGCGTTTGCTGCGCCTGACCGAGCTGCGGGTGCGGGCGGCGCAAAAATCACTCGGGCGCATTGAAACGCGCGATCAGAAGATTTATTTCTACGGACTGCGCGAACGGACACCGCTTCTGGTTCACGGACACTTGCCGTTGCTCAAAGGGAAAAATACCGCTCAGCGTCTGGACTCGCTCTTTCAGGCTCTTCAAGCTTTGTAATAACTGAATCCTAATTCCTCCTTGCAGTTTGCCCCCCCAGCCCGTAATATACGACCACTTTTTGTGCGCCTGTAGCTCAACTGGATAGAGTGTTGGCCTCCGAAGCCAGAGGTTGTGGGTTCGACCCCCGCCAGGCGCACCAGTCTTTGACTCAGCGCTCGTGTTTCGCGCGCCAGGCGGCGGGGGGGAGACCGAAGGTTTGACGGAAGAGGGTGGTGAAGGCCTGTACGCTGCCGGCCCCCACGCGCGCGGCAATCGACGCCACAGGCAGGCTGGTCTCTGCCAGCAGGCGCCGGGCTAACTCCAGACGACGGATGCGGATCTCTTCGGCCGGACTGCGGCCGAAGGCGATGCGGAAGTGCAGCTCAAGCGTCCGGCGCGAGACGCCGGTGCGCCGCGCGATTTCGTCCACACCCAAGTGTTGGTCCAGTGTCTGCAGCGCGATGCCCATCGCGCGCGCCACCACAGGATCGGCGGAGGCATACCGGGACGTTGACCCGCGCACCGTGATCCCCTCCGGTGCGATCCGTTCGCAACAGACACCGGTGCCGCCTGCCAAGAGCCGTTCCAGCCGGGCGGCGGCGTGATGGCCGATCGTGCGTCCGGGTAATGGCACCGAGGTGAGATCGAGTCCGCTGATCACGCGGGCGGCCACGGCGTCGCCCACGCCAACGATGGCGCACACGCGCGCCTGGACCTCGGGCGCACACGCCCGACAGACCGACCAGAAACGGCAGGCCAGATGATCACTGACACAGAAGACGGCGGTTTCCCGCTCTGCCGTCTCAAGCCATGCCTGCCAGACGGTTTCGAGCCGGTAGGTGGCGGACGACCCTGACGCTTCGGCTGTCAGGTCTTCCACATGACATTCTGGCTCTGCGGCTGCGGCCGCCAAGAATCCCTCGCGGCGGAGGTGCGAGGCATAAGTGGCGCGGTCCGCGACGACCAGCATGTTCCGGTAACCGAGATCAAGCAGATGGCGCGCCGCGAGACGTCCGACCGCAAAGTCGTCCGGCACGACCGAACAGACGCTGGTGATCGGCGACAGGTTGGCGGCGTTCACGACCTTCAGCGTCGGCGGCAGGCGGCTTTCGATCCAGCGGTCGCTCAGAAACGCGCCGACCACGCCGTGCAGGTCGCCGGACCGGGCCAGCCGCGTCAGCAGTCCCTCCTGCGCGGCCGGGATCGGCATGACGTGCCAGTCCGGGCGTGTCCGCGCGAACGTCCGCACGCCCTCCAGCACCTCCACCCCGTAGTCAAAGTCCGCGTCCAGCAAGACACCGATCATCGTCGGGAAGGCCATGCGCTCCACCTTTCCCTCACTCAGAGTCCAGCGCCCTGACGCGATAGAACAGGCGCGGCGGAACGGCCGGAACCTGGACGTCCGTCGTGCCGACAGCGCCGCCGACGGGCGCGATGCAGACGCCCCAGCCGTTGGTCCCGCCGGGGGCGGCGTTGGTCAGCACCGCGTAAGCCTGATCGACCACCGAGGTGAAGGTCAGCGTGAAGAAGCCCGGATCGGCAGGTACGAACGCCAGGATGTCGGGCGGCGGGACGTCGACCTCTTCGTCACCCGGAATCACCAGCACGCTGTCGCCGAAGATCGGCTCGGTTCCGGTAGAACCGCTCAAGGTGTAGGTTCCGGGATCACCAAACACGGTGTAGGTGAGGGTAGCAGGAGTAGTCGGTGTGAACCAGGTAATCTGGTCGTCGTTGTAGAAGTTGAAGATGCCGCCGGTGATGTTGGCGGCCGTTAGGTCGTGAGGGATGTTCTCGGTAATCATCACGTTGCTTCCGGCCAGCACCTGAATGGTGACGTTGGTGCTGCTGATGGTGCGAATCAGGTTCGCCTTAAGGATCGTGCTGTCGCCGGCGACCGGCACGGTGCCGCTGACATGCGGGACGGCGA
>Ga0209506_1003364_pt1 | contig 12944 bp, 18 predicted proteins | sample AD_JPNHG2_MetaG_FD_184409 | JGI IMG/M metagenome (GOLD analysis project Ga0209506, IMG submission 184409) | Active sludge microbial communities of municipal wastewater-treating anaerobic digesters from Japan - AD_JPNHG2_MetaG (SPAdes) (version 2) | ecosystem: Engineered > Bioreactor > Anaerobic...
AATAACCAATTTATCTTGATTGTTATTTATATATATTATTAAATCATCTAATGTTTCAAACTAATTAATATTACGTAATTTTGGATCTGGGATTTTATGTTTACTCTTATTATACTATTCTAACTATTGATGCAATTTATTAAAATCGTTAAACTAACGATCTTTTAAATACCTACTAACTATCCAGTCTGTATAACTACCAACTTTATCTGAATCATTTTTATCTTTATTAGTAGGATCACACTATAATAATTTATCTATTACATCGTTATTTAATCCTTTATTTAATAACTACTATATTTTATTTTGTATTGTAACCTATTCTAATAACATCAATTTAGATATCATAATTAATTCACATCCAATAATTTAGAAATATAACCCGTTGATTCGTTAATGCCTTTTAATTTTTTATATAGATACGTCTATGATGGGTATGGGGATTTTAATATATTATATAATTCTGGATTCTTTTTTACCTACTGTAATTGCTATTTTTCATTGAGTCGTTGGTATGTTTGAATTTCTCTAATCTATTTTTTTGCATTTATGGATATCTACTATAATTGTATTTTTTCAGATATATTTATTTTATTATCTCTCTAATACTGAACTGCATAACTAAGAAATGAAATATCTTTGGAAAACTACTATATTAAAATATTATCTTTAACCTTAAATAATTCTTGATCGTATAATAAATATGATATCATTATGGGGTCGTTTAATACCTACTATTTTTGAACATCTTCATTTGGCTTTATACCAGCATCTATTATATATTTAATCTAATATCCATTATTTTTTACCTACTACAACTGGACATCGTGTTCTGGTATTATACCAGCATTTATTATATATTCAATATATTCTCCAAATTGAGTTACCTACTACAATTGAACATCGTGTTCTGGTATTATACCAGCGTTTATTATAGATTTAATCTAATATCCATTTTGCTTTACCTACTATAATTGAATATCTTGTTCAATTGGTCTTATACCAGCATCTATTATATATTTAATCTAATGTCCAGTTTGTTTAACCTACTACATTTGAACATCATATTCTGGTCTTATACCAGCATCTATTATATATTTAATCTAATATCCATTTTGTGACACCTACTACATTTGAATATTATGCCATTCATTTTCATCTTCTGGTTGTACACCAGCATCTATTATCTGGCTAATCTACAATCCATTTTGTGACACCTACTACAACTGGACATCGTGTTCTGGTATTATACCAGCATCTATTATGTATTCAATCTAATTACCATATTGTGATATCAACTATAATTGTATATCTTTATCTATTTCAATATTATTTTTTTCTAACTATTTTATTACGTTGTCCTAGGGCATAGTTCTATTTTTTAACTAATTTATCTATTTTTCTTTTGTTAATTTAAACATAAGTGCCAATCTATTATTTTTATTATTAATACCAGTTAAAATATCATTAATTCCCGATGTATATCTGGGAGACAAAATGTCATGGTTTTCTAATTTTATTTCATGACTATCTATCTTATCTTCAATAAACTTACCTATTTCTGGTAGTTTTTCTAATTCAAATTGATAATCTGACTTATTCTTACATTCGCCACGTTCTACTATTATACATATCTTATCTAATTTTTTGTTTACTAATTCATTATATTCATCAGGATTATCAATCTTATACTTACCTGACAATAAGAATATCCACGCTGTATTACCTTCATAGATATATGTATTCCATAAATTTTTTTTATCATCTCTAGCTGTACACCAACTAGTACCATGACCCGCCACTATACTTTCTTCTTTGGTTTTGGGATTAAATACTAGCCATTTAGTTACCCCACCTTCTTTAATATCATCATAATACTATTTTTTTAATAATTCAAATGGATTTCCAGATACAGTTTTAAACTTATGATTACCAATGGCCACTGTAACGGGGTCTTGAGTTAATGGATTACCTCCTTGTTGAAGATTTTTTACAATATCAGTTAATTCTTTAATAGATTTTATTTTATAAATATTATCGTATTCTGGTGGTATACGTTTTGATCTTACCTAATAATCATAAAACTATAAATCAGATTTAATCATAATTTTATTATTTTCAGATAATTGATTGTATTTCTTATACAACTTACCTAATAACCATTCTCCATACTTACCTATTTCGGTATCATCTGATATTATATTGACATTTAATGTAGGATCTAGTTGTAATATATCCTTAACTTTATTAACATCTATATTAGATTTATTTTTAACTAATTGTTTTAGTGTTTTCTATTCTATTAACATCAATTTGGATATCATATATATCACCTACAATAAAGTATTCAAATAATTTAATGGGAATTTAATAAATAATTTTGTAAGTATGTTATAATAATATAGGAGGTATTGTTTATGAATAGCATTGAAATATCCAAAGAAGAATGGATTAGGTTAAATAATACATTATCTAAAGATGAAATAAAAATGTATATATCTAATTTAATAAAAGATAATAAAATTCCTCTGCCTTACAGAGAAATAACAATAGATGAAGCCAAAATGGATTTCATTAAATTACAACAATTAGCATTAGATGATGTTATTATGTATGATGACTGGATAACCAGATATGATTATAATACTAAGTGGTTTCATAGTCCTATTATTTTTAAATCAGTAAATATTGGTAATAAATCGTCTGATTTTTTTCATCAGGTTAATAGGTGGAAATGTGATAGTATAAATGCTCCAAGTCCAGAAAGAACTTGGAATGAAGAACGGTTTAGATTAACATTATTAAATGCATTATGGACATTAAAAGTAGAGGAAGTAAATTCTAAAATATTACGTATGTGTATAGCATTAAGAAAATACATATCAAGTCAGTTTAGGCCAAGTGTTGCAAAAACTGTTATAGAATTATTTGGAGCAAAATCTATATTAGATTTTAGTGCTGGTTGGGGGGATAGACTTTCGGGATTTTTAGCTAGTAATGCTTTTAAATATTATGGTATAGATCCCAATTCTAATGTTCATGATGGATATAAACAGCAAATAGAAACATTTGGTACACCAGAAAAAACAGTAGTGTTATATGATGATTGTGCCGAAAATGTTATTATAGATGATGAAGTAGATTTAATATTTACAAGCCCCCCATATTTTAATATTGAACGATATACGCATGATAATAAGCAGTCATTTAAACGATATAAAAATGTAAATAGTTGGCTTAATAATTTCCTATTTAAGGCAATTGATAATGCATGGAAAAAATTAAAAATTGGTGGATATATAGTTATAAATATAAGTGATGTATATTCTAATCACACTATAAATAAATTATGTGACCCAATGAACGATTATATTGCCCTGTATAAAAATTCTAAATATATAGGTAGTTATGGTTATCAGATGGCAAAAAGACCAAACAGCGGGGCATTAGCGGGCAAAAACGGGGTATTTTGTGAACCTATGTGGGTTTGGAAAAAAGAAGTTTAAGATATTTTAATATATGTAATAATAGATATATATAATATACTATTTTATATGTTAGTATAATAACAAAAGCAAATAAGGAGGATAAATAATGAATTTGTAGGATAGAATAAAAGAATACGAATAGAAGTTTCAATTTAATTTAACTAAAAAATTACCAGTAATTGTTAGAATTGATGGTAGATAGTTTAGTACATTTACATCTGGATTTTATAAGCCTTTTGATAAAGCCATTACAATGTCAATGTTTGATGTTACTGAATATCTTTGTAGAAATGTTCAAAATACAAAGTTAGGATATACTCAATCCGATGAAATTACATTATTACTAACTGATTGGGATAAAGATACAACAGATTCGTTTTTTGGATACAAACTTCAAAAAGTAGTATCTGTTATTTAGTCTATGGCTACAATGTATTTTAATAACCGTATTGTGGAATATCAGCAAATGTATAATTATTCACATATTAAATAGGGGTATGCGGTATTTGATGCTAGAGCATTTAATGTACCGCTGAATGAAGTTCCGAATGTATTTATATGGAGACAGCAAGATGCTATACGAAATAGCATATCAGCAATAGCTAGATATAAGTTTGGGCATAAATAGATATTAGGTAAAAAAATAGACCAATTAAAAGATATGCTTAAAACTACAAATAATTCTTGGGAAGATTATCCGCCATATATAAGATATGGGTTATGTGTTAAAAAATCAGCCGAAACTAATACTTGGGATGCAGATTTAACTACACCAGTAATTTTTTCAGAAAATAAATAGTTTATAACGGAGGTATTGAATGTAAATGAGAGCAAATAATTTAACAATAAGTATACATAATGTTGGGTGTAACAAAAATTGTCCATATTGTATATCTAAAATGACAGGATATATAAATCCAGAAGAACCCGCAGTATCTAAGTTAGTAAAAATGATATATAAAATACCTAAAGTTAAACAGTTAGCTACAACTTCTGGTGTAACTTCGGTGTTACTTACAAGTAAGGGTGAACCGCTTCTATATATGGAAGCCATTAAGATATTTTTAAGCACATTTAAAAATTTTATAACTGAATTGCAAACTAATGGATTGGGTTAACTGAATCAATTGTTAAAACACTAAGCGAAAATCTAGATGTATTATCTATATCTATAGATGAGTTTACCGATTTAACTAAGCTCATACCTATATTAGAATATATACATAATAATGATATTGGTATTATTGTTAGGCTTACATATAATATAACGAAATGGGATAATCTTACATTATTTTATAATATGGTAAATTTTTGTAAGACTTATAATGTAAAACAATTAACATTCAGACGAATAACTATTCCTGAATTTGGGATAGTGGATACGGAAGAAGCAAAAAATGCTGTAAAATATATAAAAGAGAAAATTCCAGAAGATGAAGTAAATAAGTTTTTTATTTTTTTAGAACAAAAATTATCATCATCTAAACAAAATTCAGAATTAGTATTTGAGACTGAAATAGGAAAAATATATGATTATGATGGTATATCAATAATGACTATTAATAATTGTATACAAAATAGGGCAAACGATAATATGGTTAGGAGTCTTATATTTAAAGAAGATGGGCATTTATATACCAGTTGGAATTCAAATGCTAGTATATTATTATAAAAAATAACGGGGTTATTCCCCGTTATTTTCAATTTTCAATTCAATTCCTAAATCTTTAATAATTTTTGGTAATTTGCTTAACTAATCTTTAGCTAGATTTATTGGTAAATTCCCCCAACAAAGATCTTCATTTTCTATTGATGTTTCTTTTGATGTTATTGTTAGTGCGTGTAACTAATTTCCTGCCTATTGCTAATATTCACCTAACATATACCAAAACTGCTATAACCAAACCCACTATTCTCTTCCCCACGGAAATTCCTATACCTATCTTAAATTCCATATTAAAATTTCACTAACATCATAATCTTTAATCGTTTTGTTTGGATTTTTAGATAATTCATACTGAATTTTTCCCCATAAACATCTAGATATATATCTCATGCTAAGGGATCTGGTCTATTTTATGCTTTCAGGATCATCTTTTTCATAGAACCAACTTTCTGTTAATTTCAAATGTTGTTTAAGTTGTTCTATAGCTTCATCAAATCTATTATACATAAATAATTCTCTTCCCCTAAGATGCTAAATTCTTTGATCATTAGGGTATTCTTTTATTGCATCATCTAATAGTTTTTGATATGGTCTGGGTTTGGTTAAATCTTGATAGTGATACGATTTTATACTTTCTACTATTTTTTCGTTTTCTACTCCTTCTCCCACCCATTCTAATATTTCATGAACTGGATATTTCCACACAAATCCATGACGTTTATGTATTTTAAAATTATACATAGTTATGTTTGGTATTGTCATTTCGGGATCTTTCCAACTAAATACATAAGGGTATCGCAACGATGTGGTATTTGGTTCCCATTCTTGTTCTATCTATTTTCTCCAACCTGGCTACATTACTTCATCCATATCTAATGCCAAAACAACATCATAATCATCTGGAACATTCATTAAAGCTAAATTTCTAGCAAGATCAAATCGCCATGGTGAAACTTGCTATTCATCTACTACTACTCCTAACTATCTTAATAATTCTATTGAACCATCATCTGATCCTGTATCTGTAACAAATATACCATCCTATTCGTCTTTTATAGAATTATGCCATCGCTTTATATGTTTTATTTCGTTTTTACATATCTAATATACACCAATTTTCAAATAAATCCCACCTTATCCTATTATAAAATGAGTATCTTTTATATTAATTTTAAATTTATCATTATTTGGAGTTGTTTCCACCTACACTTAAATAGAATTTCCTATCAATTATTCAATATTATGAATATTTATCAATATTTTATCTTGATCCTAATGCTATAACTTTATTGTTATATTACCCAATTCCTAATCTTGAATAACACTTACATCCATTTTGCAATATATGTTTCGATATTCTAAATATTCTTTTATCATTTCTGAGATGGATTGCTATATTTCTTTTAATAAAGTATTATCAGAGTTCACATTCATTATTTTTCTCCTTATATTTAATCTATTATTTCAAATACGATATCTAATGTATCATTATCTAAATTTATATCGGATGTCTATTTAATAGTTAAATCAATGTTTTTAGATTTTAGATACGAGTTGGTCATTTGTGTTAAATCAACTTCAATTTTATTTATATTTTCTAGTGTTAAAGATATTTTATTGTATATGATATCATCAATATATTCTGTTATTTGGGTGGTAAGTGGTTCTTGACTTATTATATATTCCTAAATAAATTCATTGGTTTCTTTGGTGGTAAATGGTATATGTTCTATTATTGCAAATACTTCATTACTGGTTTTAGTTAGTATATGCAACATTTTTTCCTATGAAGTTAACGATAATGTTGATAGTATAATAATATTATCTTCATTTACTACATTATAAAATTTCATATTCTATCACTCCTTTACAATAAAATTAATGGTGGAACTGGGAAGATTTTAACTTCCGACCTCTTGTTTATAAGACAACCGCTCTAACCTACTGAGCTACAGTTCCACGCTGTTAATTATTAATTATATCACATATATTTATCGATGTCAAAACTATAATAACCATATCCTTCTAAATATTTATAATTTTTGATGGTAAGATCCGCATATTTTTCAAAATCAACACAATCTATCACACCATAATTATCTAGTTTATTATATATACCTTCGGCATTTGCAAGTTCTATTCCTAATGCTGTAAAATTGGTTTTAAATACTTTTTTATCCTCTATATATTTATAGTCCCACTCTCTAACTATCTTAAATACATTATCTAGGGTTAATGAATAAAATAAATCTTCATTTGCAGCCATTTCATCTGCAAATATTAATAATGCCCCCTGATACATATTGCTTAATTCTCCTTCCAGCAAACAATTAAATTCATTCCAAAAAAACTTTAAACAATTAAAGTAGTGTAAGGTATTTTCTTGTTCTTCTTCTTCTATTTTTCCATTAATAAGATTAAGTAAGGATTTACTAGAACTATTCGAACATTTTATTTTTGCAGTTAAATGCCTATTTTTCGAATATAGACATATAAATTCCTTCAACGAATTTAGGTTATTTGAATTAAACAAATTAATATTTAATAATGAAAATACAACATTACCTTTTTCATCAATTAATTTTATATCTAAAAAACAACTTGCTTTCTCAGTATTCATAATTTTTCCTCCATTATACTTTATTTTTTGGTGGGATACCAATTAGACAACTACCCCCGACTCTAATTCGTTCTTCATCGTGTTCTATAACTTTTTTAATAGTGGAACTGAATGGATTTGAACCATTGATATCCTCATGAATATTTGATTTTAGTATTATATTTTTACTACAACATGTAAATAACATTCCAGTCCAAATGGGTGGCGGTTAAAAATACACCTTTTGAACTGATTCGGTTAATACAGTATTGATACAACATTGGTAATTCTGGCAAAACATTGGCCATTTTTACATTTAAAATGTCCCATTCTTCCTCTGTAAAATCTTCCTTATCTATGAAGATTTCCATTCTAGGAATACAAACACTGTATATCGCATCTCCATAACAGCAATTAACACTACCTACCTTTATTTGTAGAAGGTTTTCTTTCCACAGACTTTCAATAAATTTTTGAAGATAGCTATTTTCTATGAGAGAAGGCCGTTCGCCTCTCTCAATTCTTTCCTTTTCTTTCTTTAAGTAAATATTTTTTAGTCTGTTAAGTTTTTCTTCTGCACTATCTTGGGTGAGGATGATTTCTTCCGCCGCAGTTCCGCTGAGACCTCCATCCACAAGATTTTTAACTCTTTCTTTTAATGCGCCTTCATTTATAAGGCCAAGAACGGCAACAACTTCCACTTCTTCTACTTTTTCCTCAAAACCGATGAACATTTTTACTCCTCCTTTTTAGTTCAATGAATGAACTTCACAATAAACCCACGAGATATTTTTGTCTGGTTCATCTATATTTCTCATGAATTTGTATATCACATCCGTGACAATATAAACATCTGCTGCTTTGATGTGTTCCTCTATGAACTCAGAGAGTTCCGAGGAATTTTCTACAATTTTAAGGTTTGGCACTTCTTCTTTTAAAAGATGTGCTATTTCTTTAGAAAGTTCGTCTCTGATCATAATTACCGTTGGATGGTTTACCAACTGCCGTGTAGATGTTGATATTTCGTATTTTCTCATATTATTACCTCCTTAAATTTCATTATATTCATTATATATGATCCTCTAACCATTTTCTAGTGCTAGAATGTATTTTAATCTTATCCTTATGTTTATTATACCATTCTGAAATATCTGTTCCAAATCCCTGCTATCTACTAGCCCCAATCCAATCTGCTAACATTTCTTTGGTGTATTTTAGTGGCATTTTTTGTATTTTATAATAGGGATCACTATAATTTTCAACCAAAACCCAATATTGCCAATGATGTTTATTTCTGTGAATATGTTTTAACCACTATCTATCAAACTAAGGATCAACTATTGTATCATTCTGTTTTATATATCCCTATTTTTGTACATGACCATAAAAATGGTTCATATACGGAAAAAATTCATCAGGAAAAAATTTACTGGTATCATGAACCAATCCCCTAATGGGTATACCCAATTTACATGATTCTAAAAACACAAAATATTTATGTCTTATAACATATTTTAAATATTTAAAAAACTTTTTCACAAATTTACTCCTTTATATATTCATTTATTAGCTTAGATATGGATGTAATTGTAGATATTTGTTTTCGTATGTTATATCTATTTTCTTTTGATATTTCTACTACAGATAAGATAGATATATTTTCTGTATCATACTTATTCAATATCTTTTTCATTACTTTGTTATTTTTATCAATTTTTATCCAAGAAAGAATATCTTTCATATTAGAAATCCTGTCTGCTAATTTTATTGTAAGAGCTTCAGGTGATCTAAATATTTCTTTCCAATAAATATCAGTTGGCTTATCTGGACTTCTAGTTAATATTGAAATTAATGCTATTTCTGTATCTGTTATACCCATTTCTTTTAATTCTTCTATTGTAGTATCTGTATCTTCTAATATATCGTGCAATAATGCTACTTTTTTCAGTGAATTTCTAAATGTCGTTGGATCTATTGTTTCTTTCCAGTTGCATATTATATCTAATTGCAATTCATATAATTCATCATCGTTAAGTTCATCTAAGTATAAGTATTTTACTGTGTCATAAAAATGTTGAATTTTAGGTTTATCTAATCCTAATCTATTGCCTTTAAATTTAGTGTGCAACAATTCATCAATGTTGAAAAATATCAATTCATCATTTGTCATTATTTTCCTCCTTCTATTTCCACTCTAACCATGTAGGTTTTGATAATAGCTATGAATCATCTATACCAAATCTACTTTTTATATCAATCTTATATGGAATATCTTTAATAAGTTTTTCTAAATGATCCCAGTATTTCATTTCATATGATAACAATATTTCTATTGTGTTTTTATTTTCAAATATAATAGTTATAAAGTGTGGTTCTGTATATAATTCAGTTATATGGTGCTTCTATGAAAAATAATCCTATGGTTCTTCGTTAGATTTAATCTATTTTTGAATTAACTCGTATATAAAATCATGATTTTCATTTATGAATATATTTTTTTCATATTCGGTATCATTTTCTATGTCGCAATAAAACCCATAATACCTTTCTTTATAATACTAAAACGTGCTTATAAATCCTACGCTTTTTATTTCGCCATATTCCTACTCTGAACTAGACAATATCATATTACCACCTCCTAATAAAAAATAATGGTCTATCAAGACCATTATACTATAACTATACAAATTTGATATTATGTTTTTATTACATTTCTATAATACCATAATAATACACAATTTATATTACGCATTTGTTAAATAAAAATACCCCCCTGCGTTAGGGGGTATCGATCTTGGTGGGGAGCGGATTTCTACCGCTATCGCACATAGTCAAAACTATGCCGTTCTGTCTTTTGAACTACCGTCAAGATCATGTGAAAACGAAAAACCGTTTAATGACAATTCTACAAATCCCAACATAATCAGTGAATTTTATGTTGGCTGGTAGCGGGCCGAGAAGTCGAATCTCGACAATCGCTTTATGAGAGCGATCTGCGTCCGCCGCTGCCCGCTATTACTATTTATCTAACAGGAACGGCAGGAGTCAAACCTACTTTATAGTCATATGGGATTACAACTATTTTTTTCGAAACTTAACGTTCCTGTCAACACTACCCCGATATCTGTATCGGGACTACACCAAGAATAACCTGATGCTAGTGTTTCTGTTGTGGTAATTATGTCAACTTAATATTTTTACTTTCCTCGTTTTTTTAAATATAAAACTATAAACGATATTACTACTGTAATTACAATCATTCCATCTAATACTGGGATTAATAACTTTACTCCACTTAATGATACATTCGATATAATATCATATACAATACTAAACGTACTAGTTCCAAGTAGCAAGCACATAATTATTATATAAATCTTTTTCCAAATATTCTTCATTTTTTACCTCCATTTGTATTTATATATTACCAAACAATTCTATTATAATCTATATCCCTTCACTGGGGTTTCAATTTCTACTCTCTTAAAAAAGTTTCGACCGTGCTTCTTTATATACGAGAGTTTCTTTCCTGATTTTAATGATATTTCTCTTCTTTCTATTACATCAACTTTACCCCATGCTCTAACTATTTGCAAATATAGATCTCTTGCGGGGGTTCTAAGTTTTCCCCAATCGGTAACTAAATAGTAATATTCCCCTAGTGTTTCTTCAAAATCTATTGTTCTAGTAATCTTTGATACTTGTCTTTTTCGTACATGTGTTCGATCTTCATACCTAATATGACTCTTCATAATAATCATACCTCCTTTTTAATAATCAAGTATAGCACATAATTTTTATTATGTCAAGGTGTATACTCTTACATAATCATCATAAGTTAAAAAATTAAGTCCTTCTTCCATTTTACGCCATAACCAGCCTATAAACATTTTGCATTGATCATAAGATAATCTCTTAGTTAATGTAAAGTGATCGGCCTTTACTATGTATTCTTCGTGTAGTGCATAAGAAGTATAAATTCTTTGAATCAAATCTAAATTAATTATTTCTCCTTCGTGATTTCTGAATTTCATATTCTTACCTCCTTTATGTATTGGCGGGGATAAGGAGAATTGAACTCCTATTTCCAGATTGAAGGTCTGGGTTCCTGATCCATAGAAATTGCGCCAGGGGACACCGCGCTGAAGCACGGTGAGGAATGGCGCTCCCTCCTTTCACTGATAACTGTATCCGTCTGCATGATGCAAAACTTTTAAGTATGATAGTTACCTCTCTATCCTCGACTTGCGCCGGTAAAGTCCACCTCGCTAATGTTATCGGGCGGTTTTGTATGAACGACACTGGTCTAGACCCTCGACCTGTTTAACCGTCCACCGCAGAGTCCGGAGCTGGTGGCGTTACCCCGGAGTGCCTATATATTCGCCCGTAACGTAGTGCCCAAAACACTTAAGCTGGTCAACTCGAGCTTTTACAAGCTCACGGATTTATCCGTGGGTCGTTGACTTAGAAGATATCCCCAATACTCTGACTAATATGGTGGGATTCGAACCCACATCTACCCGTCAGTTGCTCCACCGTGAGGTTTTAACGCCTTCTTGAGCTACATATTAGTCTATATGGTGGAGGCGATGGGATTCGAACCCACAACCAATGATTTTAGAGACCACCGCTCTCCCGGTTGAGCTACGCCCCCATATATTAAATATTTATTTATCAACGACCATCTACATAATAAGTATAATGGATATTTATTGATTTGTCAAGTTACCAGTTTGGATCATTAGTATTACATATTTATTTATTCACGATAATTTTCTATTTCTAATATAGAATAATTGATATAATATGGTACATAATCTTTATCTTTTTCAAGTTCTGATACTATCTGTTCCAAAAAATCTTTAAATTTAGAATTGGTTATTGCATTTAAAAATATTTTAGTTTCATTTTTTATTAAATCATATTTAAGTTCTGTTTTAACCAATACATACACATTTATCATTCCTTCCATATATTTTCTATCGCATCTATGAGTTCCTACTTACTTATACTTCGTGGCCCCACTGTATTATTATGTTCCCACTATATTGTATTTACTTTTGATACAAACTATTCAGGGTTTTCTACTAATATAAAATAATGACTTTGAGTAGATTTATTTAATACATCAAGTGAAGCCTTTCCCTAATAAACCCCAACACGTCTAATCTATACATTGCTTTTATCTTTT
>Ga0209506_1003372_pt1 | contig 12916 bp, 12 predicted proteins | sample AD_JPNHG2_MetaG_FD_184409 | JGI IMG/M metagenome (GOLD analysis project Ga0209506, IMG submission 184409) | Active sludge microbial communities of municipal wastewater-treating anaerobic digesters from Japan - AD_JPNHG2_MetaG (SPAdes) (version 2) | ecosystem: Engineered > Bioreactor > Anaerobic...
AGGGCCGGGGCGACGCCCCCCGAAAGATATGGGCCTCTCGCGGCGATATCTCGCGCCCCATGTGGCAGGGCCGCGTGATGCACCGCATCCTCGACTGCGAGTACATCGGCGGCTTCAACGACGCCAACGCCTGGCGCCGCTGCCGCATCCTGGCCGACGACACGGGCGTGGACATCCGCGCCTACGGCGGCGCCAGCCGCGACACCGAGAGCAACACGGCCTCGGTCGTCATGCTCCTGAGCATGTGGCTCAACGGCGCCAACGCCCATCTGCCTTGGCAGACGCTCGGCGACGATGCCGCGCTCGACACCAACGACAAGGGCGCGGGCGGCGGCTCGGCGCTCCTCGTTCCGGGCAAGCGCCTCAACCGCACCGTCCTTGCCGACATGCGGCTCAAGGCGTTCCGCGACGGCCAGCAGCTCATCGAGTACCTCGTCGAGCTGGGCCGCCGCTACGGCCTCAACCGCGAGCAGCTCAAGGCCATGGCCCACGGCGCGGTCGCCCTCGATACCGGCCGCGTGGCCGGCGCGGGCGCCGACAACGCCGACGCGCTCGTCTTCGGCGCCCTCAAGGCCTGGCAGATCGCCGGCCTGCGCCGGGCCATCGCGGAACTGATCGTCAAGAAACGGTAGAGCGTGCATACCTGCACGCGGGAGCTGCTGGTGGAGGGCCCCCGCGTGAAGGACGACCCACGCGACGGCCTCCCACTCATCGCCGCCATCAACCGCGGCGCCCTCGCAGCCTTCCCCACGCGGGCAAGGCGACAGGCCGGCATGATGGCGTGGCTGCGCGGAACGGGCGAGGGAGGACAGCCGTTGAGCGGAGGACGCAGGGTGACCGGGACGGACCGGATCGAGTTCAACCCGAACGCCAGGCTGGGCAGGGCCGTCATCCGCGGCACGCGGCCTCCCGTCGCCTGCCCGCACCCGAAGCCAGCTAGGAGCCTGTCCAAGAATCCCCGTGGGCTGCGTTGCCGGCGCCAGCGGGGCGGATGCAAGGCGCGGCGACGAGGCGATGCAATGGAGAGCATCGTCAAGGAGCCGCTACGCAGCAGACGCCCCGCTGGCGCCGCAACCCGAAGGGACGCTGCGGCTTCTGGCCGCACGCGTTGTCGCACCTCGTCGGCGATGCGCTTCGTTGCATCGCCTCTTCCGTGCTTCTAGCCTGCGGCCAGAATCGCAGGCGTCGCAGCCTCACGCGGATTCCTGGACAGGCTCCTAGCACCTGCCCCGACGGCGTGACCGCCGCCTCAGTTTCGTCAAGGGGCCTTCTGCACCCTGTGGGCAGGCCCCAAGCGCGACAACTGCGCGCTTGGTGGCCCGCCCCAGGAATGCCCTCAGGCGAGTGCCTCAGCGAGGGGACCCTCGCCGTCGGTTAGCCAGTCAAGCCAGGTTGCGGTCCTCCTTTCGGCGGCTTCGGACGCGCCAGCCGACGACGCCGGCCAGCGCGCTGCCGAGGAAAGCCATCGAGAGCGGCTCTGGGATCGTCACGAGCGGGCCTGGCTCGGTGTCAGGCCGCAGGATGTGGGTTCTGAGAACCTCAGGACTGCTGCCGGAGACGCTCTGGGGCTCATAGACCTCTATGCTCGGATCATAGTCCGGAGAGCCGAATCCGACGTTGAAGGCGTAGTTCGCAACGGCAGGGTCCATGCCGAGGCCGTCTTTCGCGTAGAAGTCGCCCCAGACAGGCTGCTTGTTGCTGTCGAACGACCAGGTCAGGACCATGGGGCTGTTCAGGGGCTCGATGCGGATGCCGATGAGGGGCTCGGGCAGCCCCGGCGAACCCGACTCCTGCCACCCGAACGTCAAGTTCGCGGGCGAACTACACACGAAGTTCCTGAAGTTCTCCTCGGTGTTCGTGAACGACGGAGACGTCTCGAGGATGAAATGGCTGATGCCGTACGAAGTCCCCGAGACCTCGAACGAGTAGGCATAGTGCCATGCTGAGGTCGGCGTCTCCAGGCTGACCGACCAGTGCAGCGCCACCGTGCGCAGCGACCAGCCATCGGACGGGTTGTTCTTTGTCCCGACCTTCAGACCGCGGCTCTCAATGGTGTCGGAGCCATCGAGCGGCGGGGTGTACGTCAGCGTCCCCTCGTAGAGAAGGAACGGGTCGCCCACAGCATGTGGCGCGGTGAGGCAGATGGCACTGAACAGGCCAAGTAAGACCAGAATGGGTTTCATAGAAACCCCCTCATGATTGGGAACAACTGCCAGGCTTCGGTCTGGCCGTCCGGACAAGGGTGCTCCGAGACGGCTCAGGGCCGCGCGGGCAAGGGCCGTGCAGAAGCTGGACGACTGCCCGCGGGGCAGAGAGATGAGGGGCCAGGTCAGGGCGGCGGCCGGGCAAAGAGACTGAATGCGATGAGCTGCGAGGGCAGGGCATCCCGTCCTTGGGACGGGTAGAGGGCGATGAACGGAAGTGGCAGGACGCTTGCTTCGGGGCAGGGCGAAAGGGTGGGTACAACAGAGCCGGCAACCCGCTTGACGGAGGCACTGCGGGTTGCCGGCCGGTGGTCGGTCACGAGAACGGTCGCCTCGGGCGCGGCGGCCGCCGGCTGGGCAGCCAGGCGCCGGAGAAGCCCCGCGTAGGTGCGCTGGAGCGATGGAGACCGAACAGGGCGATGTGTCTCCATCGGTGCGCTGGGATGGACGGGTGTTGTGGACCTGGCATCTGGGGCCTTAGGCAGGCCGATGATCTCGGTAATGGCACTGATGCCGGACCTGGTGAGGGCCAGCAGGGCAAGGAGTGCCGCTGCCCATCTCCTTCGGCCGCGGTAGAGGCCGACGATCAGGAGGCCCTGGCACATCAACAGGCCTGAGCACTCGCTGGGGGAGAGCCTCACCTGGGAGACCTGCGGGGCGATCAGGAGGTTCTCTTCGAGGTCCGCCGATGGGTGCCAGGTGGCGTCGGGTCTCTCGGCAAGCGAGCCCAGCACTTCTGCCTTCGCGGGGGCACTGTCACCGAGCGCCTCCTGCGGGGCTTCGTCCGCGGAAGCACGCCCAGTGAGCCAGGGCGAGTCGAGGAGAATGAGGTCGGTAGCGGAGGCGTTTTCGGGATCGGCGCGCAATGCCGCTGGGGCCACGCACAGCAAGCCGACCCCAAGGCACACAAACCACGTGCGTCGCCGCCCTCCGCTGCCCACGCAGAAACCCCGCGGCACAAAGCCGACACACCAGACCCAACAGGTCCACTGTATCAGCAATTATAGCCCGTGTCGTGGCAATGTCAAGTGGATTCTCGCAGAATCCGGCGTGCCTCAGGTGACGATTCCTGCGGAGGCGAGGCAAGGGGCCTCCCTCCCGAAGGTTCCAATACCTTCGGGAGGGTAACAGAAGGGGCGAGCGCTGGGGGCTTGCCCTCCCAAACGCATTGGGACCGTTCGTGTGTAGCCCGGGCAAACCAGGTGTCAAGAGGTTTCCGACCAAAAGGGACGAAGTCAGTCCTGAGGCTTGGCACGTCCAGCGGCAAGAGGGGCGACAACAGAGGCGTCGGGGAGGTGCCTGGCGACAGCGGGAAAGGCAAGCTGAGTGAACTCCTGGAGACGCGCGAACGGGTCCCCCTCCCGCCCTGTGGCGGGCGCACTGACCATGAGCTGGAGGACGTAGGCACCGCCACCCCCAATGAGGTCGCGCAGGGCGGCCGTGAACTTCTGCCACGTGGTGTCCGCCTGCTGCCTGCCGTTCGCCACATACCAGTAGAGCACCGCCATGCGTGCGCCAGCCTTCGAGTAGAGGAGTCTGCGGACCCTCAACTCGGGGAACCCTCTTGCTTCCGATGGTAAGGTGACCATCTCGTTGAGCTCCTCGGTCCACCCCTGGTAGGGGTAGCAGACGGTGGGGCCGTGGGGGATACGGTCCTTCACGCTGCCGTAGAAGGCGATGTAGAGGGCGATGGCCTCGCCGTTGGGGCGCTTGTAGTCGCGGCGCAGATAAGCGTCCGCGGCAGCGACTCTCAGGACGCTCTCCGAAAGCTCAATGTCCCGGCCGGCCCAGCCGTCGAGCTCCCTGGGAAGCTGGTCGAGCGGCATTGCGAGGGGAGTGGGCGGGGTGGCCCCGACGCCGCCGAGCCGGGCCGCGTGGTACCCGACGGCGACGGCGCCGAGCAGGCCAGCGCAGAGGCAAGTGCTTCTCCTGACGGACACCATTGACTCCCTTCCCCCGCTACAGGGGTTCCTCGATGAATAGATGGGAGAGCACGTAGTACTCGAGCCAAAGCAACGCTGCGGAGAAGGCGAAGAGGACCATCGCAGTGCCCGAGTGGGGCAGGCCATCCACGAACGACTTGAACCCCCAGTGGGTGAGGAGCGCGATCACCGTCACGCGCAAGGCGTTCGCCAGGATGGCGATCGGCACGGAGGAGGCGAGGAGGACGATGCGTTCCCACAGGGGACGCCGGCACAGGTAGGCAAAGGCAACCCCCAGGGCAATGAACCCTGTGAGGAATCTCATCCCGCTGCACGCCTCGGCAACCTCCAATGTCTGCTCCGGCATTATGAGCACGTTACCTTCCCTCAGGACAGGGATGCCGATGCCCTGAAGCACGGCGGCGCCCACCACCGCAGCAAAGTGCCGCATCGGAAGCGCGATGCGGTTGTACACCGGCGTCGGCAGCGGCATCATCAGGAGCAGGAAGAGGATCGGCACGGCGACGATCCTGAAAACCCTCCGCCCCGCGGCCAAGAGCACGACCCCGGAAATCACGAAGATCATCGAGACGCAGGAGACGAACGGGGACTCGTAGAATAGCGTCCAGACTTTGACCGCGATCCCTGTGAGCAGAGGCACGAGCCCGAGAAGCGAGGGCCGGACCTCTGCTGTCGTGAGAGTGCCCCACTTCTCCCAGACGAAGTAGAGGGCGAAAAGCGGCACGAAGAAGCCGTGGGTGTAGTTCGGGTCCGACCACCACCGAGGGATGAGTCGGGCCCAGTCGTCCAGGTACAGGATCAAGACAGGCAGGGCCAGAAGGGCGATGCTTGAGAGGCGAACCGCCCGTGCGCTCGGCATCCCAGGCTACTCCGTCTTCTCCACGTCGTCTGCGGCCACATCCGCGACTACGGTTCTCTCGCGCAACTCGACCTCGAGGAGGACGCGGTGAGGGTGGCGCTCCATGAGGACGCGACCCGAGGCCCCCTCGAGGAACCCGGAACGGATGCGCACCGCCTGACCCGGCCTGAAGTTGCCTCGCGCGTTCGAGTTGAGCGCCTGAGTCGCGGTGTACACCCCAACGTCAATGCCGAAGTCACCCATGGAATTCATCCCCCACCCGCGGGCAACCACGCCGAAGCGTGCGGCGGCCCGCAAAAGATGACTTGACAGACCTGCCAGCTCCATTGTATCCTCAATATGATAGCAGCGAAACCTGTGGTGTCAATCCGTTTTTCGTCGGCCCCACGTGGGTGAGGAGGGGCGGCCGCTATGAAGAGGCTGAACAAGCGGCTGGCAGGGATCGTCGGGTGCATCCTTCTCGTCACAGGGGGGCTCTTGGGCGTTCTACTGCTTAGAGGCGCGGGTCGCCCCAACGTGGAGCCGCTTCTGGCGGCAGCGGCTCGATGCGTTGCCGCAGGGGAGATTGACGACGCGCTGGGGCGGTACAGGCGAATCCTCCAGTTGGATCCGAAGTGCGCCAGGGCTCACATTGCGCTGGGGGAGTTGCTGGAGGAGCACGGGGAGCTTAGAAGTGTGGCGGAACACTATGCCGCCGCCCTCAAGCTTCGTCCAGGCGACGTCGCGACGGCACGACGCCTCGGTCGGGCGGCAGAGCGTATCGGTGCGTATGCACTTCTCAAGGAAGCCTCTGAAAGCCTCCTTGCCGCTGATGGGGAGGACCACGAGGGCCATTACTGGAAAGCCCTGTTCCTTGGCGCCAACCGGGAACATGGCCCGGCCATTGCGGAGGCTGAGAGGGCAGGTGATTCTCCGAATCTCTCCCTGAAGATCCGTGCGATGCTGCTCCTGGGCCAGCTGCACCAAGCCAGGGGCGAGTTCACCCTGTGCGACAAGACGTATGAGGCTGCCCTCAAGGTCGCTCCCGAGAACTCGGAGTTGCTGCTCGCTCTCGCCCGGCTCTACGAGAGCCGCAAAGACCAGGCACAGTCCGTTGAGAAGGCGAAGACGTTTCTCGACAGAGCGGTCGCGGCCCATCCCGAGGCCGTGGGACCTCGGCTCCACCTCGCTTCGCTCCTGACTCAGCAGAAGCAATTCGCTGCCGCGGAAGCGCACCTGAAGGCCGCGATTGAGCGGAATCCGGGCGACAAAGCTGCGCTCGGCGCCTATGGCGACTTCCTTGTGAAGTCGGGGCGGGTATCTGAGGCGCGAAAACACCTCGAGAGCAGCTTGGAGGCGCTGGAGGCGTGGCCGGAGGGGCGCGTGCGGCTCATCGAGGTGCTGCTCAACCTGGGGGAGACGGAAGCTGCCAGGAGCCACCTCGCGAAGCTGCCGGCGGTGCCTGAAGAGTCGGCCACGACGAAGTACCTTGAAGGCAGGCTTCTGACCGCAGAGGGTCGGCCCTCGGAGGCCATCGGCAGGTTCAAGGAGGTGATTGCGCGCTCACCCCGACGCGCGGAGGTCCACTTCTACCAGGGGGTTGCCTATCTGGGCCTCGGCGAGTTGGGCTCGGCGCGAGCATGCTTCGAGGAGGCCGCACGACGCGACCCATTTGCGGTCGCGCCGCAGAGGCAGATCGCTGCGGCGGCGCTGGCGCTGGGGGACCCGGACGCAGCGATTGACGCCGCGCGGAAAGTGATTGCCGCTGAGCCGCAGGACGCCTCGACCCGGCGGCTTGTGGCTCGGGCGTATGCCGTTCGAGGGAACCTGGCCGCTGCGGCAGAGGAACTCGAGGCCGTGCTCAAGGGAGCATCCGAACCGGTTGAGCCGACCCTGGAACTCGCCCGCCTTCGATCCGCCGCGGGGCAGCCGCAGGAGGCGGCCCGCCTGATCCAGGCGTTGCCGCCCGAAGCGAGGTCCTCGTCCGGCGCCCGGCTAACCCTTGCATCTATCTACATGGACAGCAAAGAGTTGGGGAGGGCGCGCGCCGAACTCGCCCAAGCGATCCGGGAGGCCCCGAAGGAGGTGGAACCCAGGGCGGCCCTGGGGCTTCTGGAGATTGCGGCCGGGAAGGCAGCCGAGGCAGGGGCCATTGCCGACGGGCTTGCCGCCGAAGAGCCCCCCAGTGTGCGCGCCCAGCTGTCAGCCTCAGGGCTATACGAGCGGTTGGGCTTGCTGCCCAAGGCCCTCGAGGCGTGCCGCCGGGCAGAGGCCCTGGAGCCGGGAAATGTCGAAGTTGCGGGGCGCCTGCTCGATCTGCTCCTGATGATGAACCAGCCCGAAGAGGCGCTGGCTGCCGCCAAGCGACTCGCCGAGGCGAAGCCCGAGCGACTGTCCGCGCAACTGGCCGTCCCCCGAGTCCTGGTCGCCACGAAGCAATGGGGCAGTGCCATCGCGGCGCTGGAGGAACTCGCGAGAAGCCACCCGCACGAGGCCCTGCCCGCGGGCCTTCTTGGTCGCGCGTACTTCGGCGCGGGCAACCAGCGGCGCGCGTTGGAACACCTCCGCAAGGCGGCCGGGCTGAGGCCCGACTGGCTCGACACGTGCCACCTCCTCGCAGACGTCTGCTACCGAAGTGGAGAGTACCAGGAGGCCATCACCTGGTCGGAGCGCATCCTCCAGCGGCGCCCCGACATGCGAAGCGCGCGGCTGCTCTCCGCGCTCAGCCACGCACAGCGGGACGACTACCCCAAGGCGATTGAAGAATACCTCGCGGCGAAGCCGCACGAGCCCGAGCCTGGTTACTACATCGGACTCGCGAGTCTCTACGAGCGCGACGCGCAGCAGGACGAGGCCGAGAAGGCCCTGCTCCGGGCGCACCAACTTCAGCCTGACTCGCCGACCACGGTGTTCGCGCTGGTGCGCCACTATGCGAGGGTGGGAACGCCCGCGAAGGCCGATGCGTTGCTCGCGACACTGCCCGCCAAGGCACAACGGGAGCCGGGCATGCTCGTTGTCATCGGCCGGCACCGTATGGCGAGTGGACGGGTAGCTGAGGCGGAAAAGGCTTTCCGCGCAGCCATCGAGGCCGAACCGAAGTCGGCGAGTCTTCGCATGGTGCTCGGCGACCTGCTGAAAGGCGCAGGAAGGGCGGACGAAGCAAGGGAGGCGTACCGCGAAGCCGCTCGGCTCGGGGCGGCGGAAGGAAGGGCCAGGATCGTCGAGAGCCTCTGCCAGGCGGGTCGTCTCGCTGAAGCCTGGGCCGAGTTGGGGAGCGCCAGAGCGGCGGCCCCCGACGCAAGCCTTCGGATCGCGGAGGCGCGCCTTCTCCTCGCCGAAGCGGCCCACCAGGCCCCCGGGGAGAAACTCGCCGCGTGTCAGGCTGCCTGTGAAGCGGCACTGAGGGCCGACCCGGCCAACGCGGAGGCCCACCTGGTGCTCGCCGACAGCTACCTTGCGGAGCGGCCAGCTCGCCGCGAGGCTGCACTGGCAGCTCTCCAGCGCGCTGCGCGACTGGCGGGGGGGCCGCCCGCGGTCAGTATCCGCCTGGCGGACCTGCTCCTCGATATCGGGCGGCCCGAGGAGGCCGAGCGCGAGTGCCGGCGCGCGTTGGCGACGGCGCCCGCACTGTCTCCCGCGCTCGAGACTCTGGCCGCCGCCATCAGCAGGAGCAAGCGGGAGATGGCTTCTGAGGCGATTGCCGGCCTCTTGGCCAGGGAGTTCCCCGCCAATCCCGCCAGGCATGTCCTGTTTGGCGATTCGCTCGCAGCGCAGAGGAAGTGGCAGGAGGCGGCCAGCGCATACCGGGCCTGCCTGGCGGAGGCCCCAGGGATGGTTCGGGCGCTGGCCGGTCTCACGCAGGCTCTTGTCAGCGCTGGGGAGGCGGCCAAGGCGGCGGACGAGTGCCATCGGTTCCTGGACGCCAACCCCGGCAACGTGGCGTGCCTCGAGGTGCTCGGGCACGTGCACCTGGCGAACCAGCAGGCCTCCGCCGCCGCAGAAGCCTACGAGGCGGCGAGCCGCCTCGCTCCCGCAGAACACCGCTTCGTGGCGCAGGCGGCGCGGGCGCATCTGGCCTCGGGCAATCCGGCCAAGGCCACCGCGTGCTGCCAGGCCTACATTGCCCAGTGGCCGCGGGACCCGCGCGGCGCCATCACGCTCGGGTCCCTTCTGGCCGCCCAGGGCAAGGCGGCCGAGGCGGAACGGGAGTTCGCGAAGGCGCTTCAGCTCGACCCGCGCAGCCTCGACGCGCTCCGCAGCTTCACCGAGTTCTGCACGCAGCAGAGGCGGTACGATGCCGCCCTGGATGCCTGCAACGCCTTCCTGAAAGGATGGCCGAACAGCGCCCACGCGCTCCAGTTGGCGGCGCGGGTGCAGATCGCGCGCGGCGACCTGGCCGCGGCGCAGGCGAGCCTCGAGGCAGCGGTCGGCAGCGACGGCACCCTCCTGGCGCCGCGCTTCGACCTGGCATCGCTGCACCTGAGGCGCGGGCAGTTGGACCAGGCGGCCGCGGGATTCCGCGAGATTCTGTCGAGCCAGCCCGACAGGCCCGATGTCCTCAATAACCTGGCCTGGTGCCTTGCGGAGGCAGGGCGTGACCTCGACGAGGCGAAAACCACAGCCGCGAGGGCTCTCGCGATAGCCCCCGACATGCCGAATGCGCTGGACACCTTCGGGTGGATCTGCTTCCGACGGAAGGAGTACGACGAGGCGTCGAAGGCCTTGCGGCGCAGTTTGGAGCTCCGGCCTGACTCGGCTGCCTCACGCTATCACCTGGGAGCTGTGCTTGCAGCCCAGGGCAAGAGGGCGGAGGCCGTGGCCGAACTCAACCAGGCCCTGGCATCGGAGACGCCATTCGCCGATGCGGAAGCTGCCCGCGCTCTGCTCAAGAACCTTTCGGACGCACCCCCTCTTCCCAGGTAGCTTCCCGATCTCGCAGCGCGAGACTCCTCGCGGCGGCGCGCGGCCGCCCGGCACCTCCGTGCACGACGGGGGTGCCCTCTGCCCTGTGCGCATCTCCTCGGGTGTGTGCCGGACGACCCCGTCGCGGCCCGGGCCGGCTGCGCACCTGGCCCCGCATTACGGGTGTTGCTGGTGTGAGGCATGGATCGGGCCGCCCTCGTGCATGCCGCGCGCCGGCGGGTGCCTCCGGCCTTGAGAGCGCATGTGCCCGCCCGCAAACTACTTGCCGAGTGGGTGGCCCGAGGGACTGTAGCCCGGCACGCAGGTTGCTGCGCCCAGTTACCCAAGAGTCAGTTCATCTGGCTGGCGGGCGCTACCCGGCGGGGGGTAAGCCACAAGACGCCGCGCGTGTGAGCCCACGGCTCCCTGACGCCGAGAGGCGGAGAGGAGAGATGAGCATGCGCCAGAAGGTGGTGGGCAAACACCCTGATAGCGAACGCTCAACCGTGCCGCTGGGAAGGAGGAGGACCTTTGCCCGGTCCATCGCCGCCCTTGCCGGGGATGTATGCAGGTCATCCTGGGCCGACGCCCCGCGGCCGGACGAAGGGCCTGACGCCGGCGTGACCGAGGCGGCAATTCGCCGGTGTCTGCTCGACGGCGGCATCATCGAGCAAGTTCCCGGCACGGCGCGCGGTAACCGAGGGGTCCCCTATCGCCTGACCGAACTTGGGAAGAAGGTGTGCTCCATGGCGGGAATCCCGGGTGCGGAGCCACCGGCGCGTGTGAGCCGGTGATTGGGGCCAGGACAGGCTCCTAGGCGCTGGGTTCGGCTGCCGGGCTCAGGAGGGTCTCGAGCGTATGCCGTTTGAGGCTCTCCACGATCTGCTGCTCGATTCGCCACCACGCCCGCTGGAACGCGTGTTCCGCGTGCTCATGGTCTGCGGGAGGGGCCATTGATGAGAGGGCCGCCTGGCCCTGCATCGCGAGAATCACATCGTACAGGGAGATCTCGCTGGCGGGCCTTGCCAGAGAGTAGCCACGAGCCCGGCCACGGTGCGAGCGCACAATGTGGCAGGCGCGGAGGCCCTGGAAGACCTTGGACATGAACGCCTCGGGCGCTCTTGCCTCCCGGGCGACGTCGCGCAGCAGAACGGGCTCGAATGGGTCGGGCCGCTGGGCCAGGTACAGAAGCCCGCGGACCGCGTAATCGCAGCTCTTCGCCAACTCCATGCCTGGCGCCTGCCCTTGCGGGTCGGGGTACGGCTTATGGTTCCTGCCAAGCCTTCCCCCCAGCGGCGCCTGGGGAGCCAGCTACACAATCAGGATGCCGCGACCAGCGCGTGCACGCAAGCAGCGTGTATCGCCTGCTGCTATGGTCTCCTGCGGCGGTCCGCCTCTGGCGGGCTCCGGCCGCCTCACGACCGCGTGGGCATCAGGTCGCTGAGGCGACGAGCCTTGAACAACTCAACGACCTCGGACCGCAGGGGCCTGGAGAGGCACTTCATCGGGCACCGACGGCAGAGCCCGACGCTCGCGTCGCTCCCCTTCATGTGGCAGCGCACGCGGAATCTCTCCCCGACCGCGGCGGCGATGTCGTAGAGAGAAACGTCCGATGGGCGACGGCGGCCCCAGGCGGCGGAGCCATTGCCGTCCCAGCGGATCAGGCCAGCGCGTTTGAGGTCGTTGAGGACGTTGGACAGGTTGGCCTTTGCCGTGCCCACCTCCTGGGCGACGCGGGCTGCCCCCACCTCCCGTCGCTTGCGGGAGGCCAGCGCGACCGCGCCGTTAATGGCCAGCTCTGTCCGTGGAGAGAAACCGATCCCCCATGCCGCTCCCATCCCACCCATGGTCTACCCCTCCATCTTCGTCCCGCGGATCGCCGGGGACGCGGGGCCCTCTGCCCCTGTGACCCGTGCCCTCGCGCAACAACCTCGCCCAGCCCTCTATTCCGGGCGAAGCTGAGACACACTCTAACTCGCCGCCGACTCCGCGCTGCCGGGTGCGCCGGACAGCGAGGCTAGATCCGCAATGGTCGTCTGCTGGAGCTTCCTGGCCACGAGGCCCTCCACCTCGTCCCACACCTGGGCGAAGGGTGTGCCCGTCTCCCGCGACACGACGCCGCTTGTGTGCAGGGTTGCCGGCCCCTCTGTCGCCACGATGACGTCGTAGAGCGAGATTCTGGCCGGGTCAAGCGCCAGCGAGTACCCGCGGGCCATCCCGCGGTGGGAGCGAACCAGGCCCGATGCCCTCAGGCTCTGGAAGATCTTTGAGAGGAAGGCCTCCGGGGCACCAATGGCCTCCGCGATATCGTGAAGCAGGATCGGCACCCCCGGCTTCGCGTGGGAAGCCAGATGAACCAGTCCCCGGATCGCATAATGACAACTCCTGGCGAGTTCCAAGGCTGCGTGCTCCGATTGGCTCGGTTCTCCTCCACCCTTGAGACGCCTGCTGCCCTCTGCCGGCCTGTTGCGCGCGGAGCCCCGAGGACGGGGGTCTCGACCTGTGTGGCGCCACTGGGTGCCCTTGAAGGGCCGCCCGGCCGCCCGAGGGCCAGTCACCCCAGGCGCATGCGCCGAACCCTCCAGGGGCCTGGCAAGCAGCGATGCAACCACGACCATCCCTCCCAGCCGCGCGGGCACCAGAGTCGCACCCTCAGGCAACTCTGAGGATGCCGCGGCGGACAATGAGCAGGACCACCCAGCTCATGCCACCAGACCCCAAGGGTCCATTGAAGCCAAAGTGTACACGAACGCCCAGGGATGTCAAGGGCCTTCGGCGAAAATTCCGGATTGGCAGGGGGGAATGGCACGCTTCGGGGAACAGGACGCTTCGGCTGCGCCCCGGACCAACCTCGCGTGGATTTCCGCACAGACCCTAGCTGACGGGGCCATCGCGACTGAGGACTCCGGGAGAGTTCGTGTGCACACCGCCGCCCGCCTGGCCAGAACCAGGGGAGCGTCCGCTGAGGCCCTGCGGAGTGCGTCCGGGGAACCAATGTCTCGATGGTAGCCGTTCCACTCCCAGCCGCG
>Ga0209506_1003373_pt1 | contig 12915 bp, 20 predicted proteins | sample AD_JPNHG2_MetaG_FD_184409 | JGI IMG/M metagenome (GOLD analysis project Ga0209506, IMG submission 184409) | Active sludge microbial communities of municipal wastewater-treating anaerobic digesters from Japan - AD_JPNHG2_MetaG (SPAdes) (version 2) | ecosystem: Engineered > Bioreactor > Anaerobic...
TGCCTGTTGAAATTTCTCTATGTAATGGTCTAAATCCTCACTAATTCTACCGCTTATATATATCAAGCCTGGAAATGTTGGCGGTTCATTAAGCAGTAAAATTGCAACTGTTACTTTGTATATTTCAGCGAGCTTCTTGATTTCATTCACACTTGGGAACAATGCTTCTATTTCCATAAAATGCAATGCTTCATTGGGGATACCTGATAATTCAGACGCTTTATCAATTGACAACCCTACCTTCTCCCTTGCCCACTTTAATACTGCACCGCTTGTATTAATATGATGTTCCATTTAACTCCTTATAAATATTCTGGATTATGTTTCATATCAAATAATTCTTCAACCCATTGCTGTTTTGTAATAATTCTGTTATCTTGTGTTTTGACTTGCCTTTGCAACGTCTTTAATGCTTTGCCTCTCATTAAATGTCGATTTTTTCTAATTTTTTTTCATTTGTTTCCATAATTTTTTTTGTTTATTTTTCTCATAAATTTATGTTTTTAAAAAAATTTCAAAAGGTTGTCGTCTGACGTATTGAAATAAGTATCTACAAAATTATCTACATATTTAACCATTTCAAAGATTATTTCAGGTGTAAATAATCGATGTTTATAATTTGCACCTATGCCAAATTCATCTATCTCATCATAATATAAGTCGAAATAATCATAAAATATATTAAATTTATAACTAATTATGTATCTAAGGATTCTATTTCTATTCTTATCTGTAAAAAATTTATGTCTGTTATATCCCGTCAAATTGTAAAAATATAAGCATTTATCAGCTTTTTTATCATATAACAGATAATCTGCTTCATTATTATTACATCCTTTTACCTTGTAATACCTCGTAAATTCAACTTTATCATAAATATAATAAATATCACCTTCTTTATTATATACATAATTTTTACCTATTAACTCCTTTGATAATACATTTATTGCTTCATTTTCAACATCTGCTTTGCTATCAAATACTATTGTTTCCATAAATTTTAATGCTTCACGTGGAATGCCTGATAATTCAGATGCTTTATCTCTTGACAACCCAGCTTTCTCTCTTGCCCACTTTAACACTGCACCGCTCGTATTAATATGATTTGTCATAATTAAATCTCCATATTTAAAATAGTTTGTAATATTTTTTTATCTTCCGTTGTAGTCATCCCTGATTGTCCAAATTCCTTTTCTCTATCGATATATTCATCATAATTTTCAGGGTCATTTAATTTTTGTATTTGGGTAATAACGGAAGCATTTAATAACGCTTTATATCTTTTCATATATAATAAGAATTTAATTATCAATTGCTTCTGTATATCTTTTAATATAAAACGGTATAACAATAATGTTTCAGGCTCAGTTAATAAATACAAAAATTGTTTTGGAACAAACATTCGTGGTAATGATTTCTTTGTTATATGATAATTCTGATTATTAACTAATCTTTGCAATTCAGCATACAGCATAATACCTAATTTAGCGTGCATACTACGTCTTGGTTTAGTGCTTGTTACGTCATAATGCGTATATCTACGAACTGCACTCATTAATTGTTGGTCAGTCAATATTTTGACTATTGCTCTTTCCCTCATAATAATCCTCTACTTTTAATAAATATGTAACAAAATCTGTAAATTTTAAAAAGAACTTGGTGCCTAATGCCTCATCCTGTATAATATACACAATAACAAATTTTAATTTGTTAAATATGCGCACGTGAGTTTGAAAATGTATATTCTTATATATACCACTATATATATACGTGAGTGGATCGGTAATTTCCACACGTTCTAATTTCATAGTATCGATAATAATTTGTTTTGCATATTCAATGCGAACTTCTTTATCCATCATATTATTTCCATATCTTTATATTCTACAATATCAAATAAATTATCAAACAATCCTGCCGTATCATCTAAAAATCTTTGAGATGTTTTCCAATATGCTTGGGATAACTCGCTACCTATAAAATCTCTACCCATATATCTTGCAACAACAGCTACACTGCCTACTCCCATAAAAGGATCGAATACAAGTGTTTTAGTACCATCAGATAACTGTTCTGGTGTGGATATATCAATCAATAATCTGACTACATTCATATCAAATTTAGCAGAATGTTCTGTTAAATATGGAAATTTTAATGTTGTAGCATCACGTTTAGGATCCCATACAGACCGCATTGCACGGTGAGTTATTTCTTTATTTGCAATGCGACTTAACATTTTCTGATAATTATCATTTCCCATTCCTCTATGGTCGGTCTTTTTATTTGACGCAGCGTATTGCACTCGCTTTAACGTAGATTCAGCAAAGGGTATTCGAGGTTGTTTAAAATAATATCCTTTCGGTGTTTTGGTTATAAAGAAAATTCGTTCATAATTATTAGTAAATCTATCTTTAACTGGGTCTAAAGTATAAGTATCTTTCACCCAAATTATATCGTTATGCACATACCATCCAGATTCAATAAATGCAATCTTCAAACGATCTGGAATACCTGCCATCGATCTTTTTCGTGTGGTCATCCTATAATAAGTTTCACCAATATTAACAAACATCGAGCCTTCTGGTTTCAAAATGCGCCGAATTGAATTGAATATATACATTAAATTATTTATATATTCTTCAGGCATCGATTCTTGTCCTAATTGTACTTTATTATTTTGGTCTTTTTCAATATCATATTGACGTAAGCGCCAATATGGTGGTGAAGTTACAACACAGTCAATACTGTTATCAGGTATCTTGGATATAAGAGACTGACAATCTTCGTTATAAATAATATTTCTTTCTATCATAGTAAATTAAGTTATTTTTAATAAATCGTTTCTTATGTTTTTGCAAGCCTTTTCGTAATCTCCATTGTATTGCAGTAAAGCATAAATATCAAAATGCGAATAATATGTATTAGGTTCGAAAGGGTCAGCATTAGAACTAAATACAAAGAACTTATTGGGTAAATAACCATATGACGCCGATATACCATAGCTCTTTCCTGGTCGTGTCCAGTACTCTTGCCCATTCCAATCTACCCTATCTAGATGCCATCCTGCACGCCTTAATACCGACGCATAATCCATATATTGATTTACGAAATCAATGATTTCTTTTAATGAACGTGTATCTACATCAGCAGATGATTGCTTGCTTATTTTACGTGCTAATGTTGATGAAAAAGGGCGTCGTTTTTCTACCTTATTAAACCCCTCACACAAACGGATCAATAACAACCTTTCATTATCATTCAACGTCTGTATGGTGGATACATCATCTTTTAAAGCTTTATAATTTGGTGATGGATGCACGATAGCATATGCTTTTTCGCCTCTAGTCTCAATCATAGTATCTGTTTTATCATTTATGAATTGACGAGCTAATTTCTTAGACCCAACTATTCCAGTGTTATGCTTATATATAAGATGGTATCCACCTGATTGCGTCATTTCTATTACTAACTTATTATATATATTAATATCCCTATCCTGCAATTGCCATATCAAATCTTTATATATCTCACTCGCATTGCCACCGTGATTATCAATATCAATAACTTCCACATTCCCTGATATTGAGCCACATATTAAACCTATATATATATCAGGGATATTGTTCCAGAGAGAAACTTCATCTAATGTAGGACGTCTATATATATATTCACGCCAGCTGTAATTTGGTAGTAAATAAGAAATGGGACGCTTATCTTTTGCAACAGGAATAAATGATAAATTTGCTTTATATAAAGTTATTATATCCATAATCTGACTTTTTTCAAACAAAACCTTCTTTTTTTTGTTATTGTATTAGTTTATATAAGACTAATTTTCTTTTCTAATGATTGTATCAAACCTGTAATACCCCGTTGAGTAATCCCTTGTGATGTATATAAATATTGAAATTGTAATTCTAACAATGTTAAAAGCACGTGCAATCTAGAAACCTGCGTATGAAATTTATTAACTTTATGTTCAGATGATAAATGTATTTGCGACCTAATATCATATATACTATTAATAATTTCTACCATTAGATATTGTTCGACTGTTAATCTAGCCGCCTTTGCTTTCTCTTCATATAAACATATATTATCATAAAGCATTTGGGCATCATCGCCTTCTAACGCTTCACCTATATATGCAGATTCTTTAATAAATTTTACATCCATTTTATTCTCCTTTAAATTTTTTAAACGTTTCCTCAGGTATAGTCTTCAAAGCTGAACATTTTTGGTCTGGATTTTCAATCAATGCTTGTATGCCTCTAAAATCGTCAGAAGTCAAATGGTATCCCTTCTCCCTGCATTCTAACCAATATGCCATAAATGCGTCTACTGTTTCTTGCGAGGGTGCGGACATATTATGTTCATTAGTAGAGATTGTCCTGGCGTTATTAGTGCTTTCTAATTTTTTGCTTTTTTTCATTGTAAACAATTTGTGATATATTTGTTTTAATTTCATTTTAATTCCTTTTTTTAATTATTTTTTCTTAATTTTGTAATTGTGGGGTGGAGCAATTGGTAGCTTGTTGGGTTCATAACCCAAAGGTTGTAGGTTCAAGTCCTACCCCCGCAACTATTTATACATCCGCATCTATTATATAATCTAAATTATTGTCCAATTCTATGATTGTATCTTCGTATGCTGTAATTTTAGAACTATGCAAATATTCACGATAGCGATCCATTGCTATACCAATCTTTATCATTCCACTATTTAAATAGTTAGCACTTAATTTAGTAGTGCGAATACCAAAGGGGGGCGTCTTTTCTATGAATATAATATAGCAATTCCATAAATCAGGTGGTATATTATATACCTTTGAAGCTCCTAATATATAAAAAGCCATTTGCAAATCATACGCATATTTATTTATTTGTGCTTTTAATATATATGGATTTTCCGCAGTTGATATAGTTTTTAAATCTATAATATTATGATTGACAACATCGACGGCGTCTATTTTGGCTCGGCATTGAATATCTACATAATCAAAATATATCTCTTTTTCGTACTGTGTATGCTCGTTATATAACAATGAGGTTGCCGTATGGGATTCGTTTAATGAACTCCGCATTTGTTCTAATATACCCATTTCATCTGCTGTTATATACGCTACGCCTTTTTCTTTATCCTGTATTTTAGCACGAGGTGAAGACTTTAATTTAACAAAATCATCAAATAAATGCGGCTCTAACATCAGGGTATGGAAAGCACGCCCAAAATCCATTGCTGGAGTGGGCGCTGCTTTACGCAACATTATCCAATGCTTAACTGATAAATATAATAATTTCAAATCGCTGGCACTTATTTCAGGTCTATCGTAATAATCTACAGCACTTAAAATATCGGCGGATTGCACTCCATTAGTTCCAGGCATATCCATATTATCAGTTAGCAATGATATTAAATTATCAGCTTCATCAAATACGTTGTCCATTATTTTTTCTCCTGTTGTGATACTGGTTTTGGTTGAGATAATAACCCGCATATCTTTTCATAATCCGAAACTAACACGTCTGTTATTTTGTGATATTTGAATGATGATAATACCTTATATATATCTTCGTCATTGCGTCCAGATGAGAAAGCAATTGCACGCATTCTGCGAGCTTGTGGTTCAGATATTACTTTATTTGAATATTGTGGTGTCTGTAATGCTGATGGTAAGTTTTCCATATTTTGATCTGGGTCTTCATTATCAGCGGTAGGAATACCGAAGATAACGCCCATTACATAGCGTTGCGCATACGTAGCCGTTGAACCAAAACTTTGAATAGGATTAGGTTGTGATATATCCGACGGTATAACAAAAGTCCATTCGATTTTATCTGCGGGGTTTGTTATATTAACGAGTGTAGCGTGTATTGAATATACAGGCACACGGACTGATTGCTTATGTATAACCTCAGGCTCTTCGTTCTTTGCTTTGCTATCTTTCTTTACTTCTGTAATATATTCAGCGTATTGCTCAGACAATAGTTGCATATCCATAGTAAAGGCAACACCGTGCTGATAAAATATAGGATTGATGCTTTTTAATACCTGCGTAGTAGAAGCATACGTTGCCTTGACAAATGGGTTTGTAGCATCTTTAATAATAACACCCAAATCATTTTTAATGAGACGTAGTTTCTCATAAATATTCTCTTCCATATAAAACTCCTTTTTATTAAATCAAATAAATATATAATTCGCAAACTTTACTTAATTTTAAGAACCTTTTTCTTTTTTATTTTAGGCGTTGGTATATTAGCATCTGTTTGCGATTTATAATTATTCAATGCTAATATCTTTGTAACCAACGACTTCGGTGTCCCTCGTTTTTTTCTCATTTTCTCTTTCGCCCCTTTGCAGCTAGTTGTTGAAATTTTTTAGCCCCTAATTTCTTACGTCCGATATAAGCCGCAAGAGCATCGGGGTTTTCAGCGCCCTGCTGTTCTAATTGATTAGATAATTTTTTAAATCTTTCACCTGTGCCCAATGGTGGTTTCTTAGTTGTTTTTTTAGTTGCCATAATATTTACCTCAAATTATATTTTAAACGCCGTTTAATTTTCTTTCTATTATATTCATTTTTTACTCTACGATTGTATTTTTTTACTATATATTCTTTGCCAGCGACTGCTTCAATTTGTTCTTCATATTCAGCCAGGAGCCTTAACACATCAGACACCACTTGTATAGCACTCATTGGCAGGCGGGGACTACTTCTGCTATATAGACCCATTATCACATCTAATTGATAAGGTAATAAATCATATTTTTGTTCAATATACTCATATATTTCTAATGGATATTTTAGCATATATTATTCCCCGCATACAAATAATGTAAAATTACAAAACATTTTAAAATAACAAATAATAATACTTTAGAATTTAAACTGTTCAGCAATCTTTTTTATTTTTTCATCAACTGTAATATTGTTCAATTGATTGAATTTAGTTTGCGCTCGAAATATTTTGACAACCCAATGATTATTTGTTTCACGCTCCCCTTGTTTATTCACAAAGAGCCATTCAGATTGTATATTATAATATTGTCGTGCGTGCATATAGAGATTATAAATCTGACGTAAAGAACGTTTAGTGTTCCCAATATTCAGACCTGCATTTATTTTTCTATGAACCATATTGAACGAGAAAATATTCCCTTCAAGTTTCAAATCAGAGACCTTCACATTATTAATAACACTAGCTGATGTTTTAGCCACGTAATATAAAGTATAGAACAGCATATCACGATAGCGAATAAATTCATCAGTATTCAATCGTTGTGTTATATTACAGGCATAATTCCACTGGGGTTTCCCAAATACATTTCGGAATTGACCACGAGCATATTTTTTATTAATTACAGAACGTTCAGCATCTGTAATATACCCGTGTTCCACCAAATATTTTGTTAATTGACTAACAGTTAAATATTTAGTATATATAGTCATATTCTCCATTTGTGCCATTAGTTTATCTATTCCCTCAGCATCAAAACTTTTTAATTTTTTAAGATAGAACATATTGCGAGGCGTCAATTCATTCTTCGCTTTTCTTTTTGGTGGATACTTTGCAGCTAAGCTCTGGATAATAATACTCAAATCATTATCGGTAAGATCTGGATATTCAGACTCTGATATATTGATATATTTCTGTATATCAATCATCCTATTGCCCAGATCAGACTCATTCTTTTTCAATTCAATATCGACAAATTGCATTTGCTGATCGATATTTTGAATTGCTTTGATTGTTTGTTTTAATTGTTGTATTAATTTTGACGATTGCGATCGAGCCATTCTGCAGCCTCTTTTATATATGGAAGTTGTTCTTGTTCTAATTGTGCCATTTCATCATTAAAATTCTCCGCTCGTGATTCTGCAAATATTCGGTCGACGGCATCTTGCATCATACAAACTAAAGTGATACCATAAGCATACAAGCCCATACTTATTAAACTCAACTTATCTGGAGTAGTATCCGTATATTTGTGATATAAAGATTGTAATTTTTGCAGTAATATTTCACTGCCAACTTCTTTTGTTATATCTTCTACAAGTGTAATGACATCTTGTTGCAGTTCAATAAAATATTTTGCAGTTTGGAATATTCTTTCTGCATCCATTAATACGTCATCTGGTTTTTCATTCATTTGTATAAACTCCTTTATTATTTTTAATTTGATTATTTTTATTATATTTTGCCATAGTTTTTAAAACATAAAATGCCGCTTCATCTAATGAAGATACATCTTTAATAAGCTTCCATCCCTGCCCTACATTATGTTGGCGAAATTCTACTCTATATTTATTCTTTATATTTTCCTCATAGTAATGGACAGATGTGAATGTAGAGCCATTATCTAAGCTCCACTCTATATGATGTTTATCTATATGCTTAATATATTGAGTGTAGAAGTCCATTAATGGATACACAGGAGCATATTTAATTATTTCGTACGCATACCCGAATATATTGCTATCGGGCATTTCAGGTTCTAGCCATTCGTTAATTTCATTATAGAATTTATTAACTTGACTTACAAAATCGGGCAACGTAGTGCTTTCATACATTGGGTTATCTATGGAAGCGAACAATCCAAATTTTATTAGATAGAATAATGCTTCGTTTGCACTTGATACATTTACAGTTCTATTATATTGGGTATCTATCATAGATTGTAATGTAACGCAATAATGACTATACGTAGGTGTGATATTATAATCGAGATATAAATGATATTTATTTGTAATAGTCCAGCCCAAAGATATATCGCTAATAAGTGTTATTCTATACGGTATAAATTTAGCAAATATATCTTTAATAAAAGTTGTTTGCTTTTTTCTACGTTTTAAAAATTTAAAATGTAAGTCCTTAACTAGCGCCCGCATTTTAGGTTCTAATATATATATACTATCAGCAACTTCATAACCCCCGAGATGAGTATGGTCATAATCTAATGCTGTAACAACATCAGCGCAAGCACTCTCTAATTCTGTGGCTGCTTCAGATTCATATCCTTCTTTAGAATAAAATTGTGCAAAATACATAAAAGCATCATAGACATCCCACATAGTTTTGCAATATCTCGTAGTAGCATTATCTAACATAATCTTCATTATTCCTGTGGGCGGATCAAATTCAATATCTATTTCATCGTCCCAAGATTCATTCTCGAGGCAAATCATATTATTGTGAGGAGTTTGAAAGAATAATTGGGCTAAGGTATCGAAAGCTTCCGCCATATTATCGAACGTTGAATAATAACGTTGTTTTTGTTCTAATTTAACATTAATTGTTGGTTTTTTTATTTCTGCGGTATTATCCATTTTTTATTCCTTTTTATTTTTTAAATTAGTTTATATTCTTGTTCATTTAACATTAAAACAGTTTGATACTTATAAAGAATGGGCAATACGAACATTAACATATCTATTGCCTCGCTTATTATATCTTGATATGTATTATCAATTAAATGATTATCAAAATGTTTAGCTCGCAAATCAATAGTTAAGAGTTTATATTCCTTTAACGTTGCGATAGTAGCAGGTTTCCTGTACGTAGATTTTAATATCAATTTAATTGTTTCATTGCTTTTTAATAATAATTCTAAATCTTTAATCTTATATATATTGTCAATATAGATAATAAGTTGTTCCTGGGGGCGTGGTGCCTTTATATTCTCTAAGGTATGGTATAAGTCGGGGAACGTAATAAAAACCTTCCTATATACGTATTTTTGCGTCATTTTGATATAATCCTTATATATATTGATTATGTTTTTTCTAAATGTAGTGTATAAACATATATAATTTTGAGTATTCATATTCATTCGATAAATTGAAGCGTGATTTCTATTAAGATACTCTGCTATATATGTTTCTGGCACATTTAATTTTGTGCATATCCAAGCAAAATACTGTCGTGCCTGGACGTAATTAGCTCGTCTTGATGGTGACGATAATTGCACAGTGGGGAAGTAGCGTGATACTACTTCCTCTACTGTTCGCATTATATTTATATCTGTATCTTTCACAAGCGTACTGGCATAAATAAGTCCATAAAATCAGCCTCCAGGTAGTTCTCATATCCATCTAGTGCTGCAATAATTGATTTCTGATTTGACTCGTCAAAGTAAATTTGTATAATTCCTGTCTTATCAATTTTGCTAAATTCATTATATAAAGTTTCTAACTGTGTCAATAATATTCCTATTGTGAAACCCGGGCAATTAAATTCCATACCTTGTTTAAAGTTCCATTTGAGTTCAGCTTCATCATCACCTTGCGGGCGTATCCAGCCATCAGATAAAGCAGTTATTTCTAACTCTGTAGACTCGTTAAACGTTAATTTTAATTGTCTACTATAATTAGCACGCTCTTTATTTTTAAATGCTTTGATTACTTGGAGTATATTACCTAACGCTTCTAATGCAATAGTCCAATGGTAAGGTTTGGTTTCTGGAGGTGGGACAATAGCATCGTAGGTTGGAAATTCTCGCAGAACACGAGTTTGCGTAGATAAGATATATGAATTATTCACTGCGATAACCGAATCGTAATATTTACTATTTTCACCTGGCTCCCGATGTGCAAACACACTCATACCTGTTTTGAGTTTTTGCGCTAAATCAATAAACACAGGCGGTAATATATAGCCTTCAGGGTCGAATGGTGGTGTCAATGGGTAATGAGCACCATTTAATTTCAATATACCAAGTGAATAACCATCAGTAGTAACAGCTTCGACTGCTTGCTTATCAACAACTTTAATATAGTAGTTGCACATTGCAGGACGATAAGTTTCTTTATTTTCTTTGTGAGCATATAGTAAATTAAATATATCGAGCACCTGATGACTATTCAAAGAAAAATTTGGCTCTGTAGATTTTATATACGCATTATAATCTAAAAAGTCGTGCGATGGCTCGATAGTTTCTTCATTAACTTTGATTTCAAATATTCCACCTATTTGATTCTGCAATACTATACTTCCTAGTTCTGGGTAGTATTCCAAAATTACTATATCGATACCTTTTTTCGCAGAGATGAATTGTGATTGTATCAATGCTTTGAAATATTGGTAATCTACGTAGACATCTACATTCGCATCTACATCACACTCCCGAATTAGTATTGGAACCTCTAAATCATACCTCTCGTTTTCACTAATTAACCCTACGTCATTTAATATAAGATACATATATGAGTCACCTTGATTATTGGCAACCCACTTCAATCTTATATTGTCTTGATTTGTTACTCCCAATAGCTTCAAAAAAGCTTCACACTTTTTTATGCTATCTAATAATTCTGCCGAATACAAAATAATCATTTCAAAACCTTCTTTTTTTTAAAACATTAATATAAACGAATTAGTTTATTTTTTATTGTATATTTCTAATTAATTGATTTTAAAGAACTTAATTAAGATTTTCAAAAATACAGCAAAACAATTTCACAAAATTACACAATTTATTTCAAATAGCAAAACATTTTTGACAACCTTATATATATGACGAATAAGATTAAAAAATATTGTAAATTCCAAATGCTTTATAAATCAATCACTTACACTGTAAGCAAACTTATATATATAAAAGTAGTTATAAGCAATATATTGCAGGGGGGGTATATAACTACTATAAAATAAAAAAGTTATACATTTACAATAAAGTTATTTCAAATACGTTTATATGATTAGAAAGAATTGCAAACATTAATAAATATAAAAAAAGGAATTAAAATGAACACAAAAGTTGGCAAAAAAGAAGGACTGGATGAAATGCTGTTAAGAAAGATTCAGAACGGAAAAAGATTAACTCGTAAAGATATTTACGCAATAGTAAATAGTGTCAAAATCGTGCCTTTTGACGAAACATCGACATCTATATGTTTTGAATATATTGCTGATAGTAGATTCGTTAAAGATTTAGAAAAGGAAATCAAGAGATTAAAAGATGAATTTATAGACAAAGCAAATAGATATGGACTCAAATTTAAAATGTCTGATATATGGGACATAGAGTTTCCTCCTGAAAAAGTAGGAGGAGAGCCAACGCGCCAAAAACGAATCAGAATTTCAATTGTTAGAATTGTTTGATTCTGATTATATAATAGAGAGCGGACCTGATATGGTTCGTTGGCTCTATTATGATACAATTATAGTGCAGGCAATTAGACACGATGAGTATGTTCTAATTGCGAAACATAATATTAAAGCTCACACACAGGAGTATTATGTATGTAGATATAGAATATTTAACCATTTTAATTAATTAAAAGGAGTTTAAAATGAACGAAGCAATTAAAAATAAAATTACGAAGTTCTTAACAGGGATCGGTTTTGGTGAATGGTCAGTCTCTGACTATTTCGATCCCGAGAATTATGAGAAAGATATAGACTTCGAGCACCCATACGATTCAATTATAGGACATCTCGAGGATAACACATTCGATACAGTCGAAATTATAGGTTATGACTCGGCGATGGCTTTCTTACAAGAACACGATCCTAGCTTAACTATCTCATTAGAGATAGCTAACGATATGGGATACGATATGTCCAGTGTAAATTCCGAAATATTGGCAAGTATATTAAAGATGAATATGATTCAAAATCGGCTCTATGATAGAGCCGATGATATTAATGCGTTTTTTAATGAGTTACAAGAATTAATGCAAACAGAAAACGAGGAGGAAGAATAATGAACGAAGCACATAAAAAACAATTAAAACAGATACTCGACCAAATTGAATTTTTGGACTGGCGACCATCTGATTATATTGATCCGGAAGATTACGATAAGATTGATAAGAATCAACCGTTCGAGTCGTTGATAGATTTTTTAGATGACAGAGACGCATTTGAAGATAATGCTATTAAGAAATATAGTAGAGCAATGAAATTTTTA
>Ga0209506_1003384_pt1 | contig 12888 bp, 15 predicted proteins | sample AD_JPNHG2_MetaG_FD_184409 | JGI IMG/M metagenome (GOLD analysis project Ga0209506, IMG submission 184409) | Active sludge microbial communities of municipal wastewater-treating anaerobic digesters from Japan - AD_JPNHG2_MetaG (SPAdes) (version 2) | ecosystem: Engineered > Bioreactor > Anaerobic...
TTTCATAAAAGAGCAAAAAATGAATTATATTTTACTTTATAAAGGAGCATTATATAAGGATTCTTTACCTGACTATCTTAGACCTCATGTAGATACTTTTTTTATACTCAAACCAAGTAATGATACGCTATTTAAGTTGAAGTCATTATAAAAATTATTACTGTACTATTGATGTTAATTTATGTATAAGTTTTTGTAATAAGATAACGTAAATAATATATTACACCAGAATATAAATGAAATGAATATAAAATTAAACAAATAGCACTATATATAAAGTTTCACCACGTTGTTGATGTTTTTTTCTCGTATATTAAATGCTTTATAGAAGACATGGAGGAGTCAGAAAAGAACTGCGCGTAGAAACCCCTTTTCAGGCCGTTGAAAAACCTGTGGTGAGCAAAGCTGAACCATGGTTTATGTTAAAACCTGAAACTTATAAACAAAATATTTACATATTTTAAAATAAAATTTTATTTTTGCAACAAAATAAAAGTCCAAGTTTTCATAAACAACCTTGTGAAACTTGAGAACTATTAATTTAATTTAAAAAAAATGAAGAAAAATATTTTAGTTTTTACTTGTGGATCTGAAGTTGCCCTGGAGATCCATCGTTCATTAAAATACTCAAATCATTTTAATTTAATAGGAGGGAATAGTATTGATGATCATGGTAAATTTATTTACCATGATTATATTGGTAATTTACCATTTGTTGATTCTGATAATTTTATAGATGTAATAAAAGAGATAGTCAGAAAAAAAATATAGATGCGATATATCCGGCTGTAGATAAAGTAATTACTATACTCAAAAATAATGAGAATATTATTGGATGCAAAATTATTTCCTCTCCAAAAGAAACAGTGGAAATTTGTTTATCAAAAAGTAAAACATATAAAATTCTAGGTTCTGTAATAAATGTACCTCAATTATACAAACTGGAAGAAATTGTAAACTTTCCGGTTTTTGCAAAACCGGACATTGGCTCCGGGTCTAGAGGTACTAAATTAATATCCGACTCGTTGAGTCTTAACGACTATAGTAATAACTATCCAAATTCAATATATTGTGAATATCTTGATGGAGAAGAATACACTGTAGATTGTTTTACCGATAGATATGGTGAGTTACGATTCTCTGCACCACGACTACGCAGAAGAATTAAGAATGGCGCTAGCGTTAATACAATACCAATAAAAGATGATGAAAATGAGTTTAAGAATGAAATAATCAAAATTAACGAAAAAATTAGATTTAGAGGGGCCTGGTTTGCACAATTTAAAAGAAATAAAAAAGGGAAATTGACTCTTTTGGAGATTGCATCAAGATTGGGAGGATCCTCTTCATTATATAGGAATAAAGGAATAAATTTTGCACTATTATCTTTATTTGATGCATTTAATATGAATATTGAAATAATAGAAAATAATTATGATATAGAATTAGATAGAGCACTTGATAATAAATATAAAGTAAATATAAAATACAATGAAATTTATATAGACTTTGATGATTGTATTTTATTAAATAATACTTCTTTAAATGTTCAAGCCTTATCGTTTATCTTTCAATGTATTAATGATAATAAAAAAGTAACTTTGTTAACTAGGCATAGTGAAGAAATCAAGACTATTTTAAAAAAATATAAGATATTAGATATCTTCGATGAAATAATACACATAAAAGATGGCAAGCCCAAATCATCGTATATCAAGAATAAAAATTCTATTTTTGTTGATGATTCATTTGCTGAACGAAAAGAAGTTCAGAAATCCACGGGAATTCCAGTATTTAGCCCCGATATGATTGAATCTTTATTGGATTAATTTAAGCTATATGAGAGTTTTACATGCATATCGTTTAAATTATAACTTAGATGACTATGCCCTTGGTATAGGTATGAAAAATCTATTAAGGTACAATTTTGATATTGACTATATCGGTGAAACAAATTTACAAGGAAGAGAATTTAATGAATATTATATTAATGAGGTAGTTGTAAAGTTTCACCACGTTGTTGAAGGTTTTTCTTTTCTCTCATTGCTTCGTTTCGCTACGCTTCACTTCGCAATGAGAGAAAAACATACGAATGAAAACTTGATTAATTTTGAAAAATAAAAACAAAAAATTACGCAAATATTTATATTTAGCACAGGCGAAATAAAGAAGAAATGAATTCGGCTTTTATGGCTTTTCTCGTATATTACATGCTTTATAGAAGGCATGGTGGACTTAGAAAAGAACTTAACGTAAAAACCCCTTTTGATGCTATTGAAAAATGGTTTGAACTAAAACCTTAAATTTTTTATCAAACTCCTTTGCAGTTTAAAAATAAAATTTTATCTTTGCAACAAAATAAAAGTCCAAGTTTTCATAAAAAATCTTGTGAAACTTGACATTTAACTACAAAAAAGCATTTTTTAATATGATAAAATATATTAATTTTGATAAAAATTAAAATATTTTATGGCAGAAGTTCATTTTATTCCTTTATTTTTAAAATATTTGTTATGTCAGAAATTTCAGTAGTGATACCAGTCTATAAATGCCATGAAACCTTACCTATGCTTTTATCTGAAATAGAGAAAGCTATTATCAAGATAAATGTAACTTACGAAGTTATCTTCGTTTACGATGGTGGGCCTTATTATGACTGGGAAGTAATATGTGAACTTGCTGAAAAAAATCCTAATGTTATCGGCATTGAACTTTCACGTAATTTTGGACAACATAAAGCTATAACTGCTGGATTAGAGAAATCTATTGGTGAGTGGGTTATAGTAATGGACGGTGACCTGCAAGATAATCCCAAAGACATTGTGGCACTATACAATAAAGCATATAATGAAGATGTGGATGTAGTTTTTGCAAAAAGAATATTTAGGAATGATCCCTTTTTAAAAAAATTATTTTCAAAACTATTTTACAAAATACTTGAATATCTGTCTGAAACAAAACAAGACTATACTATTGGAAATTATGGAATATACCATAGAAAAGTAATAGATGCTATACTGAGTATGGGTGATAGTATAAGAATCTTACCATGTATGGTAAGATGGGTTGGCTTTAAAACTACTTATGTTGAAGTAATCCATGATGAAAGGAAATATGGCAAAACATCTTATACTTTTCTTAAACTTCTTCATCTAGCTCTCAATATTATTTTTTCATTTTCTGATAAATTACTAAGATTAACAGTAAAATTGGGTATGTTTATATCTTTAGCCTCTATTCTTTTTGCTATAATTTATTTAATAAAATATTTTAATGGTAAAATTACACAGTTAGGATACACAAGTATAATCATATCTATATGGTTCCTATCGGGAATGATAGTTGCTATATTAGGAATGGTGGGGTTATATGTGGGCAAAACCTTTGAGCAAACAAAAAAAAGACCAAATTATATTATTCGTTCAATAGTTTCTAAAAATGAAAAATAAATTTAGATTTCTTGAATATGATTCCAATAAATTTGGATATAAAGTTGCTGAATTAATAAACATAAATTCAAAACAAGAATTAAAAGATTCTTTATTAGAACTGAAAGAAGATAATTACAAACTTTGTTATTTTATGTTTAATACTGATGAAAATGAAAAGCAATTATGGGCTAATGAATTAAATGGTTGGTTTGCGGATGTTAAAGTAACTTTAAGTAAAGCATTAAACATAGAAAATATAACCGATATTAAAGATATAGAGAAATACCAATCAAACGAATTAAATGGTGATCTTCTATCATTAGCTTATCAGAGTGGATTTGAGTCTAGATTTAAAAGAGATCCGAATTTGAAAAATAATGAATTTAAAAAATTATATTATGATTGGATTAAAAAAAGTATAACTGGTGAAATTGCAGATTATGTGTTGGTTAGTTATCAAGATAATAAAATCATCGGATTTATAACTGTCAAACTTGAACAGCCTTTTGCTAGAATTGGTCTAATCGCTGTAAATGAAAGTTATCACAGTCAAGGTATAGGTAAAAAATTATTAAAAAAAGCTGAATTTATATCTTATCAAAATAATTGTGAAAAGATAAATGTCTCCACGCAAGAGGCTAATATAAATGCTATAAATTTTTATTTAAAAAATCAATATTCTGTGGTAGCTAGAAAAAATATTTATCATTTCTCGCTTTAAAATTATATTTGCAAAAATTTTAATTTAATAAAAAAATATAAGATAATATGTACATTCCTTTTAATAAGCCTTTTTTAGTCGGTAACGAATTAAAATATATCCAAGATGCTATAGAAAAGGGACAACTAGCAGGTAATGGCTATTACACAAAAAAATGCCAAGAATTTTTTGAAACAAGATATAGTTTTAAAAAATGTCTTTTAACTACCAGCTGCACTGATGCACTTGAAATGGCAGCTATCCTAACAAATATAAAGGAAGGTGATGAGGTCATTATGCCTTCATTTACTTTCGTTTCAACTGCTAATGCTTTTGTATTGCGTGGTGCTAAAATAGTATTTGCTGATAGCGAAAATGATACACCAAATATTGATTTGAGAAATGTAGAAGAACTAATAACAGATAAAACAAAAGTTTTAGTTGTTGTTCATTATGCGGGCGTCCCTTGTGATATGGACAAAGCCATAGAAATAGTTAATAAATATAATCTTTTATTAGTAGAAGATGCTGCACATGCTATAGATTCTTATTACAAGTCTAAACCTTTGGGTAGTTTTGGTAATTTAGCTACATTTTCGTTTCATGAAACTAAAAATATAATTTCTGGTGAAGGTGGAATGCTGGTGGTTAACGATGAAACTTTAGTGAGGAGAGCTGAAATCATTTGGGAAAAAGGCACAAATCGTGCTGAATTCTTTAGAGGTGAAGTGAGTAAATATGAATGGGTAGATATTGGCTCTTCATTTCTGCCTTCAGAACTCACTGCTGCTTTTCTTTATGCTCAACTTGAAAATATGGATATAATACAAAATAAGCGAAAAAAAATATGGAATTACTATTATGAAGAATTGAAACCATTAGAAGAAAAAGGAATTATTAGATTACCTAAAATACCCAGCTACGCTACTAATAATGCACATATCTTTTATATTATTTGCAAAAATGCAGAAACTAAAAATAATCTACTCACTAATTTAAAACAAAATGGTATATTAGCTGTATCACACTATATATCGCTTCATTCATCACCATATTATGAAACTAAACATGATGGTCGCAGTTTACATAATTCCGATTTTTATTCTGATTGTTTAATTAGATTACCACTATATTTTGACATAAATGAAGCCGAATTAAATTATATAGTCTCAAAAATAAAAGATATTCTATGAAGATATTTAATACTAAGTTGCGTTCTAATAGGTAATATTGATATGTAGAAAATTTGTTAATGATTTAAGATATTCTGGATTAGCATTTAATCTATTTAACAGGATAAACTTGGTGTAATATCTTGGTGCTCTTTGTGGTAAAATAATTTACCCACAATAAACGTTATAGAACCTTAATTATACTCTATACTTTTCAACTTTTTTTAGCGATATTAAATAAGTATTCAATTAATCCATTTTTGATATCTGGCATTGTAGCATTTATGATATTCCCACTTTTGTCTATTAAAATAGATTGTGGGAAAACCACAATTTTTAATTGTTCTAATAATTCATAATTTTGATTAAAATAATACATTTCTAAATTAGGGAAATTATAATCTTTAGTGAAATAATAATAATTTAAAGGTATACGATCGGCTGAAATAGCTATGATTTCTATACTATCTCTTATTTGAGGATAAATTTCATTAATGCTTGTTAATTCTTTAATACATGGTTTACACCAAGAAGTGAAAAAATACAATAATACGTATTTTGTAGTAAATTGTTTTAAAAAAATTGTATCATTTTTATTTGTTATCAATGGATATTTTGATAAATCAATTCGATATTTTGAAAATAAATTTTTATTAATATTTTTTATAATAAGTTTATGTTCATCAAATTTAGTATTATTATAAAATTGGGTTAATAATTTTTGTAAGTTGTTGATAGGGAATAATTTCATATTTGACCAATCAATTATGTTTTCTAATAATACCAATTCTCTAATAACTTCATTTTTTAATAATGTATCTTTGCCAAGTGAGTCTAGAAGTGCTTTGTAGTTAACTTGCCATTCAATATTTGATATCAAATCTCTATTTTTTATTTTTGTCGAATTAAGAATATAATCTCTAAAATAGTTAGTAAAAAAGCTCATATATTGCACATTATCATAGATAGGCCTTTGATTCCAAATATATTCATTAAATATTTCAAGTCTGTCATATGATCTAGACATTAACTTGATCTCTGCAATTGAATATTTTAAATAGTTATTAAAATAATTATTTTTATAGTTAGAAAATTTTGTAAGTAATAATGCATTTAAACTATCAATTTTAGTCTTTGGAATTTTATTTATTATACCACCTGTAGGTTCTATTTGAGTTTTAATATTACGTGCATAAAAATCATTAAGTATAATATTTAATTGTGGAATTTTAAAATTCAAATCATTAGTATCTATATTTGATATAGTAAAATTAATATTTAATCGAGTTAAAAAAGATGTGTAGGTATCATATTTCTCGAAATCGAAAGCATCAAACATTAAATTATATGTTTTATTATATTCTAAATATAAATCATTGCTACGGATGTCATTAACTTTGAAATATGCATAATAAATTTTATCTTTTGGTAATTTTAAAATAATTGAAAAATTACCTTTATGGTCTATTGGAGCTTTGGCAAGTAGTGTATCAGAGAACGTAATAAAATCTTGTACGATATATAACCTTATCTCTCGACCTTCAGCACTAGTAAAGTTGCCATTTATGGTTGTATATTGGCCAAAAACTATAGTATTGACAGTCAATGCTATTAAGATGTTCAGAAACTTTATTGAGTTTTTAATCATTTTTTAGTTAATTTATAAATCATAAAAACTTAAATCATTTGTATTTTGCTTTTTATAAAAAATTAACGGATAAGCTCAATAAATATTTTTATATGTAAGTAAAAGATCATCTATAATTTCGGCAGGAACAAAATTGCTAATATCGCCATTATAACTAATAATTTCACGTACAATAGATGAATTTAAAGAGGTATATGTAGGATGTGTTAAAAAGAATATTGTTTCTATTTTTTGATTTAATTGTTTATTAATTTGAGCTATCTGACGTTCGAATTCGAAATCTGCAGATGTACGTAAGCCTCTTAAGATAAAATTGATATTATGTTTGTTGCAAAAATCTATTGTTAATCCATCAAATTTAGCAACCTCAATAGAAGGAAAATTTTTAAAAACAATTTGCAGCCATTCTAATCTTTTTTCAATAGGAAACATGTATTTTTTATCAATATTATCGCCAATAGCTACATATATTTTATCAAAAAGTGGAATAGCTCTACATATTACATCTTTATGTCCAAGTGTGATAGGATCGAATGATCCTGGAAAAACAGCACAATTCTCTTTTTTCATATTTTTAAAAATTTAAACAAAATTAATTAAACTTTATTAAATAGATTTTCAGATGAAAAATACAATTGTATTTAGCATAGAAAAATGTTATTAAATAAGAGTTTAATAAAAATAAATTAAAGATTTTCATTATGAGGTCTTTTAAATTTTTTATTTTTGTAAAAAAATTAATGATATTATCATTTTTTGCCAGGATTTTGCAATTATTTATTGGTCATACACCTCATTCATTACTTTTCATATGGGATTATTTTATTTATTTCAACGCATATAGACTTATTAGATATAGGATAAAGGTAGTTCGCAAAAATTTACATCTAGCATTTCCTGATAAAGATGATAGTTTTTATAAAAAGACAGAAAAAGAATTTTATCATAGTTTTGCTAGAATGCTAATGGATATTGCTATTAATGGTGTTATAAATAAAAAAGAAAGGTTAAAACATTTACAATTTGAAAATATTCAAAATATTAAAGATTATCTAGACAAAGGACAAAATGTGATGATAGTTTTAGGACATTTAAATTCTTGGTCTATTCAAATAATTTTGTCAGAAATTTTAGAAGCCCCAGTATATTTCGTATATAAACCATTATCTAATAAAAATATAGATAAATGGGTGAGGCTTTGTCCTAGTGCTCCAAATACGATTTTTATGGATAATCAATCTACTGCTAAAACTATGTTTAAAGTGTCGAAAGAGGGAATACCTTCAGTTTTTGTAATGATTGCTGATCAATCTCCAGCTGCTAATACAGGAATACATTGGGCTAATTTTTTTAATATTAACACACCATTCTATAGAGGAACAGAAGTTTTATCAACTAAATTTAAACTACCAGTTTTTTTTGCAGAGATCATTAGTGAAAAACCTTTTAAATATCGTACTAAATATCAATTAATATATGATGGCAAAGAGAAAATAAATGATGGTGAGCTGACGCAAAGATTTGCAAAAATTTTAGAAGAAGCCATTAAAAGCCATCCTGCAGATTACCTTTGGACTCATAGAAGGTGGAAAAAAATCATAAAATATTGATTCATTCATCTTGTCCATGTAGAGCTTTGTCATAGTCTGGAGGATCTAGCATTTCCCAATATCCAGGTTTAGTTTTTACTTCGAAAAAGTTGTACCAAAATGCTTCCTTTGTCATACTATCATAATGGATAGATTTATTCCTATATTTCACAGTCATAAAAACACTATAAGAAATCATCAAAGTCAGTAATAATGAGAAAAAAATTTTTAATAATTTATTTCTTTTTTCATAAATATACTTCATAAAAGTGCCCATAGGAATAGCTAAAAAAGCATAAGAATCTATCAATGCTCTGTAGCCAAAACTTCCGCCCCACCACCAACACCACCAAGAAAATATTATCCACATATTAATAAAAGTAAAAATGACTATCGCCATCAAACCTTCTTTTTCTTTATATTTAGTCATCAATGGTAAACCTATCAATGACAAAATCATTATAGGAGAATATACTAGCCATCCCTTACGATAACTAAATAAACTTTTAAAAAATTTAGGTTTTGTGAAAAAAAATCCTTCTTCACCATAACTATAGTAAAATATATGTCCTGTTTGTTGATACCAATAAATAAATTGTGGTATCCAAACAGCAATGAAGCATAACATCATTATTATTACTTTTGGATATTCCCGTAGAAATAGCATAGCTCTTTCTTTCAATCCTTTAAAAGATGTTACTCCCCACAATGCAAAAATTATTAAAACAATAATATTTGTCGGTCTGATTAATGTGATTAATCCTGATAAAAGCCCAATTAATATAGTAAATTTCCAATTTCTATCATCATGCCACCGCATAGTAGCCCACAAAAAAATAGAAAATAACACAAAACTATAACTGTGTGACATAGTACTTTCATATACAACATAATAATATAAATTAGTACCTACAACTATAGCTAAAATAACTAAAGCAGTTATGTATTTATTAAAATATCGTAATAATACTTTTCTCAAAAATAAAAGCCCTATTAAAAAATAAATTAAAGTGCCAAACTGTAAACAAATCTTGTATGGTTCAGAAAAACCACCTGCATCGTAATTAGTATTTATCGCTATCAAATGACCAATAAAGAACCAAGGAGCATATAAATAGCTCAATCCCATGCTGGTTTTAATCACGTAATTACCATTAGGTGCTGTGGAAGGCCAAAATACAAACTCATGTTCACCAGAATAGTTTTCAATAAATTTTAAGCTCAAATCTTTATAAATAAAAGTTGCTGGTAGATAAGCATAGTATGAAACCACATCCCAGTAGAGAAGTTCTCTTTTTTGCCACATTTTCACATAGAGCATATTTATACACATCAATGTAATTATAAAAAAAATTACAATTTTATCAATGTGAAACTCGATTTTATGTATTTTGAAACTTTTAACACTCATCATTTGAATCTAAAAAGTCCATATTTCAAAATTACCCATAATATACCAAAAGCATGTCTATTTTTCAATTTTTTGCCTGTATTAATAGTCCGAGGAATGTATTGCACGGGAACCTCAGCAACTTTGGTAGGATTTATACGCATAGTTTTTATGATAAGCTCAGCTTCAAAACCAAAACCATTTTCTTTTAAACTTATTTTGTCAAGCAAATTTTTTTTGAAAAGTTTATATCCACAAGCCACATCAGAAATTTTAACATTTATTAAAAAAGAAGTTAGTAAAGTAAATAATCTATTTCCCATATATCTTCTAAAAGATGGCAAAGGACGCACTATACCAGGCAAATATCTACTACCATTCACAAAATCTATATTCAATTCATTCAGAGCATTTAACATTTTAGGTATATCATTAGGATCTAATTCTAAATCTGCATCTTGAATTAAAATCAAATCACCATTAGCTGCTTTAATACCCTCTCTAACAACATACCCTTTACCTTTATTTACTGGATTTGAAATTAATTTAATTTGAAAAGTATTATTACTAATAAATTCAGAAACTACATTATGAGAAGTATCAGTGCTGCAGTCATCGACTATGATTATTTCTACATTACTAATAAATGAGGGATAAGATAAAGAAATTAATTTATCTAAAAGAATAGTGATAGTATTTTCTTCATTAAAAAGGGGGATTATAATAGAGAGATTCATAAAAAATATTTTGAGAGAGGAAATTTTTTTCAAAAATATGAAAAAAAGGGGATTTGAAAATAAAGTAGGGGTAAGTAAAAGATTAATCTTTTAAAATTAATATTGGATTTAATCTCAACTCCATATATACATACCACGCTTGCCGATCTGATGAAGCTAAATTTAGCATCCTGCCTACATCTTCTATCAATTTCTTTAACAAATATTTGTGCTTTATTATATACCACATTATGTAGCTTTGTAGGTACTTAGTTGCCACTCCTCTGAATTTATAATTTATCCAGTTCACAAATATGCCTGTATGCTTCTCTATAGCTTTCAATCCATACAAATCATTTTTGCTCTTTTTATTTTTTATTATCTCTTTTCTTCTAAGTTCTTTGGCTTGTATATTTCGTAATTCTTCATCGTCATCACTACATATTACTCCATTCTTTGAGATTTTTGTTGTCAATATCTTTTCTATATGTGCTTGTCTTACTTTTTGGAAGCCTACAACATTAAAAAGCATATTTCCACTTCTATCTTGAGTAGCTAACACAGCTACTTTTTGAAGTCTTCGTATCTTGGCTATTAATTTGTCTATTGCTTTACGCTTTCTTCTGCCTTTTTCAGAATACTCCATAAGTAATTGTTTCATCTCGATGATTCCAAAAAAGTTTACATTATTATCAAAGCTTCTGAGAGCTGCTAATATTCTATGACGCCAAGCAAAGCTTGTTGGTAAACTTATGCCCACCTCATCAGCACATTGTTGTAATGTTTTGTCTTCGAGCATACAACGAATGTATCCTAGCATCTTTTCACGTTTTTGAATTTTGTATACGAAAGTTCCAGTAGTTACTCTGAAATTTCTTCCACAATCTTTGCAAATATAAAGTTGTTGCCCTTGTTGTCTACCGTTCTTAATGATATTACTACTTTCACAATTGGGACACAGTGGAGCAGCACTTAGAGTTTTCACCTCTTGATAATCAACTGCATCAGCCTCTTTCTCTAACAATAAATTGTATAGATTATCTAAAAATGCTAGATTCTCTTGTTTACCCATAGAGATATACTCGTCTACGTCTTCGATTATCTGTTTCATAATGCTAATTAATTTTTTTACAAATATATAAAAATTTTTAATAAATTGTCCAATATAAGCTTATAAATAATTATTATTTACAAACTATTTCCCTACCCCCTTCTTTTCAAACTCTTTGTCATTCCATATTCATTCTCTCTACTATTTCTTGATCTGTCATGTCTAATGATTCTATCGAAAATATGGCTTGTTTGCCTAATGGATGATCTTTGTATTTCGATATAATAATCCTATACTGTTTTTCAGCATTTTCTTTATCATTTAGGAAATTTTCGTAAATAAATCCTTTGAAAAAGATTGCATATGGTACTAATTTATGATTTGGATATTTATTTACTAATAAATCTAGGTTACTTATAGCTTCTTCGTATTGTTGAGTATTTACAGCTGTTTCTGCTGCTTTATATATGAAATGTGGTGATAGGGTATCTTTCTCATATTTATTGACGTAGTCTATATATAAATTATGTAATTCCTTTACTTTTAATGGATTAGGATTGGGGAAGCTGGCATTTATTTCTGATTCTAATTCATTAATTTTTTCTAACATTTTATTTTTGTTTGTTGTACATTGGCTTGTTAATATTGCTATAACTATGATTAAAATAATGGAAATTTGTTTACTCATATTTTATTTTTGTTTTATCGTTTTCTTTGGGAAAATCATGGGATAATCAATACTAATATCGCCACTGTAAATATTTTCTAATTTCTTTTTTAAAAATACTTTTCTAAGCATGGGTACTTTGTCAGTAAATAAAATACCCTCTAGATGATCATACTCATGCTGTATTATTCTAGCTATGATATTAGAATATGTTTCTGTATGTTCTTGCCAGTTTTCGTCGTAATATTGTATCGTTATAGTTTCTGGTCGTGATATATCTTCATATATGCCAGGTATACTTAAGCAACCTTCTGGCATGTAAACCATATTTTCAGACATTTCGATTATCTGAGGATTAATAAATGTTTTGGTGAATTCTTTAGTTTCAGGATATTTGCTGGCATAATATGTAGCATCGACAATAAAAAGTCTAATAGATTTATTCACTTGTGGTGCTGCTAATCCTACGCCTTCACTTTTTTTTAAAGTTTCTTTCATATCTAGAATAAGTTGCTGTAAATCTG
>Ga0209506_1003387_pt1 | contig 12878 bp, 16 predicted proteins | sample AD_JPNHG2_MetaG_FD_184409 | JGI IMG/M metagenome (GOLD analysis project Ga0209506, IMG submission 184409) | Active sludge microbial communities of municipal wastewater-treating anaerobic digesters from Japan - AD_JPNHG2_MetaG (SPAdes) (version 2) | ecosystem: Engineered > Bioreactor > Anaerobic...
CAACAATAAAGGAGGAGCAAAATGAGTCGCGCCCCACGCGGGCGCGTGGATTGAAACAGGCGCGTAAACCCTCACGGTTGTGTCGCTCTCACGTCGCGCCCCACGCGGGCGCGTGGATTGAAACCTGTCGCTTTGGCGGTTACTCCAAGCTTACCTGTGTCGCGCCCCACGCGGGCGCGTGGATTGAAACCCGCACCTGCAATGGAGGGGCGCGTGAGCGCAGGAGTCGCGCCCCACGCGGGCGCGTGGATTGAAACATCTTTGCCTCCCCATAACTTGATAATTGCAGCGGTCGCGCCCCACGCGGGCGCGTGGATTGAAACCATTTAGCTTTTCCTTACGCCACCGGCGTTTGCCGGTCGCGCCCCACGCGGGCGCGTGGATTGAAACATGCACAGTTTTGTGCGTTGGGTGGTCGTCGAAAAGTCGCGCCCCACGCGGGCGCGTGGATTGAAACCGTTCCTGTGTCATATTGTTCCGCAAGTTCACGTGTCGCGCCCCACGCGGGCGCGTGGATTGAAACTAAGCCATGCACCCATGCCCATTTTTTCTTTATCCCGTCGCGCCCCACGCGGGCGCGTGGATTGAAACTAAGCCATGCACCCATGCCCATTTTTTCTTTATCCCGTCGCGCCCCACGCGGGCGCGTGGATTGAAACCGGCTGCAAATCCTGCCAAAACTCCGGAGTGCAGGAGTCGCGCCCCACGCGGGCGCGTGGATTGAAACTAAAGATGAAGATAAAGATTTAGATAAAGATTTATGTCGCGCCCCACGCGGGCGCGTGGATTGAAACGTAAATGGTGAGAAGCGAGTTGGGAATTATCTTGGTCGCGCCCCACGCGGGCGCGTGGATTGAAACGAAAACATCACCAAGCCATGGTACAGAAACACCGAAGTCGCGCCCCACGCGGGCGCGTGGATTGAAACAAGAAACCGGGATTGACCCTTTATGTGGACTCCTGTCGCGCCCCACGCGGGCGCGTGGATTGAAACGGGGACGGCAGGTAGAATATCCGGATTTGTTCCGGTCGCGCCCCACGCGGGCGCGTGGATTGAAACATCGTCTGCTCAACGCTTAAACCACTTGCAATAAGTCGCGCCCCACGCGGGCGCGTGGATTGAAACATTACGTCTCCAGCAGTAACGGTGATGGTCGAAAGTCGCGCCCCACGCGGGCGCGTGGATTGAAACTTACGGCTTTCAGGCCGATTGTTGAACCGGTCCTGTCGCGCCCCACGCGGGCGCGTGGATTGAAACGGACAAGTACTTTCCGAAGCGAGTCGAGGTACTCCGTCGCGCCCCACGCGGGCGCGTGGATTGAAACAGGGATTGCTCCGCCATTGTCATCCTGCCCTGCCGTCGCGCCCCACGCGGGCGCGTGGATTGAAACTTGTTTTTTATAGGTATCAAGGACAATGGACAGGGTCGCGCCCCACGCGGGCGCGTGGATTGAAACACTGATTATGGGCGTAATTATTGGGGCTATTGATTGTCGCGCCCCACGCGGGCGCGTGGATTGAAACGACAGGCTGATACAGCTGAATTACCGGATTGCGGTAGTCGCGCCCCACGCGGGCGCGTGGATTGAAACGAGCATGGTACGCGAGGATCCGCGCATGTATAGCGTCGCGCCCCACGCGGGCGCGTGGATTGAAACTGTTACGCTCTGGGGAGCAAGCGATCTGGAGCTAAAGTCGCGCCCCACGCGGGCGCGTGGATTGAAACATCGCCGACCTGCTCCTCTCCACTCAGGCGAGCTGTCGCGCCCCACGCGGGCGCGTGGATTGAAACATATATAGCAATATACAATACTTACTATATAAAGTCGCGCCCCACGCGGGCGCGTGGATTGAAACATCCATAGCTGAAAATATATTTGGTGCGCCACTTGGTCGCGCCCCACGCGGGCGCGTGGATTGAAACCATGTCTGGCTGGAAGATGGGCTATCAGCTCTGGGTCGCGCCCCACGCGGGCGCGTGGATTGAAACCGGCCCGCGCTCCCCTACAAGCGCCCATCCCGGAGGTCGCGCCCCACGCGGGCGCGTGGATTGAAACCTGATCATTCTTCCCACACGCCTCGTCAAACATGGGTCGCGCCCCACGCGGGCGCGTGGATTGAAACGGCTTCAGCTCGGCAGCAAGCGCGCGAATCTGGGTCGCGCCCCACGCGGGCGCGTGGATTGAAACGCGTATTGCTCGGTCAGCAACTACTGGACTGTCCGTCGCGCCCCACGCGGGCGCGTGGATTGAAACAGCCCATGCTTGACACGATTCTGACGCCGATTGTGTCGCGCCCCACGCGGGCGCGTGGATTGAAACACGTACAGACTTTTTAAGATAATCAATCGATTTCGTCGCGCCCCACGCGGGCGCGTGGATTGAAACTGTTACGCTCTGGGGAGCAAGCGATCTTGAGCTAAAGTCGCGCCCCACGCGGGCGCGTGGATTGAAACGTTGTACGCTATCTCCCGCGCTTGCAGCTCGTCTTTGTCGCGCCCCACGCGGGCGCGTGGATTGAAACAGTAAGTAGGCGTGCCATGCTGTTGCATACCTTGGTCGCGCCCCACGCGGGCGCGTGGATTGAAACTGTAATCGGTCAAGGATTTATTGGTATTAGACCATGTCGCGCCCCACGCGGGCGCGTGGATTGAAACCTAGGCGCTCTATCTTATCCTACAATGTCGCTCTAGTCGCGCCCCACGCGGGCGCGTGGATTGAAACCAATGCTCAAGCGCTTGTCCACCTCATCCCATAGTCGCGCCCCACGCGGGCGCGTGGATTGAAACAATAGTATTTATCCACAATCTCGCCAAACTCAAGTCGCGCCCCACGCGGGCGCGTGGATTGAAACTAGCTTCCGCTAGTCTACGCTGAATTGTGCGCACGTCGCGCCCCACGCGGGCGCGTGGATTGAAACATATCGCCCCAAGCCGCATTGAATGTCGCCAACGAGTCGCGCCCCACGCGGGCGCGTGGATTGAAACGCGCATGTATCGCTCTATCTCTGCGCATCCAGCGGTCGCGCCCCACGCGGGCGCGTGGATTGAAACGCGCATGTATCGCTCTATCTCTGCGCATCCAGCGGTCGCGCCCCACGCGGGCGCGTGGATTGAAACTAGTTTTACTTCATATGTACGCGTACGCGCGCGAAGTCGCGCCCCACGCGGGCGCGTGGATTGAAACTCAATAGCATACCGCACAGCGGCCGGCCTAGGCCACGTCGCGCCCCACGCGGGCGCGTGGATTGAAACGCACCGCGCTCGCCACACTGTAGCCCAGATATCCGTCGCGCCCCACGCGGGCGCGTGGATTGAAACACGTCCTCATAGTCTGCAAGCGCTTTGACCTTATGTCGCGCCCCACGCGGGCGCGTGGATTGAAACACTGGGAAGTCGGCGACAGGGACTGCGTCTCCTGTGTCGCGCCCCACGCGGGCGCGTGGATTGAAACGTCGGCTGATTTGAAATTATGCCCGTACTTCTCCGTCGCGCCCCACGCGGGCGCGTGGATTGAAACTTTGCAACAACCGTTGTGCCGTTGACCCGCAAGCGGGTCGCGCCCCACGCGGGCGCGTGGATTGAAACTCCGCTCTTACTGCGAACCCACTAAAGTCTCTCTTGTCGCGCCCCACGCGGGCGCGTGGATTGAAACCCTAGCTTGTAGTATATCTTGAGGCCGGGAAAGTGTCGCGCCCCACGCGGGCGCGTGGATTGAAACCCTGCCGAGGTTGATTGGCCAGAGTTGCCGCAGGTCGCGCCCCACGCGGGCGCGTGGATTGAAACCGCATCACTCCCATCAGGGTTAAGGGTGACACCAAGTCGCGCCCCACGCGGGCGCGTGGATTGAAACTTGCCTTGAGGAACATTAAGCGCGCGGGATTTAGTCGCGCCCCACGCGGGCGCGTGGATTGAAACGGACTGAGAAGGCGCCTAAAGAGGAAAAGCTATTGGTCGCGCCCCACGCGGGCGCGTGGATTGAAACTAACGCCTGCACCATCCTAGCATGATACGCTTGTATGTCGCGCCCCACGCGGGCGCGTGGATTGAAACATGACTAAGCCATGATCCGTCATGACGTCGTCAGTCGCGCCCCACGCGGGCGCGTGGATTGAAACTTGCAATACTCGCGTACCGCCTTATCGGTAAGCGGTCGCGCCCCACGCGGGCGCGTGGATTGAAACTACACCTCCGGCTTCGGCGGCTCTGGATACTCTGGGTCGCGCCCCACGCGGGCGCGTGGATTGAAACACGTACCGCCTTATCGGTAAGCGCTGGACTATCTAGTCGCGCCCCACGCGGGCGCGTGGATTGAAACTTCGACCAGGTCTTGCCCTGACTGGGTCGCAGTGGTCGCGCCCCACGCGGGCGCGTGGATTGAAACATACTTTCACCGTCTTGACTAACTTGGCTGTTTTAGTCGCGCCCCACGCGGGCGCGTGGATTGAAACTATCTTATATGCGCAAGTACGCGCGCGAAGGTGGTCAAGGTCGCGCCCCACGCGGGCGCGTGGATTGAAACACGCACACCACCCAAAATGGCGTGTCGTTCTCGATGTCGCGCCCCACGCGGGCGCGTGGATTGAAACATCTAGCCCTCCTATTCCTAGCGCCGGTACTCGTAAGTCGCGCCCCACGCGGGCGCGTGGATTGAAACAAGGACGCCTATCGCGCGCAGGTTGAGGCTGCCTCGTCGCGCCCCACGCGGGCGCGTGGATTGAAACAGGCTTAACGAGGTTTATGGGCAAACAATTGCTGTCGCGCCCCACGCGGGCGCGTGGATTGAAACCGTCAAAGGCAAAGATGAAGCCACCGGGACCCTTGTCGCGCCCCACGCGGGCGCGTGGATTGAAACATCCTTTGACCACCTTAGCAGCTTTAAGAGTCTTAGTCGCGCCCCACGCGGGCGCGTGGATTGAAACTCTATATGTACGCGTACGCGCGCGAAGTGAGGCCAAGTCGCGCCCCACGCGGGCGCGTGGATTGAAACAACCACTCCGCCAATTGCTTCGAAAACATCACCAGTCGCGCCCCACGCGGGCGCGTGGATTGAAACTATTTTAGCCGTGATGGGAAACTGGCGCTCTTTAAGTCGCGCCCCACGCGGGCGCGTGGATTGAAACTTATATATCGCCAAGAAAAACGGCAAAACAGCGCTGGTCGCGCCCCACGCGGGCGCGTGGATTGAAACGGCGGCTCTGGATACTCTGGCACAAGCGGCGGCTGGTCGCGCCCCACGCGGGCGCGTGGATTGAAACCCAGCCGACCCGTTATATGCGGTTGGAGACCCTTGTCGCGCCCCACGCGGGCGCGTGGATTGAAACTCAATTTTATTGGGACTCTCAAGGATAAGGCATTGTCGCGCCCCACGCGGGCGCGTGGATTGAAACGCCGCGCTGTATCTCAATGCCAGGGACCTCTTCCGTCGCGCCCCACGCGGGCGCGTGGATTGAAACTCTGCCCGACATCCTGCAAATTGTTCTTCAGGTTGTCGCGCCCCACGCGGGCGCGTGGATTGAAACCCCCCGCGAGGTAGAGTCTTACCCGTACCGCTTTGGTCGCGCCCCACGCGGGCGCGTGGATTGAAACCCTGGCTCACTGATGGATCAGCCCTTTTGTACGGTCGCGCCCCACGCGGGCGCGTGGATTGAAACTGTTACGCTCTGGGGAGCAAGCGATCTTGAGCTAAGTCGCGCCCCACGCGGGCGCGTGGATTGAAACTGGCGCGGGTTGGTCGTCGGCAAACCTGTATTCGGTCGCGCCCCACGCGGGCGCGTGGATTGAAACATAACATCACCAGCAGTGACGGTAATTGTCGAGAGTCGCGCCCCACGCGGGCGCGTGGATTGAAACTGCCCATTCCAGCGTTGTCGGCTCACGTAGCACGGTCGCGCCCCACGCGGGCGCGTGGATTGAAACTTTCCCCGGTACTGAAAGAACCTGCGGCAGCATACGTCGCGCCCCACGCGGGCGCGTGGATTGAAACTGCCAAGTCGCTCTGTGCTAGCGTCAAGGAGTTTTGGTCGCGCCCCACGCGGGCGCGTGGATTGAAACATCTCGCGCCTTGTCAATCTTTGCCAGCGCGTCATGTCGCGCCCCACGCGGGCGCGTGGATTGAAACTGTTACGCTCTGGGGAGCAAGCGATCTTGAGCTAAAGTCGCGCCCCACGCGGGCGCGTGGATTGAAACTTTATCCATCTGATTCGCTTTTACCATCCGACACGTCGCGCCCCACGCGGGCGCGTGGATTGAAACTGACGCCGATTGTCGGGATACTGCAAATCCTAGGTCGCGCCCCACGCGGGCGCGTGGATTGAAACATGAGTGCTGCCAGCTTCTGACGAAGCGCGAGCTGTCGCGCCCCACGCGGGCGCGTGGATTGAAACAATGGGAGGTATGACGAGGAGTTATATCAAGAATGTCGCGCCCCACGCGGGCGCGTGGATTGAAACTATTTTAGCCGTGATGGGAAACTGGCGCTCTTTAAGTCGCGCCCCACGCGGGCGCGTGGATTGAAACAAAGCGACAACAATTCAGCGTTTGCGGTTGAGTTTGTCGCGCCCCACGCGGGCGCGTGGATTGAAACTTTTGCCTTTAAGCGCATGGAGTTGCAGTTCCTGCGTCGCGCCCCACGCGGGCGCGTGGATTGAAACTATCGGCTCGACAATCTCACGCACTGGTTTCGGCGTCGCGCCCCACGCGGGCGCGTGGATTGAAACCAGCGCACACCCGACTCCCAGCCGAAGCCCTCCGGTCGCGCCCCACGCGGGCGCGTGGATTGAAACCCATCCGCAGGGCGGCACGCTCACGATCACATGGAGTCGCGCCCCACGCGGGCGCGTGGATTGAAACCCATGCAGTCATCAAATGCCAGCCAGCGCCTTTTGCGTCGCGCCCCACGCGGGCGCGTGGATTGAAACATAGCCCTGCGTAGCGAATACCAAGGAGCCGTCCTGTCGCGCCCCACGCGGGCGCGTGGATTGAAACGTATGTGTTTTTGATGCAACCACTGAACCGTTGAGTCGCGCCCCACGCGGGCGCGTGGATTGAAACATTAACCAGTACGCAAACTCAGTAGGACTCATTGCCGTCGCGCCCCACGCGGGCGCGTGGATTGAAACTCCATACTCCCTCCGTTACTCCGAGCAACTATGGGTCGCGCCCCACGCGGGCGCGTGGATTGAAACAGAGATGCATCGCGCCCGGAGCATCTGGGCAGGGGTCGCGCCCCACGCGGGCGCGTGGATTGAAACGGATGATGGCACAACCCATATCTATGGGACTGAAGTCGCGCCCCACGCGGGCGCGTGGATTGAAACTTATAAAATGATCAATCTTGACGGTGGCACTTTTGTCGCGCCCCACGCGGGCGCGTGGATTGAAACCTCCGGAGCGGGAAGATAGGTCTTGTATGCCAACTGTCGCGCCCCACGCGGGCGCGTGGATTGAAACTTTTTCGATATACTCCATATTCACCTCAACTGATGTCGCGCCCCACGCGGGCGCGTGGATTGAAACTATCAGAAATTGATATTTATAAAGCAACGACGGTGTCGCGCCCCACGCGGGCGCGTGGATTGAAACGCAAGTCTTGAGAGATTGCGTCGATTGCGTCCACGTCGCGCCCCACGCGGGCGCGTGGATTGAAACAATCATCACTTGTCCATCCCCGCCCCTGCCTCCGTCGCGCCCCACGCGGGCGCGTGGATTGAAACTTGGAGCAGACCAGGATTGAGCAATCATCGCTAAAGTCGCGCCCCACGCGGGCGCGTGGATTGAAACTATTGAATCCTCAAATATTGCCCATAATTTATATGTCGCGCCCCACGCGGGCGCGTGGATTGAAACTTGTTTGTAGCCATGCTCATTAAGCAAGTTTGTCAGTCGCGCCCCACGCGGGCGCGTGGATTGAAACTATAAGGTCGGAGGCAGCAACTCTGGTGGCGGTGGGTCGCGCCCCACGCGGGCGCGTGGATTGAAACATTTCAACCTCCTATCGGTACCAAGCCCTCATCGGGTCGCGCCCCACGCGGGCGCGTGGATTGAAACAAGCCGCTTGGCTTCCATGACGCCATTTATGCCTGTCGCGCCCCACGCGGGCGCGTGGATTGAAACGTCAAGCTCTGGCGGCGGAGACGAGAAAAACACTTTGTCGCGCCCCACGCGGGCGCGTGGATTGAAACCGTGGTGGGCAATTAGTACTCGAGGAATACTCGAGTCGCGCCCCACGCGGGCGCGTGGATTGAAACCCTCCGCGCGATAGCGCGCCAAAGGCTTAAGGTACGTCGCGCCCCACGCGGGCGCGTGGATTGAAACTCCGCGTGCCGATGAGACCGAGCTGGAGATAGTAGGTCGCGCCCCACGCGGGCGCGTGGATTGAAACCGCGCGGCGCTCGCGGATCTGAAACCCAAGGTTGAGTCGCGCCCCACGCGGGCGCGTGGATTGAAACGCACACGCTACGCCAGTTGTACCTGAACCCATAAAGTCGCGCCCCACGCGGGCGCGTGGATTGAAACTTGTCGTACTCGGCAAAGAGCGCCTGTCGTGTGGGTCGCGCCCCACGCGGGCGCGTGGATTGAAACAGGGGCTACTTGGAGTTTGGTACAACGGCTTGGGTCGCGCCCCACGCGGGCGCGTGGATTGAAACCCACCCGCAGGGCGGCAAAGTTATAATCGACTGGGAGTCGCGCCCCACGCGGGCGCGTGGATTGAAACGTAGACACCCCACAACCTACCCCGCAAGATACCCCGCGTCGCGCCCCACGCGGGCGCGTGGATTGAAACATGATCTATGCACAAATATATTATAGCATATGAGTCGCGCCCCACGCGGGCGCGTGGATTGAAACCTCTCGCGTCATCTGTGCCACACGGTATCGTGTCGGTCGCGCCCCACGCGGGCGCGTGGATTGAAACAGGGGCTACGTGGAGTTTAGTACAACGGCTTGGGGTCGCGCCCCACGCGGGCGCGTGGATTGAAACAGGGGCTACGTGGAGTTTAGTACAACGGCTTGGGAGTCGCGCCCCACGCGGGCGCGTGGATTGAAACTACTACCTTTTGCTCTAGATTCCACTCCTGGCAGGGTCGCGCCCCACGCGGGCGCGTGGATTGAAACTATAAGGTCGGAGGCAGCAACTCTGGTGGCGGTGGGTCGCGCCCCACGCGGGCGCGTGGATTGAAACTACTACCTTTTGCTCTAGATTCCACTCCTGGCAGGGTCGCGCCCCACGCGGGCGCGTGGATTGAAACTTACCTTCGGTGCTTGTCTCTCTATGGGATAGAATGTCGCGCCCCACGCGGGCGCGTGGATTGAAACACGCTCTATATTAGTCAAACACAGGAACAATTAAAGTCGCGCCCCACGCGGGCGCGTGGATTGAAACCTCTACCAATTCCTCATCAATCTCAGGCATTGCTACGTCGCGCCCCACGCGGGCGCGTGGATTGAAACTCATTTGGCCGCCTCCTTAGGTTTTCGGTGATAAGGTCGCGCCCCACGCGGGCGCGTGGATTGAAACTGCTAACTATGGGAAGGAGGGTGCAGCGATCAAGGGTCGCGCCCCACGCGGGCGCGTGGATTGAAACTCATCCCTATACCTCCTACCAAGAAGCCTTATATACGTCGCGCCCCACGCGGGCGCGTGGATTGAAACATCTTTTTCATCCTATCTCAATCCTAATCGCCGCGCGTCGCGCCCCACGCGGGCGCGTGGATTGAAACAGGTTTATGACTATGATTTGTAACAGGTGCGTTAATGTCGCGCCCCACGCGGGCGCGTGGATTGAAACCGCGGCGGCGCAATCTTGACTATGAGCGAATCTGTCGCGCCCCACGCGGGCGCGTGGATTGAAACAAACTCTTCTTGTATTTCCTCTTGGTTATTTTGAGTCGCGCCCCACGCGGGCGCGTGGATTGAAACAAAACAAACAGACATGGCTCAAGTCCTATCTGTTTGTCGCGCCCCACGCGGGCGCGTGGATTGAAACGATTTCGATGCCAATAAACTTGCGGCCAAGATTCGGTCGCGCCCCACGCGGGCGCGTGGATTGAAACTATCAATGACCGGCAAAAACATCCCCGCTGTATGTCGCGCCCCACGCGGGCGCGTGGATTGAAACGAGGATTTATATCGAATCGTAACCGAGATATGCAGTCGCGCCCCACGCGGGCGCGTGGATTGAAACAAGCATTGATCGCTCCCAGCTCTTTTGCAAGAGCGAGTCGCGCCCCACGCGGGCGCGTGGATTGAAACGCTTGCTGTGCATCTTGCCATATTCGCTCATAACGTCGCGCCCCACGCGGGCGCGTGGATTGAAACCGTGCGGCGCTGGCTGACCTGAAACCCAAGGTTGGTCGCGCCCCACGCGGGCGCGTGGATTGAAACAGCAGGTTGAAATAACAAAATATATACGGGATTTATGTCGCGCCCCACGCGGGCGCGTGGATTGAAACCAAATATAAAAACCAGCATTATAACCACTCTCAAAGTCGCGCCCCACGCGGGCGCGTGGATTGAAACTCTAAAATATGCAAAATTGTATCGGCATTATATCCGTCGCGCCCCACGCGGGCGCGTGGATTGAAACCTCTCGCGTCATCTGTGCCACACGGTATCGTGTCGTCGCGCCCCACGCGGGCGCGTGGATTGAAACTATATGCAGATTTACGTATAAGTGATGATCTTGCGGGTCGCGCCCCACGCGGGCGCGTGGATTGAAACTTGGCGATCATCTTCGCATCGGCAATATATTGACGTCGCGCCCCACGCGGGCGCGTGGATTGAAACTACTTTTGGCAGCTATTTCTTTTGGTATTGCGATGTCGCGCCCCACGCGGGCGCGTGGATTGAAACGCTCTATATTAAAAATGGGGAGTGGAGTGATCCGAGTCGCGCCCCACGCGGGCGCGTGGATTGAAACTTACAGAAATATCCACACCTACAAGGGAGAGTGGAGTCGCGCCCCACGCGGGCGCGTGGATTGAAACACCAGTGAAGATGTTATATACGCGCTCCGCTATACGTCGCGCCCCACGCGGGCGCGTGGATTGAAACCCTTTGAATTTTCTTATATAGTACGTACATCAAAGTCGCGCCCCACGCGGGCGCGTGGATTGAAACCATGCAAAACTCCCTTGGTCACTGATCCAAAACTCGTCGCGCCCCACGCGGGCGCGTGGATTGAAACAAGAGTCTTTTTCTCTGGATCGTAAACGTACGATGTCGCGCCCCACGCGGGCGCGTGGATTGAAACAGGATGCCCCGACTGCCTTGAAAACTACCTATCTGGGTCGCGCCCCACGCGGGCGCGTGGATTGAAACTATCAAGGCTGAAAGTGTTTTTCTCTTCACCTCCCGTCGCGCCCCACGCGGGCGCGTGGATTGAAACACGCTATACAATGTCGCTCTAGTATCGCTACGCAGTCGCGCCCCACGCGGGCGCGTGGATTGAAACATGCTCGAATACAAGCGTATCACGCCAGGATGGTGGTCGCGCCCCACGCGGGCGCGTGGATTGAAACCTCGACCAGGTCTTGCCCTGACTGGGTCGCAGTGCGTCGCGCCCCACGCGGGCGCGTGGATTGAAACGCCAAGGGTGAGATTGAGGTTGACGGCAAAAAGATGTCGCGCCCCACGCGGGCGCGTGGATTGAAACGAGCTTGAGCACGACTCTGAGATTATCGCTGACGGTCGCGCCCCACGCGGGCGCGTGGATTGAAACATCTAACACTGCTCTCTCGTATTCCTGCCATTCCGTCGCGCCCCACGCGGGCGCGTGGATTGAAACTTGCCCGTGTACGCGTCGCCCATCTCAACGACCGTGTCGCGCCCCACGCGGGCGCGTGGATTGAAACATCAAGCTCTGGGGGAGGTGAAGAGAAAAACACTGTCGCGCCCCACGCGGGCGCGTGGATTGAAACTGCCATCTCCAACGATATCAGCTGCGCAGCGTCTGGGTCGCGCCCCACGCGGGCGCGTGGATTGAAACTCAATGGCAAGCCTATCCTGGCTGGCAACGGCTGTCGCGCCCCACGCGGGCGCGTGGATTGAAACACATTCGGCCAGCGATCCGCCTAATGTGCGGTCCTGTCGCGCCCCACGCGGGCGCGTGGATTGAAACATTGTTTTTTGCTCTCATTTTTGCGCCTCCCTTTGTCGCGCCCCACGCGGGCGCGTGGATTGAAACAACTCTGCGGCCACGCCAATTGCATAGTTTGCAGGTCGCGCCCCACGCGGGCGCGTGGATTGAAACTACGCCAAGCATCGGTTTTATATCCCTGCCGCCGGTCGCGCCCCACGCGGGCGCGTGGATTGAAACAGTAAAACTCGCTCGAAATGCTATATAGTATATAAGTCGCGCCCCACGCGGGCGCGTGGATTGAAACTCCGCGTGCCGATGAGACCGAGCTGGAGATAGTGGTCGCGCCCCACGCGGGCGCGTGGATTGAAACTCCGCGTGCCGATGAGACCGAGCTGGAGATAGTGGTCGCGCCCCACGCGGGCGCGTGGATTGAAACAGCGCCCATCAGATTTCCTCCGCACGGTAGCGCGGTCGCGCCCCACGCGGGCGCGTGGATTGAAACTGCACCACGCGGTCGATATCCTCATGCATCTGTGGGTCGCGCCCCACGCGGGCGCGTGGATTGAAACGCCGAGGCAATGCTCTATGGCTCCATCAATGGTGGTCGCGCCCCACGCGGGCGCGTGGATTGAAACGCAATGGATGAGATGAAAAAGGCAAATGAAAAGGCGTCGCGCCCCACGCGGGCGCGTGGATTGAAACGCAATGGATGAGATGAAAAAGGCAAATGAAAAGGCGTCGCGCCCCACGCGGGCGCGTGGATTGAAACTCATCATCTTCAATCGCATCAAGTACGG
>Ga0209506_1003396_pt1 | contig 12852 bp, 8 predicted proteins | sample AD_JPNHG2_MetaG_FD_184409 | JGI IMG/M metagenome (GOLD analysis project Ga0209506, IMG submission 184409) | Active sludge microbial communities of municipal wastewater-treating anaerobic digesters from Japan - AD_JPNHG2_MetaG (SPAdes) (version 2) | ecosystem: Engineered > Bioreactor > Anaerobic >...
TGAATCTAATCCGATATTTTCCGACGGGCATGGGCTGGTTGTACGACTACACCGATCGTCCGGCCGGCGGCTTTGACGATCGCCTGCGCGTCGCGGCCCAGAACCTCTTTGTCGCCCGCACTGCCCGATACATCGTCAGCCGTGCTCCCCAACTCATAATAAATACCCATTTTCTCGCGGCCGAAATCGTTTCCGAGCTGCGCCGCACGCGCCGCCTCGATTGCCCACAGACAACCGTAACAACCGATTTCGAAACCCATCGCATGTGGGTGAACGAGCCGACCGAACGATACTTCACGGCTACCGATCTGGGGCGCTTCTACCTGACCACCTGGGGGCCGGCCCCCGAGCGCGTCTTCACCACCGGCATTCCCGTGCGCCCGGGCTTCCTGAAGCCGTTAGGCAAGGAAGAAGCCCGCGCCATGCTTGGGTTGCATCAGAAGCTACCTTGCGTCCTCCTGCTGGGCGGCGCGCGGGGCATCAATGCACCGGACACGCTGCTCCGGCAATTGATCGAAATGGACGCCGAGGCGCAAATTGCTGTCGTAGGCGGCCGCGACGAGGCCCTGCGGCAGCGCCTGCAACGCCTGGCAGCCTCCGCTAGACGCCCTGTCCGCGTGCTGCCATATACGGATCGAATTTACGAATGGATGTACGCGGCCGACCTCGCCGTCGGTAAGCCAGGCGGGCTGACGGTGGCCGAGGTCCTCGTGTGCGGGCTCCCGCTGGTGATCATCAGCCCAATTCCGGGACAAGAGACGCGAAACAGCGATTACCTGCTGGAAAACTGGGCGGCGATCAAGGTAAGCCACCCGCGGCTGCTGGGTTATCGCGTGAGTCAGCTTCTGAACGACCCCGTCGCGCTGCAACGTTTACAGGACTCCTCGCGGCGCCTCGGGCGCCCCCACGCGGCAGATGATATCGCCCGGCTTTCCCTCGACTTGATCACGTAGGCGGGGTTTGACTATTCGCCGAGCGGCGAAACAATCGACTGCTGACACAAGACCGGCACGGCGGAGCCGAAATGCGCTATTTAGTGGCTATCCCAGTGTTCAACGAGCAGCGCCATGTCGTGCGCGTTCTCAAGGCCGTGGCCCAATACTGCGGCGACATTTTGGTCATCGATGACGGCTCCTCGGATAGCACGCCGGCGCTGCTGGCGCGTCACCCAAACGTGGCGGTAATCAGGCACCCCGAGAATCGCGGTTACGGCCAAAGCCTGATCGACGCTTTCCATTACGCCTCGCGCCTTGACTACGACTGGGTGATCACGATGGATTGCGACGAGCAGCACGAACCGGAGCAGATTCCCGAGTTCCTCGATCGCATCCAGACTGACACGGCGGACGTAATCAGCGGCTCGCGCTACTTGCGGCCTTTCCCGGACGACGACCCGGCCCCGCCCGAACGGCGCCTCATCAACTTTACGATCAACCGCATCCTGACGCAGGTCTTGGGAGTGGAGCTGACGGATTCGTTTTGCGGTTTCAAGGCGCATCGCGTGTCCGCCATGCGACGCCTGACGCTCGACGAGCCGGGCTATGCCTTCCCATTGCAGTTCTGGGTGCAATGCGCGCTGGCCGGCCTGCGCATCTGCGAAATCCCCGTGCGGTGCATCTATCCCGACCGCAGCCGCAGCTTCGGCGGCACGCTGGACGATCCGGCCGCGCGGCTGCAACATTACCTGGAGGTTTTCGTGCGTGAACTGCGGCGGGAGGCGGTCGCGCTGCCGCGCGAAACCGGACTGGGTCTCTACTGCTGCACGCCAAGGCGATGATTTCATACGACCGGCTGGTGGCGCCACGCGGACACTTGGGTGTGCTTATCGAGCCGGCCCCGGCGGAAATCCGCGCGCTTCTCGGCGAGGTACAACCGCGGCTGGAGCCTATCAACATCCTTGGGCGGCCGCTGAGCGCCTGGCGGACGGATCTGCGCTCGCAGTTGGAACTGAACGGCCCGGTGATCGCGACCGGCCACCAGGCCGAATTCTTCCATGCGGGCGTCTTTGCGAAGATCATCGCGGCCCATGTACTAAGCCGCCACACACACGGTTCGGCGGTTTTCGTGGCGGTTGATTCGGATGTCGGCAAGACACGGCGCCTGGAAGTCCCGCAGATCACTTCGCGATCATTGCGGCGTGTCGACGTGACCATCCCCGGGCTCGGCACCCTTCGCCCCGACGAGTGCCAGCCGGAGGTGCCGCGCGAGCAATGGGTCGATTTCTTCTTTCGGGTCGCCTCTGTCTACGAGCATTACGATGTTTCCATGCTGAGGCCGTTCTCCGAGGGGTGGCTGGCAGACGGCGAACGGATCCGCTACTGCGACGGCCTGGCGCGGGGCTTTCGGGCGCTGGAGGCGGCCCTCGGCTTGGACGGCGTGCGCGAGCTGCGGATATCCGAGCTGTGCGGAACGCCGGCGTTTCGAGCTTTCGCCGCGCAACTCATGCTCAACGCCGAATCATCGGCGGCCGGCTATAACGCAGCGCGCCAAGCCTTCCGCGAGCGGCACGGCGTAGACAATCCCGCCCGGCCCGTGCCGCCCCTGGTGACGCAGGATGATCGAATCGAGGTCCCACTGTGGATCATGCGTTGCGACGGACCGCGGGCGCGCCTCTTCCTGAGGCGCTCGGGTGAGCAGCTAGACCTGCTCGCGGACCGCACGTTTGTTACGAGCATGGACGTTACGGCTCTGGCCGATCGCGCGGCGCACGACCAACCGTGGGAGTTAGAGCGCCTCGGCTGGCGCCTGCGCCCGCGGGCGCTGACCTTGTCCGGCTTCGTACGCCTGTTTTTGGCGGATTTGTTCATTCATGGCATCGGCGGAGCGAAGTACGACGAGGTTACGGACGACTACTTGACCCGATTTCTAGGCGCTCCGCCGCCGCCGATGTGCTGCGTGACGGCCACTCTATATCTGCCGTTGCCGCGGACCGGCGTGACCGAGGAACAGGTGGCGCAGGCCCGTCGGCGTGCGCGCGACTTGATTTACAATCCCCAGCGCTACGTGCGCAATCCGTCCCCGGACCTGTTGCGGCGCCGGGCCGAGCTAATTCGCCGCTCGCAAGAATTGGCGGCCCACGACTACAACAATCACACCGAGCGTCGCGCGGTGTTTGATGGAATTCGCTCCGTCAATGAGCATCTGCTCCGGCAGGATTCCTGGCGCGCGGCCGAATTCCAGCAGGAAATCGAACGGCTGCAACATGCTCGCGAGCAGGACGAGATCGCACTGAACCGCGAGTACTTCGTTGGGCTACACCTCAAGCACAGCCTGGAGGAACTGGTCAGCCGTATCTCACGCGCACTCATCCCCGAAGCGCTCCAAGCACGCAGCTAATCCGTGTGGTAACGTGATAAGGTGATAGAGTGATAAAGGACGGTCTGCGCGCAGCCTTTATCACCTTATCACCTTATCACTCGGATTCCCCCGTCACTGCCGAAGGAGGGACTCGAACCCTCACGACCTTGCGGCCACGGGATTTTGAATCCCGCGCGTCTGCCAATTCCGCCACTTCGGCCGAGCCCGCGTGCTCTCACGCGGACAGCGTATTTTTGTGTCTGGAGCGCCGAATATCAATGGGCCGGCGCGCCCGTCGCGGAGCCAATTTCTCCACCCGGCGGCTCGAGCGCCGGGAGATACGAGGCCGCCAGCGCCCGCACCAGCTCATCGGCGTCCTCAACAGCCAGCGGGCGCAAACGTGCTTCCCACTGCGGCGGCTTTCGCTCACCCAGCAGGCGCACCGCCATGAGCCGGACCAGCCAATCCGGGCTAGACAGGCCGGCCTGCACGCCTGCCAGTAAAGATGCGTCGAGCCCGGCCGCTTGCAGGGCATCCAGCGTGCGTGCCCGCAGCTCGGCCGATTCGCTCGCCAGCGCCGCAGCCACGGCCTGTTGGAGGCGCTCGACCGGTACCGGTTCAGGCCGGTAATCCAGCCGTCCCAGACTCGCCCGCTGCTGTTCGCCCAGCAACTCGGCTATCAGCTCCACCGCCCAGAACCGGTCCCGCTCGACCTCGCTGGCCAACTCGCCGAACAGCACCCGCAGCGCCGCCGTGCCCACCTGCGCCGGAACGCGATTCAGATACACCGGCCGTAGCGACTGCCCCGCCAGCCCCGGCCGCCATTGCCCATCACGCCCCTGAACCGGATCGAGCAGCGCCCGAATCACGACCCGCTGCAAGTGCTGCGGTGTGCCACGCAACACGCGCCGCGGCGGGCCCACGTCTATCGTCTGACGCATCCGCACGGTCGCCCCCGGCGGAAGCACCCGCGCCCGATCTACTGCCACCGTCAAGAAATCCGGGTATACCCGCTTCCGCTCCCCCTCCAGCTCGAACGTAAGCAGAAACACCGGGTTCAGCATCCACTGCGGCCCAAGCGTAATCGGAAAGTCGCCCGTATTGGTCAGCGAGAACGTCGCCCACCACGGCTCGCCCGGCCCGGGGTTGCGCTTAGCCACGTCGATTTCCGCCCGCAGGAACCGCGAGGGATCTTTGTGAAAACTCAAAACCTCGCGATTAAAGTCGGCCAGAACCACGGCAACTTCCGGCAGGCGGTCCGAGGCCGGTCGCATCGCGGCCTGCGGCAAACCCAGACTATCCAGTAATTCGCGCGCCGCACCGCCCGCCGGCAGGGCTGTCAGGTTGCGCAGCACCTCGCCGGCACCGTCCACATCCCCCTGCTGCTTTAATATGTTGGCCACCTGGTAGGCCGCATAAGGATCCAGGTCGGCGATCGGCCGCAGCGTCGCCAGCGCTTCCGCATACATCAGATTCGCGGCCTGTGCCCAACCCAGAACCCGGCGCACGAATCGATCGTTGGGCAGCCGCTGCGCCGCCGCCTGCGCCAGCATTAACGCCCGCTGCGCCTGGAGGTCGATCGTGCAATGGAACCAGCCGGCCTGAGCGACCATCTCAACCGGCCACTCGCTCGGCTCGCGCAGCGCCGCGAAGTTCTGCGCCAACTGCGCCCTCACCGCGCTGGCCTCCGCCTCCCGGCCCTGCTTGTTGAGCAGCCAGTAGTACAGCATCGCGGTTTCGGTGGCCAGCAGTGAGTCAGCGTCGCGCATCTGCTCAATCGCTTGACTGGCAGCCCGCAGGTCGCCGCGCGCCGCCAGGTGCCGTGCCCATTGCAGCGTGTGAGCCGCCGGCAAGGGCGCCCCCGCGTTGGCCAGCGCGTAAACGTCCTGCGCATGCTGCAAGAAAACCTCCGCCTGCTCCACCAGGCCGAGCTGATCCAGCAGCACGCCGCTTTCCCAGGCCACGTCAACGTTGAGCGGGCTGACCTCCAGGTACTCCAACGCGACCTGCAACCGCTCGGCCGGCGCCGCATCGGGCGCGAGCATCGCCAATCGCAGCGCGGCCGCGTCCGGATCGGCGGGATTCAACGCCCGCGCGGCTTCGAGCTCCTTGCGGGCCTCGTCCCGGTTCAGAGCCGCCAGGGCCAACTTCGCCAGTTGCACGTGTACCATGGCCTGCGCTTCGGCTGGCCGCCCCTCCCCACTCAGCACGCTTCGCAGCCACTCCTGTCGCTGTTCAATGGTCTGCCCGGCCTGCAACCCGGCGTCGAGCCAGCGCGCAAACGCGCTTTGGTTGCCCGGATCAGCCGCCACCAGCCTGGAAATGGCCTCGAACGCGGCAGTGTCGTCCCCGCGCAGCATGGCCAATTCATACAGCCAGCGGTTAGCGTCCGGCAGCCGCGGATTGAGCCGCACGGCCGCCTTGAGCAGCACTTCAATCTGCTGCGCGTCCGCCGCCGTCTGCAACCCGCGCCGATTCGCCCCCTGGTCGCGCGCCAGATCAACCAGCAGTTCGGCCGTGGACAAAACCGGCGTCCGCCCCGCGCCGCTCGTGCGTTGCGCATCGGTCGTGGAACCCGCGCCGCTCATAGGGCCAGCACCGCTGGCAACTGGCGCAACCGTGGCAAACGCGACGACCAGCAGCGTGGCAACCGCGGGCGTCACCCGCCAAGCGGCAGCGCGTGTGATCATCCGCCAAAGCGCAGTCCGCGTGCCACTGCTTGAAGCGTTCCGTGCTGACACCCAGCGCCGCCCGCGCGCTCCTCGCACCTCGCCAAAAACGAGTCGCGGCGCGCTCAATGCTGCTTGCCCGCCGCCCGCCGTTCCCGCACGCGCCGTTTCATCCGCTCGCGGTTCTTACGATGTTTCTCCCGCGCTCTTCTGACCTTCTTGTTCATCTGAGCCTCCTTACAACGCCAGTGCTCAATTCAATAACAGGATAACCGCCATTCCTGGCAGAGGATAACCGCCATTCCTGGCAGAGGATAACCGCCACGTAGCCGGGCAGGCAACGCGGCTGATCGCCGTCCGGCCCCCGGGTGCCTGCCCAAGCGCTACGCGCGGGCACGCGTCCGTCGTACGCCTGGCAGCCGCCACGACCGAAAATCGACCGCTCAAAACGCGGCCCGGCGCGGTAGAATGGTCCCACGCGGCTCGTCGGCGGAGCCAATCCAGGTCGTAGCCTCCGCCATGCCGACCAGTGATGCGGAAAGAAAAGCAGCGTCCGCCTCGGCGGACGGAGGGTGCAGCCATGTTGCTCCGATCGAAACCCATCGTGACTACCGTTGTCGTTCTGCTGGCCGCCGGGTGGGCCTGGACGGACGAAGTGCGCGTCTTCCTGGTCGCCGGCCAATCTAACGCCGTAGGCTGCAACTCCGACGCGGGCGAACTGCCCCCCGAACTCTACGCGCCGCAGCCCGACGTGCTCTTCTGGTTTGAGGAAGGCCCCTGGGGAACCGTACACGACCCGGCCCGCCGCATCCGTTCCGACGCCTGGCTGCCGCTCCAGTTTCAAAGCGACCCGGTTTACGGCACCTTCGGCTGGTATGACGACGGCTTCGGGCCCGAGATCAGGCTGGGCCGCACGCTGGCCGACCATCTGACCGCCGACGTCGCAGTCCTGAAGTTCGCCATTAACGCCACCAGCCTGGCGGGCGACTGGGACCCCGACACTTCCGGCTCCCTCTACCAGCAAATGCTCGACATCCTGGATGAGGCCCTAACCGTGCTTGCAAGCCAGGGCCACACGACCGTTCTGGCGAGCGCCTTCTGGATGCAGGGCGAGTGGGATGCGCTATACGGTTCGTACGCCGCGGCCTACCAAAGCAATCTGACGGCCTTCATCACTGAACTGCGAGCGGACTGCGGCAACCCCACGCTGCCGTTCGTCATCGGCCGCCTTTGCGCGGGCATCGAGGAATGCCCCTACTTCACTTTCCCGTACCTGGACACCGTGCGCGCCGCGCAACAGGCGGTTGCGGCCTCGGTTCCAAACGCGGCCATGGTCGACACCGACGATCTCCCGCTGAATACCGACTTCCTGCACTTCACGGCCGAGGGCCAGCTCAAGCTGGGCGCCCGGTTCGCACAGGCGTACCTGGCCATGCAGTTTCCGCTGGGCGACCTGAACTGCGACGGGTCGGTCAACGCATTTGATATCGACCCGTTCGTGCTAGCGCTGACCAGTGCGCCGGGATTCGAAGCGTATCACGCCGCGCACCCCGACTGCGACGGCCTACTGGCCGACTGTAACGGCGACGGCTCGGTGAATGCCTTCGACATCGACCCGTTCGTGGAGCTGCTGGTCGGCAACTGAAGCCCGAGCCGGCAATGCGGCCTGGCCGGCCGCGTCGCAGCAACCAGGCAAGGCGCCGAGGCAACAAAGCAAGACTGCAATTAGGCAGCGGGGCGCACCCTTCGTGTCGGGCCGGTGCGCCTGCTATCTGTCAACGTTTGCTCATCCGCCCGTCAAGAGCGACACGAACGGGTCAATGTCGAAGGCATTCACCGAGCCGTCGCCGTTGATGTCGGCATGCATCAACTCGCAGCCGGGGAACGCCAACGCGTACCCGGACGCGTCCGTCAGCGCCAGCACGAACGGGTCGATATCAAATGCGTTGACCGACCCGTCGCAGTTTAGATCGCCGGGCAGGCCGGGACCTTCGCACCCGCGGTCGTAAACCCAGAGCGCATCAACGCCGGCCTCGGTGACCGAGTTGTTCGGATTGTCCGACACCGAGAACCTGATCTGGAACTGCCCCGTCGCAGGCACGAAGTCGCGCACCCGGATCTCGCGCTGCTCCCAGCCGCCGTTGCCGGAATAGTGCTCCGCCAGAACCCACGTTCCGCCACCATCGGCAGACAACTCGACATCAAGGAAGTCCTGGGCGGAGAGAATATCGTCGCAATACATCCAGCTCGCATAGCGGACATACGGGTTGGACAGCCCGGTCAAATCGTAAACGGGCGAGGTCAGGATGGTCGGCCCGCCGTCCACGTCGAAATTCGGCGTGCGATTGTCGGTCACGAAGCACTTGCCCGAGCCGTCAAAATCGGCCGGTGGCGCGCCGGTCGCACCAATGCCGACGGGTACGGTGCGCTGCCAGGCCCCGCTTGTCAGGCTGGGGTCACTCCACACCGTCCAACCCTCATCGGTCTCGAAATCATCGAGGGCAATTGACGTGATCACCGCCACAGTCGCCGTGTAAACATCCAACGGCGCCTGCTCGGGCAGGTACACCGTCGTGCCCTGATCGCCCTGGGCACTGAAGTAGAAGCGCGGCGATGCACTGCAGCCCGGCGCCGGCAGGGTGGCCACGAACAAATCGCCGCCCATGGCGGTCATGGGAGCCGTCAAATATTCGCCGCCATCGTACGAATAGTGCAGCAAGGCCGAACCGGGAACGTATGCCTCGCCGGCCCGCGCGATGCGCACCCTGATCTGCGTCGGCGTGTCGGGCGGAATGAACTCGCCCACCTCGTCCGGCAAGCCCATATCCAGAGCCCGCAACGGCAGCCGTAACGCCGGGTCGCCAAGCAGAACAAATTCCTCGAAAATGTTGATCGTGTAGCCACTCGACGGGCCGAAGTCGGGATCGTTATACAGACGCCCCAACGCGGCGTCCCAGGCCGGTCTGACCTCGCAGATATTGTCCACCAGGCAGGACTGGAAGAAATAATTTTCCATACGGCGCGAGCACTCCCAGTCGGCGGAGCTGCTCCACCAGATGAAACCGGAAGCTGACAGATATGCGGCCGCACCGCGATTGGCGACGCGCAACCAGGTCTCACCGAAGCACTCGGAGTATTCATACTGGGAGGTGTGGCAGGACCAACCCATGGCCAGTCCGTACAGCCCATCGTTCGTCAGGCTCTGCACGTTGGAGCGGTTGAAGCCCGGAGACCACCAGCCGGTGTCGTCGCTGTGGCCGATATAGACAGTGAACAGCACGCCCGCGTTCACCGCCGCCGCGACTTGGGCGGTACTGCCGCCCAGGTCGGCGTAAACGCGCGTGCTCGTGAAGCCGGCCGGCGTGAGGTATGTGTTAATTATGTGGTTCTGCTGCGCGTCGGCCCCGATGGTTGGGTCGTCGTTGGCCAGCAGAACGGCGCGGCGAATATAGTCGGGGTCGGAGAAACCACCCGTCTCGACCCGTATCGTCTTGTCCACGACGGACTGCAGCGTGGCTATGTCGCGCACCGAAAACCGCCCATGGTAAATATCGGGATACCAGCTCACCGGATCAGCGTCCATGCAAGCGTATGGCAGATCGGTTGCGCCGTGGCGGCTGCCCTCGCCAATCCAATGCGGAATCGTGTTGTTGCCAGAAGTCGCCGAGCCGTCTGTATCGCCGACGATCAGCAGATACCTGGGCTGATCGGCCGTACCCCACAGGCTTTGGATGTGAGCCTTGATGGCCTCCTTGGTCGTACCGGACGGGGGGGAGTAAACCGGCAGCACATTGAAGCCGCAATCAAGGCGATGAGCGATGAATTCGTTGAGCGGGGCGCTATCCACATACAGCGGTGCGGAAACGATCAGGTAGTTTCCGCCGCGTTGCTCAGCAACCGCGCTGGACAAGAGCACACAACCACACAGCAAAACCGTCAGCCAAGAACTTGTACGAAGCATCTTGCCTTCCTCCAGTGCACGGGCTAAGTGCCGACCTCCGGACCGCCCGATTAAGTCCGATTATACGACGTCCTTGCCCCGGCCGGTAACGATTTTTGCCGGCTGCGACACACGTTTTTGCGAGTGGCCATGCCAGTACCCAAGCACGCCTGCGATATGCTGATAATTGAAAGCTGACTACCTGAAGCCGCGGGTGAGAGGTGACTCCCGTTAGCTCTTACTTCGCCCGCCCAGCCCTTTTCCGTTATGCTGTGCGGCTGGACGCAGTTCCAGACCCCAGGAGGCGCCAATGGCCCGTACCGACGCACTCGAAGAAAGGTTCTACGTCGCCAGCGAAACGCGCACCCTGAGTATGTTGGACTTGCTCAAGCTGTTCAAACGGCAGGGCACCGCACGCGTCACCGACCTGCACCTCAAGGTCGGCAAAGGCCCCTGCTTCCGCGTCGACGGCGAACTCAAAATCACCGGCGGTAACCCTCTCACAAACGAGATTATCGAGCGCATGGCGCGCAGCCTGCTCGACGACACGCAGTTCGAGACCCTCCGCAAGCTGCGCTCCGTCAACGCCTCGCGCCTCATCGAAGGCCTGCGCTACCGCATCAATGCCTACCACGACCATCGCGGCCTGGCCATGGCCATCCGCGCCCTGGATACCAGCACGCCCACCATCGACTTCATCGGCTTTCCCAATTGCGTCTGGCAGGACATCGTAGGGCTCAGCCAGGGCTTGATCCTGGTCACCGGCACGACCGGCGCCGGCAAGTCCACCACCATCGCGGCCTTGATCAACGAAATCGCCCGCACCCGCCCCTGCCACATCATCACGCTCGAGGACCCGATCGAATACGAGTTCCACAGCGACATCGCCATGATCTCGCAGCGCGCCATCGGCCGCGACGTGCCCACCTGGGAACGCGGCCTGCGCGACTGCCTGCGCGAAGACCCCGACGTGATCTTCGTGGGCGAAATGACCGACGTGGAGTCCGCCACCTGGACGCTCACCGCGGCCGAAACCGGGCACCTGGTCTTCTCCGGCATCCACACGCGCGACGCCACCGGCACAATCACGCGCGTGCTCGACATGTACCCGCCCAATCGCACCGAAGAAGTGGCGCAGCAGCTCGCCCTCGGCCTGCGCTACATTCTGTCGCAGAAGCTCATCCAGCGCTGCGACAAGCCGGGCCGTATCGTCGCCATGGAGATCCTCAACAACACCGGCGCCGTGGGCAACCTGATCCGCCAGGTCAAACCGGAGCACATTTACTCGCTGCTCCAGACCAACACCCGCGACGAGCCCGGCCATCGGATGCGCACGCTGGAACGTTCCCTGGCCGAGCTCGTAAGCCAAGGCAAAATCGCGCGCCACGAAGCCGAACGCGCCGCTAACAAGCCTGCGTCTTTCGAAGACGAAATGAAGCGCCTGACATGATGGTCCGCCACAGCACGCGAAAGCGGAGCGACTGCGCCGGCGCGGCCGCGGCCCCTCAAGTCACGACGCCCGCCTCAATCTCCAGCTCAAAGAGCAGGTCATCGCGACAAACGGTGGCCGCCAGCGGTACCACGTGAATCGGCGGTATGCCCCTCTGCCGTATGAACTTCTCCAGTGCTGGAATATCTTCTGCCCGACGGATGTACGCGACTCCGTGCAGTACGTCCGCCCAGCCCATGCCGCGCGATTCAAGTAGCCGGCCGAGTACGCCAAACGTCTTCGCCATCTGCGGGTGAAACCTTCTGGGGTGTAGCGTCGCGCCGCGCTCGTCGATGCTGGCAGTGCCGGAAATCAGCAAGCGCCGGTGGTCGGGCGCGGTTATCTCAATGGCGCGGCTGAAAGCGCTGCCGTAGTCCTGCGCTGGGCCCTGTTGCGGCGACGGCACGGCGGCCACTTGCACGGGTGAGTCGGGCTTCACGGGCTTTAGCGCCAGCAGACCCGCGGAGAGAGCCGCGTCGCCCGGCGGCAGGGTCCCAACCGCCGTGCTGGCGGGCAAGTTCTGCCGGTCGAGCTGCTGCTCGGCGTAGAACGCGTTGCGCACCGCATTGAATTCGTCGTACCACTGGAGAATGTGTCGCAGGTGAAACCAGGTCCGGACCACGTTGTGGAAACTCATGCCGCAGCTTCGCAAGAGCGCGTCCATACGCTCAAAGAGCTCCCGGGCCTGGTCCGCCCGAGGCTTCGCCTTATCCGTCGGACTCAAATTGGCGTGAAGGTAGTAGGCATGTCCATCACTGAAACTGTTGGCGACGATATCGTCCTGCTCCGCCAGGCTTGTCACCTTGACGCCGGCAACGGCCCATAAGTATGCGACCAGGTCTGGCACGGTGCCGAGGGCCAGGTGGAACTCCAGTGGCTCGCCTCTGCTCACGTGCAATCCCCTGCTCACCAGCTTCGCTGAGGAACGCTCGGTGGCACGCTCCAGCCGCGCGATTACGGCGCCGACCGGTGTGTCCCACGGCGCCGTAGCGCTGGCGAAAACTTCGGTGCAGCCTGCGCGGGCGAACGTGCGAACGCGGACGTTATCCCCTGCTGCCGCCATTCCCTGCTTCCTTATGAGTGACTGCCCGTCTTCTCATTCCCCCTCCTGCGGCGATTGGGGCGGATAATAGGGCTGGCCGAGCTCATACAAATCCAGCCGCGCCTTGATCATCCCCGCCACCTCTGCGTGCCCCGCCGCCTGGGCCAGCTTGAGAGCCTCTTGGGCCGCCCAGATGGCATCTGCAAAGCGTCCCGACGCCGCCAGGCACACGCCTAACAGGTCAAGCGGCTCGACCGCCTGGAAATGCGTCTGTTCGCATGCCCGCCGCGCCAGGTGCACCGCCTGTTGCGGATCGCGCAGCTTCTCATCCGGCACCGTCACCAAGACCCACGCCAGATCATTACTGAGCTGCACGCTGTCCGGCCGCAGCCGCACCGCCGCAGTCAAATGTTGT
>Ga0209506_1003410_pt1 | contig 12816 bp, 7 predicted proteins | sample AD_JPNHG2_MetaG_FD_184409 | JGI IMG/M metagenome (GOLD analysis project Ga0209506, IMG submission 184409) | Active sludge microbial communities of municipal wastewater-treating anaerobic digesters from Japan - AD_JPNHG2_MetaG (SPAdes) (version 2) | ecosystem: Engineered > Bioreactor > Anaerobic >...
GGGCGCAGAGACCTGTTTCCGCGATCTCCGTTACCTCATGTTCAAACGCCTTCCTCCTGTTCTTCATTTGCGTCAATCCCATGATCTGCGGGCCGGAACCCCGCTCGGCCCGGAATCCTTTCCGCATTCAGCATCCATGACGATGCCAATCCTCCACCGAGCAGGTAGGGCAGGTCAGAGCCGCTCGGCCCGGAATCCTTTCCGGGCCGCACCCCCCGCGGAATCCTTTCCGCATTCAGGAAGGAATAACGATCGGAATCGTCGGCAGAAGGGTCCCAGATGGGAATCTGGGACCAGCGGGTCACAGCCCCGCCAAGTCGCCCCGACGAAGCAGGGCGCCGACCTGCCGAGTGCCTGACGAAACGAACCCAACGCCGCAAGCGATGACCTCCCGGCCGGGCGCAACCCCTTCTCCGTCCCCTCTGACCGACCGCTGATCCTCGGCTGGCGACATGGCCAGGCCGCAAGAGATCCCGAAGCGACCCTCGCGCGCCAAAAGCCGGACACCGACCGCCGACCGCCCCCCGCGCCAAACGAACCCAACCGAGATCTTAAGTCGTTATCGATTAAACACTTAAGGAAAACCGTGGCCAGTTTCCCGTCATCCGTTCCACCCCGAACACCTCGCCCAACCTCCCAATCCCGCCCATGTCCTTGGCCGGAAGGACACAGACTTGGCAACAATCAGACAATAGGCCCCAAGATGAACGGGCGGGGTCGGGGAAGGTGTCAAGGCAAGGGAGCAACGCCCTGGCCGGGCTTGTCAGGCCTGCTCGTCCTTCGGCCGTGTTTTCCAGCGGCGGTGGATCCAGAGGTATTGCTCGGGCGCTTGGCGGACGAACCGCTCAATCGCACTGGTGTACTCCTGGGTGACCCAGTGGAGCTTATCAGCCTTGTCCGCCCATTCGTGAGGCTCGATGATCCGGTTGCAGCCGACCTCGTACTCAAACCTGTTGCTCAGTCGCCGAGCGTAGCCGACCAGAATCGGAACCTTGTACTCAATGGCCAGCAGGCCAATAGATTTGTAAGTTGACGCTTTCCGTCCGAAGAAGTCGACGAACTCGCCCTTGCGGCCGGCGTTCTGGTCGGCGATGAAGCCCAGCAGGCCGCCGCATTCGAGCACATCACCGGCCGATCGCGATGCCCCTTTCTTGTACAGCAAGTGCAAGCCGCGCTTGGCCCGGATGCCCAAGATGAACTCATTCAGCCAGGGATTGTCCAACGGCCGCATGACCGCCGTCAGCGGAAACCCTAACGCGGCCAAGGCAAAACCCACCAGTTCCCAGCTCCCATAGTGGCCGGTGACCAAGATTGCCCCCTGCCCCCTGAGCAGCCGGTCAAGGGCTTTATCGATGCCGTTGAGGCGGATGTACCGGTGCCAGGTCAGTTCGTTGATCAGCCGCGGGGTGAACAGGCACTCCATGGCCATCATGGACATCTGCTCAAGCGAGTGGAACGCGATCCGGTCGATCTCCTTGGCAGACAACTGCGAGCCGTAGGCCAGCCGCAGGTGCTCCCTGGCCCGATTCAGGTGCCGCGGCATGATCCGGCACCAGATGGGAACCATGCGCCGGGCAGTGGCCAGATTCCAGTTCACGGGAAACATCTGGAATACCATCGCCGCGAGCCGCACGGCCGCGTAGATGAGCAACTCTGTCAGAATTCGGCGGTGCCGCATGCGGTGGCATTGTAACCCGGCACCGGCGTATTGGCGAAAGCCGGCACCGGCGGATGCTCGCCGTGGCCGGCGCCACCGTGTCCCCTGTGATGATCCTACATGAGCGACCGCAGCGCCAGCCATCCTGCGGCGATCAGCAGCGTGGCCAGCGTGACCGGTACGCCGGCGCGGGCGTGCTCGCGCCAACCGATGTGAACGCCCAGCCGCTCGGCCTGGTTCACCACGATGATATTGGCGATGCTGCCGGCGATGAACAGGTTGCCGGCCAGCGTGCTCGACAGGGCGAGCACTGACCCGGCCAGATGAGGATCACCGTGGGTCGAGGCGGCCGGGAGCAGGAGCATCGTCGCCGGTACGTTGGAGACGAGGTTCGACAAAACCGCCGTGATCCCGAACAACCAGCCCATGTTGCCAAGGTCCACGTGCATGGTGTTGAGTCGCTCAATGACCAAGGTCAGGGCCCCGGTCGACTCCAACGCCTCGTTGACAATGAACAGAGCAATAAACAGGACAAGCAACTCCCAGTCCACCAGGCCGAGCATTCGTCGGCTGTGCATCTTGCGGCTGGTCAGGATAATCCCCGCCGCGGCTAGCGCAAGCAGTTCGCGGGGGATCGGCGCCGCCAGAAAAGCAACGACAAGAGCAATCAGGATGACCACACCTTTGCCGGATTGCCACGGGTTGAATCGCGGCGCCTCCACGTGCTGCAACCGCACTTCGCCTTGCCATCGGCCGCGGGTCTGCCGGACCAGGATGGCCCATGCAGCGGCCAAACCCAACACCGCTGGAACGAGGCCGTCAAGCAGATAGCCGCCGAACGACATCCGCAGTTTCTGCCCGATGAGCATGTTCTGCGGATTGCCGATCAGCGTGGCCGCTGACCCGATGTTCGAGGCGCACGCCAATCCCAGCAGAAACGGCAGAGGGTTGAGCCGCCGTCGGGCACAGCTCTCGACCAGCAGCGGAGCGACGGCCAGGCAAACGATATCGTTGGCCAGCAGGGCCGACAGCAAACCGGAAATGGCAATGACGACAGCCAACAACGCCGGCGGTGAAATCCCGGCCGCAACCATGCGCCGAGTGATCGCCGTGTACATTCCGCCGAGACGAAACTGGGCGGATAACACCATCAACCCAAACAACAGGCCGATCGTCGGCACGTCAACGGCGCGCCACGCGTCCGTCAATTCGATCCGCTCACCGGCCAACAGGATGATCGCGCCAATGAGGGCGATGCCCGTCCGATCCATGGCCAGACCGGGAAACCGCCCGAGGATCATGCCAACATACACAAACCCAAAAACGAGAAGGATAGTCGTGTCCATGTCAGCGGTCTGCTGGCGCAGGAATCCTTTCCCGCCCCCGCTTTTCCGGCGAATCGTTCCGGCCTCGGACGCTGCGGTATGTTGATCTGGTCGCGTGCCCGTTGCTCGCCACGATCATCGCTCACCCGCCTGGAAATGGGGTAGGGCACCCCTTGTGGTTCTCTTTACCTCGCCTCAACGACAAACCGGTATCGCCCCGCGGCGACATCGAGCACGGCAACATCGTCCTGCAATTGGACGAACCGCACACCGGGTACGTGGGACTGCGGCGTCAGAACGGGGACTCCGCTCTCCGTGACCGAAAACCTCGTCATGCGAAGCAGCGGAACGTACACCTTCGCCGTGGTGTTGGCCGGAATGGTCACTTCTAAGGTCAACCCCTTGTCGGTCCGCTTCCACTCGCTGCGGATCTGGCCGTACATCGACGGGTACGTGGCCTTGGCCCACGTCAGGTCGCCCACAACGACCGGCCGGACGATGAAGCGCTTGAACCCCGGAACCTGCGGGTCGAGATTGATTCCCGCCGCCGCCTCATAAAACCACCTCGCAACAGTACCGAAGGCGAAGTGGTTGCGAGAGTTCATGTCCGGCCCCTGCTTGTCCGTATCCCACCGTTCCCAGATGGTCGTCGCCCCTTTGAGAATCATGTGACCCCAGGACGGGTAGCTGGTCTGCACGGCCAGTCGCCAGGCCAGGTCATTGTGCCCCGTTTCATGCAGCAGGGCCATCAGGTACGTCGTCCCCAGGAACCCGGTCGACAGATGATCGCCGCGGGCCATGATGTCCTTGATGATGTTGTTTAACACCGCCTGGGTCCGATCCGGCGGCGTTATGCCGAAATACAGCGGCAGAATGTTGCACGTCTGGGTACCCGTCAGGTAGTTGTTGGTCTGTTTGTTCAGGTGTTTGTCGTTGAAAGCCTTGGCGATGGCCTCCGCTTGGTCGTGGTATTTCCATGCATCGTCGGTCTTGCCGATCGCGGCGGCCATCTCTGACATCAGCTTGCTGCAGTAGAAGTAGTAGGCCGAGCCGATCCACTCGGTGGGTGACTTCTCGACCGGAACCCAGTCCCCATATCCGGCTCTCTCGTACAGACCATCCTTGCCGTGGGTCTTCATGTACTCGACCCACGCGGCCATGCCCTTGTAGTTTTCTTCGATGATTCGTGTGTCGCCGTAGAATCGCCAGACGGTGTAGGGGATGATCACAATGGCATCGCCCCAGCCTGGCTTGGCGGCGTCGGTCACCACTTTGGCGGGCGAGACATCGGTGGTCGCTCCGTCGGCTCCCTGTGAGTCGGTGATGTCGATCATCCACTTCGTGTAAAACGCACCCATGTGCCGCAGAAAGCACGAGGTATGGGCGAAGGCCTGTGCGTCACCCATCCAGCCGAGCCGCTCATCGCGCTGCGGGCAGTCCGTGGGCACGCTGTGGAGATTGGAGCGCAAGCCCCATTCTACGTTTTTCAGGATGCGGTTAATCAGCCAGTTCGAGCACCGGAAGCTGCCGGCCGGAGGCACGGCCGTGTGCAGGACGCGATGAGTCAGCGTGGCTTTTGTGGGTGGCTTGGGCAGGCCGGTTACCTCGCAGTAGCGGAAACCACGGTAAGTGAAGATCGGCTCCCAGACCTCCACCCCGCCGCCCTTGCAGATGTAGTAATCGGTGGCCTCCGCCGAACGGTAATTGTCGCGGTAAAGCCGCCCGTTCGGATCGAGTTCCTCGCCAAATCTCAGACGGATCTCGGCTCCCGGTTGGGCGCCTTCAACCTTGAGCCTCGCCACACCGGCCGCGTTTTGGCCGAAATCGAAGATGAACACGCCCTTCTGTGGCTCGCTGATCTGCATCGGCGGTATTTCTTCGGTGATCTGAATCGTCTCATCGCGTTGGGCAACCAGCATCGCCGACTTCTCTTCGAGAACGGCCGTCTTCCACCACTTGCCGGCGTCGAAACCGGGTGTGTCCCATCCGGGCTGTTCCAACCGGGCATCATAGGTCTCGCCGTGATAGTAGGTGTTGCGGCTGATCGGCGACATGTATGATTGCCACGTGGGATCGGTGACGACCGTCTCGCGGCTGCCGTCGGCATATTCGATGACGATCTGGCAGATCAGTCGCAGATCGCCCTGGGAGTACTGGTCCGACCCTTTCCATCCCAGTCCGCCGCTCCACCAGCCGTTGCCCAGCATCGCCCCGACGGCATTGGGGCCCGGTTTGAGCATCCCGGTTACGTCGTAGGTCTGGTACTGGACCCGCTTGAAGTAATGCGTCCAGCCGGGGGTGAACACGTCCGAACCGACCTTCCGGCCATTGAGTCGCAATTCGTAGATACCCAGCCCTGACACGTACGCCCGAGCCCGCGCGATCTGCCCCTTGACCGTGAATTCCTTCCGCATACACACCGCGTGGCGAGGCGGCGGAGCCTCGCCGATCTCCTTCCACGGCTCATCGCCGTACTTGGCCACGACAATGGTGCGCTCCCACGCCGCATCGTCGAAATCGGGCGAAGTCCAGTTGGGTTGTTCGGTTTGGGCCGTCTTGCACTGCGCATCGCTGCGGAGTTCCATCATCCTGCCGCTGTTGAGCGTGACCTGAGCGGCAAAAAGAAGACCGCATTGGCCCGGACCATTGTGGGCCTGTATCGCCATCACGTTCTTGCCCGCCCTGAGGTACTTCTCAAGTTCGTACACACGGGCCACTTGCCAACTGGAGCTGTTGCCCACCCGCTGGCCATTGACGAACAGGGTGAAATTGTCGTCGGCCGCGATCTTGATCCGCGCGCTCTTGACCGGGTCGGCTTCGTCCAGAATGAACGACTTGCGCACAAAAATGGTTCTGTCTTCCTCCACCGCCTTGGCATTCCAGATCCAGTCGCCCCATTTCAAGGCGGCGTCGACATCGGCAGGCCTCTGGCTGATAATCCACTTGGCCGACCAGTCCTCGGGTTTCAGCAAGGCCATTTCCCACCAGGCTGGGGGGGACCACTGCGAAGCTACGCCGTCGGCATCCCACGTTCGCACACGCCAATAGTACCGCTGCCCACTGACCGGCGGCTTGCCCGCGTAAACCACGTGCGTCGACTGACTGGATTTAACGACGCCGCTGCTCCAGACGAGCTTGCTCCGATCCACGTCCGTGATTCGGGACCGGCCGGCGAAGGACCGCTTGACAGCCGCATCCTTGCCGAGCACACCTGCGCCGGCCTCGACTTCGGTCGTGACTTCGCCCATATCCGGGGCCGTACTGACCTGAATCTCATACGCCGTCTGGATCGCCCCACGGCGAGTATCGTTCACCTCCCACGACAGGCGCGGGGTGGTGATGTCGATGCCCAGCGGGTTGACCAGGTACTCGCATCGCAGGTTGGTCGGCGCCCCAAGACCACCGCTTTCCGCCGGCCGGACCATCTGGCTGCAACCGGCCAAGGCGGTGAAGGCTATTGTGGCAGCGACGACGGTCACAACTCTTTCGGAGACGGTACGCAGTGCGAATTCACGGTTCATTGGCGTCCCTTTCTATCTGAGAGCATGTGTGAGCAGAGCGTAAGGCGTGGTCGAAGCCGCCAAAGGCGGCGGAGACCTGCCGATTCAAGCATGAATATATGGCAGGCCTCGTCCGCCGCCGCGGATTTGACCCTGCCCTACCACCCGGCCCTGCGGCTTCTCACAAAGGCTCTGTGGTCTGCGCAAAGGCCGAAACAAGAGCATCCAGAGGATACCCACGCACCGGAGTTTGGCAAGGGTGGCAAGGCGGGTGAAGCATAGTAGAATGTCGTCCGCTATCTTGTCAGGAGACGCCGCGATGCAAGACACACCCCCCGGCCCGCCGCGAAAACCTCGCTCCCTTCGAGGTGTACTGCCGGTGTTTCAGACCCCTTTCCACGAAGATGAGAGCATCGACCTGGTGACCCTGGAGCGGGAGATTGACTGGCTGTACGACTGCGGGGCCGACGGCATCGTCATGGCGATGGTCTCAGAGGTGTTGCGGCTGTCCACCGATGAGCGCGAGCTGTTGGCCGAACACGCATGTCGCCTCGGTGGCGAGCAGGGAGTGGTTATCATCAGCGTCGGAGCCGAGAGCACGTACATGGCCGAGCGCTACGCCCGACAGGCCGAATCCGTCGGCGCTGATGCCGTGATGGCGATCCCGCCGGTGTCGATCGCGCCGCTCGAGTCCGAGGTGCTTCGCTACTATGAGCGAATCATCGAAGCGGTGGAGGTTCCCGTGATCGTGCAGGACGCCAGCGGGTACGTCGGACGGCCGATGCCGGTGGAACTGCTGGCGAGAATACGAGCTGCTTTCGGCGATCGCGTGGCTTTCAAGCCGGAGGCGACGCCAATCGGTCCGCGCCTTTCCGCCCTGCGCGAGGCGACCGGCGAGACCGCGGCGGTCTTCGAGGGCAGCGGCGGAATCGCCCTCGTGGACAGCTTTCGCCGGGGAATCATCGGGACCATGCCGGGGGCGGACTTGATCGAGGGCATCGTCGCCTTGTGGCGGGCCCTGGAAGCCCGCGACGAGCGACGAATCTACCGCCTGTCACTGCCGATCTCAGCGCTGGTGGCAATGCAGTCAGGGCTGGACGGCTTCCTGGCCGTCGAGAAGTACCTGCTGGTCAAGCAGGGCGTCTTCGCCAACACCGTGGTCCGAGGTCCGGTGGCATTCCAGCTCGACGAGGAAACGCGGGAGGAAGTCGATCGTCTTTTCGACCAGATGATGGAGGCGGTCAGGGAGAATGAAGGATGAGGGCCGAAGGTTGAAGGATGAATCAAGCCGTCAGCTATCAGTCATCAGTTTTTGGGGCTGATCGCTGACAGCTTTCATCGTCTACCATGTGCGTTTCGAGCGGAGGACAAGTCTTTGAGCGCCAAAGAACGATTCGACCTCACAGGCAAGATTGCCCTGGTCACCGGCGGCAGCCGGGGCATCGGACGCGGCATCGCCATTGGCCTGGCCGAACATGGCGCGGATGTGGCCATCGTCTATCGCGCAGCCGAGGCCGAGGCCGCCGGCGCGGCGGAGGCGATCCGCAAGCTCGGTCGCCGGGCGTGGATCTACAGGCAGGATCTGGCTGAGACGGATAAGCTGGCTTGCTTGGCCGAGCGCGTGTGGAACGATTGCGGGCGGATCGACATCCTCGTCAACAACGCCGGCATGGCCTACCTGGAGCGATTCGAGGAAATCACGCCCGAGCACTGGCACCGGGTGCTTGCGGTCAATCTCGATGCGGTGTTCTTCCTCACGCAGGCCATCGCTCGAAGGATGATCGAGGCCGGAATCAAGGGGCGGATCATCAATCTCTCTTCGAAGAACGGCTTTGTGGCCGAGGCCGGTCTGGCTCACTACAACGCCTCGAAGGGAGGCGTGGAGCTGCTCACTCAGTCGCTGGCGATCGAGCTGGGGCCCTTCGGAATCACCGTCAACACGATAGCCCCTGGTATCATCGAGACGGAAATCGCCGGCGAATTCGAACTTGATCCCGCGTTCTTCGACTACTACAAGGAACACATACCGTTGCAACACCGCTTCGGAAGCGTCGAGGACTGCGTGGGCGCGGCGGTGTTCCTGGCCTCGCGGGCAGGCGCTTACATGACCGGGCAGCACCTGATCATCGACGGAGGTGTGCTTTGCGAGCAGGTGCCGCGGATGCAGTTCATGAGGGCAAGCAAGCTGCGCAGGAAATGAAATGCCATGAGTAGCAAACCGATCAGCGAGCCGGCCGATCAGGTGCCGCCCTCTGCGGCAGTTCATCTGGGCGTGGCCAGGCGACGAATTGACCCCCCCTCCGGCATCTACGCCCGCAACTGGGGGGCTGCCAGGCACGACACTGCCGAAGGCATTCACGGCTCGCTACTTGCGACGGTATTGGTGATCCGCGGCCAGGGCTCGCCCGATCCGCTGATTCTGGCCAGTCTGGATCTCGGCTGGTGGCAGCAGGCCGAGGATGAGTGGTTGGTTCGAGGGGCGCTCATCGAGTCGTTGTGCCTGCGTCCCGAGCGGGTCATGCTGTCGTGCATCCACACCCACGCCGGTGCCTCGCTGTGCAGCGGCGACGCCGACAAGCCCGGCGGGAACCTGATTCAACAGTATCTGCACCAACTCCGCGACAGCCTCATGGATGCGACACGAGAGGCCTTGGACCGCATGGCGCCCGGCACGCTTTCCTGGACGACCGGACGATGCGACCTGGCCGCCAACCGTGATCTTCCCGACCCCCTGCGAAATCGGATCCTCTGCGGCTACAACCCGGCGAAACCGGCCGACGACACTGTTCTGGTCGGGCGGGCCACGGACGAAAAAGGCCGTCTGCTGGCCACGATCGTCAATTACGCCTGCCATCCGACCACGCTGGCCTGGGACAATCGCCTGATCTCGGCCGATTACGTCGGACCGATGCGCGAGCTGGTCGAATCACACACTGAGCAGGCCCCCTGCCTGTTTCTCCAAGGGGCTTCGGGGGAATTGGCTCCTCGCGAGCAGTACACCGGCGACCTGGCCATCGCCGAATCGAACGGCCGAAGGCTGGGCTACGCGGTGCTGGCTGCGTTGGAGTCGATGCTGCCGCCACGGACGAAGCTTGCCTATGCGGGCGTCGTGGAATCGGGCGCCGCCCTGGCCACCTGGCGCCGCGAGCCCTTCGACCCGTCGAAAGTGGTGCTGGCCGAGCAGGTGGATGTCGAGTTGCCGCTCAAGCCGCTGCCAAGCGAAGAGGAACTGCGTCGCCAGTTGGCCGAGTGCTCCGACCGTGTCATGGCCGAGCGAATCCGCCGCAAGATGCGCGTGGTTCACATGGTCGGCTCCGGGCCGACCACCCAGATGCCCGCCTGGATCTGGCGGATCGGCGACGCGATTCTCGTGGGCCAGCCGAACGAGGCCTGCTCGGCGTTTCAGACCGAGCTGCGCCGAATGTTCCCCCGGAAAGCGGTAGTGGTCATGAACCTCGTCAACGGCTGCTGCGGCTACCTGAGCCCACCGGAGCTTCACGACCTGGACATATACCAGGTTTGGCAAAGCCCCTTCGACCGCCAGGCCCTGCCGTGCCTGATCGAAACCTGTCGGGAGCGGATTAGTTCGATGTTACCGTGCGCATGAGGTGTGTGTAGGGGGGTAAGGTAGAGGCCAGCAGCAATGGTAAATACTGGCGCTTGCCAGGAGCCGTTAGCTCGGGCCGAAGGCCTGGTACGTTAGGATGTCGTCCCGATCGTCCGCGAACCACAAACCGGGAGCCAACATGATTGCTGAGACCTCAATGAAAGGCCTGGAGTCGTTTCAGCTTGGCCGCTGGGATTACCTCGCCTTCATCGCTTACTTCGTGGTCTTGTCCATGATCGGCTACTGGGCCGGGCGGCGGAAGAAGTCCAGGTCGGACGACTACTTCCTGGCCGGCCGCAGCCTGCCGTGGTACGTCGTCGGCAGCTCGTTCATCGCCTCGAACATCAGCTCCGAGCACTTCATCGGCATGGTGGGTGCGGCGTTCATGCTCGGCATCTGCGCGGCCTTGTTCGAGTGGGGCAACATCCTGTCATTCAGCATTCTCATCTGGTTCTTCATCCCGTTCTTGCTGGCCTCCAAGGTGTTCACCGCTCCCGAGTTCATGGAGCGACGATTCAACCCGACTCTGCGGAATGCGTTCGCCATCGCTACGGTGATCACCAACGTTCTGGCGTTCCTGGCAGGCGTACTGTACGGCGGAGGCGTTGCCATTCAGAAGCTGTTCGGTTGGGACCTGTGGTTTGCGGTCACGATCCTGGCGATCGCGGCCGGCGCCTGGGCGATCTACGGCGGCCTGAGCTCCGCCGCCTGGGCCGACGTGTTCACGGTCATTGTCATGGTGGCTGGCGGCATGACGGTGACGATCCTCGGCCTGCAGAGCCTTTCACCCAATCATTCGGTCATCGATGGCTTCAAGACCGTCATCGAGCGGAACCAGGCAACCGAGGGCATCTGGGCAGAGGCCGTCGCCCAAAACGTCCAGAACATCGTTCCGGGCGAGGAGACCTACAACCGCCTGTCGGTGATTCAACCGGCAACCCACAAGCTCATCCCCTGGTCCAGCCTGATCCTCATCACCTTCACCGTCAGCATCTGGTACAACGTCATCAACCAGTTCATGATCCAGCGCGTACTCGGCGCCAAGAGTATGTACCATGCCCGGATGGGGATTGTCTTTGCCGGCTACATGAAAATCCTGCTTCCGGTCATCGTGGTGTTGCCCGGGTTGATCCTGTTCGCCAAAAACCCCGAGATCCTCAAGCTGCCATGGGACCAGATCGGGCCCGAGGCCGACAAGGGCTACGTCCACATGCTCCAGGAATTCGTTCCTTTGGGCATCCGCGGACTTTTCCTGGCCGCGTTGTTCGGAGCTATCCAATCCACGGTCCAGGCGGTGCTCAATTCGACCGCTACCATCTTCACCCTGGATATCTACAAGCCGATGCTTCGCCCGACGGCCTCCGAAAAGAACCTCGTCTGGACCGGCCGTATCGCGGCGATCGCGTTCCTGGGATTGGCAATTCTGCTGGCTCTGTTGATCGCCCGACTGGGTGGAGGTCTCTTCAACTACGTGCAGACGCTTTACGCATTCTTTGCCCCGCCGTTCGGCGCGATTTTCCTGCTGGGCATTCTGTTCAGGCGCATCAACGGACAGGGGGCCTCGGCCGGCGTGCTGCTCGGCTTCCTGACCGCCATCGCCATCAAGCTCGCACTGTACAAGCAGTGGATTCACGACCCCGTCGCCGCGTGGCTCTCACCTTTCGGCAACCAGGCGGTGGTGACCTGGCTGGTTGCCATCGTCGCGTGCGTGATCGTCAGCCTGCTGACTCCCGCCCCGCGTCCCGAGCAGGTCACCGACGAACTGACCTTCAACTGGCGAAAACTGAACATCTTCGCCGACCTTGGCCGGCATTGGTATACGCACGTGCTCCTCTGGTGGGCGCTCTTTGTCCTGATCGTCGGCGGCCTGATGCTGCTGTTCTCGGGGATCTGGTTCTGACCCAGAACGCTATCGTGGTCGGCGTCGCGACGACGTCTCCAACTAAACGCCGGATGTCGCCGAAGCCAGGAACCACGCTGCGGCCGGGTGAGCTGTTGCCCCTGCACACGGTTCTTTGCTCTTGGGTACCCTTCCAGTGAATCCCGTCTTGTTTCTCATCCCCGCGACTTGACAAGATAGCCCAAGTTGCCGGGTGCCATGCCCACGGCTTTGCGTGGGCATGCGGGGGGTAGGGCCGACGCCCCCGTCGGCCCATCTCCGCTCGGCCCGGAATCCTTTCCGGGCCGCATCCCCTGCGGAATCCTTTCCGCATTCAGCATCCATGACTATGTCAATCCTCCACCAGCAGGTAGGGCAGGTCCGCCGGGTGCCATGCCCACGGCTCTGCGTGGGCATGCGCCTCCAAATGAATCCTGAAGCAGGTAGGGCAGGTCAGAGCCCCGCCAAGTCGCCCCGACGAACCAGGGCGCCGACCTGCCGCCGCCCCAACCACCCCCCCCGCGCCAAACGAACCCAACCGAGATCTTAAGTCGTTATCGATTAAACACTTAAGGAAAACCGTGGCCAGTTTCCCGTCATCCGTTCCACCCCGAACACCTCGCCCAACCCGGGCGAGCAGCCAGGCGGCGGGGGCCGGCTGTCCGCGGCGTCATCCGATCCACCCCGAACGCCTCGCCCAACCTCCCCGCCCCCCACATCCTTGGCCGGAAGGACGCAGACTTGCCGACGATCAACGGCCCCATCGCCACCCCGGCCGCCGAGCCTGCGATTGAGGCACAAGATTCAGCCCGCCAGTTCACAACCACGGCCACCATCGGCGGCGCGAC
>Ga0209506_1003412_pt1 | contig 12814 bp, 10 predicted proteins | sample AD_JPNHG2_MetaG_FD_184409 | JGI IMG/M metagenome (GOLD analysis project Ga0209506, IMG submission 184409) | Active sludge microbial communities of municipal wastewater-treating anaerobic digesters from Japan - AD_JPNHG2_MetaG (SPAdes) (version 2) | ecosystem: Engineered > Bioreactor > Anaerobic...
CTATATTTCCGAATAATAGCAGCACTTTCATTCTGGTCTTCTAAGCTTGCAGGCGGAGGAGTGCTCTCCGATAATGTCTATAGAGATTTCATGGATTTTGGGGATATCGAAAAACTGTGGGAGGAGCGCTTTTGGCATTTATTTGCATCAGCGGTAAGAGGCAGATTCCAGAGTCTGCAACAACACGCCGCGGAGGTGGGGACTCATTCGCCTTTTGTTGTCAAAGCTTTGCAGTATATAGAGAACCATTACCAGGAACCGATAACATTAGAGAGTGCATCAGCGGCAATTGGCATTTCCGCCGGACATCTTACGCGTCTTATGTCAGACGAGCTGAAGAGAGGCTTCGCGAGGACTCTGATAGGATACAGAATGCAGAAAGCCAAAGAATTGCTTAAAATGCCAAATATCTCCATACGAGAAGTGAGCCAGCGCTGCGGTTATTCCGATGCTAATTATTTTGCTCGTCTGTTTCGCCGACTTACCGGACTTACGCCGCGCGAATATGCTGCACGGGTTACAAAGGGAGAAGATAGCGATGCCTGAAGCGATGCGTAAGGCCAGTGGTCCTATTTTTTTCTTGATAGCCATGATCTTAGCAACTACCGCTCTTGGTTTATTATCATGCAGCAAATCGGAAAAGACATCTGAGACCAAGTCGCCTTTGATTGGATTTTCTTTGGATTCTCTTGTGGTCGAGCGATGGAGACGAGATGTGGATAGCTTCACCAAAGCAGCACACGATCTAGGGGCAGAGGTGGTGCTTCGAGTGGCGAATCAGAACGCAGAGACCCAAATAGCGCAAGTCCGAGAGCTGTTGAGTCAAGGCATAGATGTGCTTGTAATTATTCCAAATGATGCGGAAAGGCTTTCGGAGGTATGCCGCGAGGCAAAAAGAAAAGGTGTGCAGGTATTGAGCTACGATCGATTAGTCCATAGAGCTAATGTTGATCTCTACATTTCTTTCGATAATGAAAAAGTAGGAAGCCTCCAGGCTCAAGCTGTTGTGGAAGTTGTTCCGCAGGGGAATTATGTCATCATAAATGGAGCAACTACAGATAACAATGCTTTCATGATAAACAAGGGTTTTCATTCGGTGCTCGATCCATTCATTGAATCTGGCAAGATCCAACTTATGGAAGAGATTTGGCCAAGCGATTGGATGAGCGATGAGGTGAGGACACAATTTGAAGCTCTTGTAAAACCGGGTCAAAAGATCGATGCAGTTCTATGCGGTAATGATATGCTTGCAGAGACAGTGATATCCGTGCTCTCGGAGAATAGAATGGTTGGAAAGACCAAGGTGACAGGACAAGATGCCGAGCTTTCAGCCTGTCAACGCATTGCCGAAGGAAGTCAGTTTGCAACCGTCTATAAGCCTATCGACAGCTTGGCGCTCAAGGCGGCTGGCTTTGCGGTAATGATGGCCAAAGGCGAAAAAATAGGATATGAGAACAAAATAGAAGATGGTACCTATAAGGTTCCTTACATTGCGCTCGAGCCAGTTCTCGTAACCGCAAAGACATTGGAATCAACAGTGATAGAGGATGGCTTTCATAGTAGGGATGATGTATATCGCAATGTAAAACACTGAATAAATATATAGACTATCGAGATTCTAATTCTGGACATTTTTGAAGCTGTCTTGTCCTAAAAGTCCTAATACTGCGTTGCTCTGGCAATATATGCGCAAATACCGGTTTTTATCACATAATTCCTAATGCGCGATTAAAAAATATAGCGGAAAATGATAGTTGGCGCGTACCGAATTTAATTGAAGCGCCAGACTAGTCGTATTGCGACTAGAGTCTACGGTTTTCAAGGAGGAGTCCTCATGAAACGAACATTATTGATTGCAATGTTGTTTGCAGTAGTTGCGGGCTTTGTATTTGCCGAAACACAAGTAGGTATCGTGCTTCCCACCAAGGATGAGCCCCGCTGGATTCAAGATCAGACTCAATTTTTGGATGCTCTAAAGACTGCTGGATTCAGTGCAAAGGTTCTCTTCAGCCAAGGCGATTCCGCAAAGGAAAAAGCTAACGTCGAAGCCCTGATAAGCGAAGGCATAAAAGTTCTAATCATTTGCCCGCATGATGGAACCGCTGCTGCGTCTGCAGCCGATCTCGCCCATAGCGCAGGCGTCAAGGTTATTTCCTATGACCGATTAATTCGCGATACAACCAGCGTCGACTACTACGTAACCTTTGACAGCTTTGAGGTTGGAAAAGCATGGGGCGATTATCTCAACTCCAAGGTTCCGGCTGGCACAAAAAGAAACAATCTCTATCTGTATGCAGGAGCAGCAAGTGACAATAACTCTTTCATATTCTTTGAAGGAGCATGGAGCGCCCTCCAGCCCAAAATAGCCGATGGCACATATATCGTGAGGAATTCGGACAAGGCTGCGGCTCTTGCAAAGAAAGCCAAGCTCACTCGCGACGAAGCAGCTCAGATCATTGGTCAAGTCACGACCAACTGGAACTTCAGCGATGCCAAGAACAAGGCCGAAGCAAATCTGACAGCGGCTCCTAAAGAAGCCAAAGGGACCGTGTATATCTGCGCTCCTAACGATGGCACCGCCCGTGCAATAGCGGATGCCTTTGCCGCAGATAAGGATGTCAAGACCTATTACATCACTGGCCAGGATGCCGAGATAGCTTCCATTCAGTACATCATCGACGGCAAACAATCCATGACTGTCCTCAAGGATGTGCGCACGCTAGTAAAGGATGCGATCAGTGCAGCTACCGCATACATGAAGGGACAGACCCCGCCGGTTACTGCCTATTACAACAATGGCAAAAAAGATGTACCGGCTAAGCCGACTGCCATTGTTACGGTGACCAAAGAGAACGTAAAGAAAGAGATCATCGATTCTGGCTATTGGCCTGCAGACAAGTTCACTGGTCTCAAGTGATCAATGGGGTATGTGAGCATGCCCATTTGAGTACGATCAGGAGAGCCGCTCATTACGAGCGGCTCTCGTTTGTAGTAAGATCAATCCAGGCGGTACAGATTATGAATGACAATATTCTCGAAATGCGGCATATAACAAAGACCTTTCCAGGTGTTCGAGCATTGAATGATGTCAGCTTTGCAGTTCGCCGCGGGGAGATCCACTGTTTGGTAGGGGAAAATGGGGCTGGAAAATCCACACTTATGAAGGTTCTGAGCGGTTTATATCCGCACAATGAATTCGAAGGCGAGATAGTCCTCAATGGAAAGAAAGTAGAGTTCAATGGTATCCACGATAGCGAGGAGGCAGGCGTAGGCATTATCTATCAAGAGCTAGCTCTGGTGCCCGAGATGACCGTCTATGAGAACCTCATGCTAGGGCATGAAATCAGACGTGGTATGACCATCGATGTGCACGAAATGATAAGGAAAGCAGAAGATCTTCTCAAGAGGGTTAGACTTTCCATCAATCCGACCGCTAAGATTAAGGACCTAGGTATCGGCAAAAAACAGCTTGTCGTGATTGCAAAAGCGCTAAGCCGAAATGTATCGCTTCTTATCCTCGATGAACCGACAGCCACATTGAACGAAGATGACTGTGAAAATTTGCTAGACATAATAAGAATGCTGAAGATGCAAGGCGTCACTTCCATCATGATTTCTCATAAGTTAAAGGAGGTGCTCTCCATTGCTGAAACGATAACAGTTCTCCGCGATGGTCAGACCATATGCACCCTGGATCGCCGCATGGATGACGTCAACGAGCAAGTTCTCATTAGGCACATGGTTGGGCGTTCCATAGAGAACATCTATCCTCCTCGCATATCCAAACCTGAAGAGACAATTTCCATTGAAGTAAAGAATTGGAATGCTTACGATCCGAAGCTTGGACGAAAAGTGCTGAACAATGTCAATTTCTATGTTCGCAAAGGGGAGGTTGTCGGGCTAGCTGGCCTTGTAGGCTCCGGAAGAACCGAATTGGCGAGAAGTCTCTTCGGCAATCCTGATAAATATGAGATTTCAGGTGACCTCATTCTAAAGGGAGAGAAGCGGCGCTTCTCTCATCCCAGCCAAGCCATTAAGGCGGGATTGGCCTATGCTACGGAAGACCGGAAAGCCAACGGCCTTATACTTATCAAATCGATCCAGGAAAATATTTCTCTTGCTAATTTACAAGAGGTGTCGAAAAATGGCCTGATCAACGAAGAACTCGATAAGCAGACCGCCTTGAGCTTTGTGGAATCCCTCTCGATAAAAACGCCGGGAATTCACCAGCTTGTTATGAATCTCTCTGGCGGAAATCAGCAGAAAGTATCCGTTGCAAAATGGCTATTTGTTGGACCCGATGTGCTCATATTCGATGAGCCAACCAGGGGTATCGATGTTGGTGCAAAATACGAAATATATAACATTATCAACGATCTGGTGGCAAAGGGTATGAGTATTTTGATGATATCGTCCGAATTGCCCGAAATACTGGGCATGAGCGATCGTATCTATGTCGTAGCGAATGGGACGATTACTGGCGAGCTCGATGCAAAATCGGCAACGCAAGAAGCTATCATGCGCCTTGCGACACAGTACTGAGGAGGAAGCAGATGAGTGAGTTTATGACTGTGGTAAAAAAGAATGTTCGCGAATACGGCATGTATATCGCCCTTGCAGCAATTATGGCGGTATTCACCATTTTATCTAAGGGTATATTCATATCATCGCGAAATATCGCTAACCTCCTCAATCAAACAGGATATATAGCCGTATTGGCAGTCGGCATGACTTTGGTTATTGTAATTCGGCATATAGACCTTTCTGTTGGCTTTCTATCAGGGTTTTTAGGGGCAATTGCTGCCATAGCTTTGACTCAATGGAATTGGTCGCTATTGCCAACAATTCTGTTCGTGCTTGCGTTGGGTGTGATAGCAGGGCTTTTTACAGCACTCCCTGTGGCGAGTCTTGGTATCCCCGCCTTCGTTGCATCTCTTGCAGGGTGGCTTATCTACCGAGGCGCATTGATGTTGGTCACCGCAGGTACAGGAACTATCATCATACCAAACGAGGCCTTCAATGCTATCGGCAACGGCTATATCCCGGACATTCTGGCTAGTGAGACTTTTCTGCCTGGGGTTCACAAGACAACCCTTCTCCTGGGGGCCATCGCCATCGTGTTTGCGATTTTTAGCCAGATCGCCGATCGAAAGCGCAAGATCCAGTACAAATTCGAGGTCTCCTCTTCCGGCTTATTCGCAGCCCAGCTCATCTTTGTTTCGGTGATTCTTGGATTCATAACATGGATTTTGGCAGGATATAACGGCTTATCCTGGACTATTGTGATAATGTTGGCGGTTGTGCTGGTATACGATTTCATCACGCGGCGTACGGTGCTTGGTCGTCATATTTATGCCGTTGGCGGAAATCCGGAGGCGGCCGAGTTATCGGGTATCCGCGTCAAAAAAATAACATTCGTCGTATTTGCATCGATGGGCTTCTTGGCTGCTCTTTCCGGCATTCTATTCACCGCCAGGCTCAAATCAGCGACTCCGCAGGCAGGCACTCTCTTCGAAATGGATGCAATTGCTTCTGCATATATCGGTGGCGTATCTGCAGCCGGAGGAGTTGGTTCTATAAGTGGCTCTCTAATCGGTGCTCTTGTCTATATGTCACTCATGAACGGCATGAATCTGCTGGGAACGGATATTTCTCTACAGTATATAATACGTGGCTTGGTTCTATTATTGGCCGTTATCTTCGATGTTATGACGCGAAAACAGAAAGCCTAGATCCAGAACCCTGATTATATTTTGCGTTTTCATACTTGTGAGTACTTCAATCAGCAGGTATAATTATCAGAATTCTATCGCATACCCAAAGGAGGTGCTCGAGTATGAAGAAGTTTCTATTTGGAGCTCTGGCTGTTGCTCTTTTGATGGCGGGCTGTGGAGGCGGAGGCAAATCGTCCGTTATAAAGGCTGGTTGGCTCGGTTCGCTGACCGGAGATCAAGCCGTATGGGGCGAGTGCGAACTCAATACCGTAAAAATGTTATTCGAGGAGTATAATGCAGCGGGCGGCATCGAAGTAGGAGGCAAGAAGTACACGCTCGAAGTAATAGGTTATGACAATAAGGGCGATGCCCAAGAATCCGTTAATGCTACAAAGCGCCTAACAGGTCAGGACAAAGTAGTAGGAATAATTGGTCCGAATGCTTCGGGCTGTGCTATTCCTATAGCGCCAGTCCTCGAAAAGGCAAAAGTGCCCGATATAGCGACAGTTGCTACCAATCCAAAGGTCACGGTCCAGGATGGCAAGGTAAAGCCATATAACTTCCGTGTCTGCTTTATAGATCCATATCAAGGTGCTGTAGCAGCTGGTTTTGCCTATGATCGCTTGGGAGCGCGGACTGCTGCGGTTCTCTACGATGTAAGCGATGATTATTCACAAGGCCTTCGAGAGTTCTTCAAAATTAACTTTGAGAAAAAGGGTGGCACAATTGTTGCTGACGAATCGTTCAACTCCGGCGATGTTGACTTTAGACCTCAGCTTTCAAAGATTAAAGCCCAAAACCCAGATGTCATCTTTATGCCCTATTTCTTTAAAGAAGTATCGCTTTCGGCTAATCAGGCTAGAGAGCTCGGCATTAAAGCAACATTGCTTGGTGGCGACGGGTGGCCTTCAGACCAGCTAATCTCGATGGGCGGGAAAGCGGTCGAAGGGAGCTATTTTGTAAATCACCTCGATTATGCTGATCCTGCAGTCCAGGATTTCAAAAATCGGTATAGAGAGAAGTATGGAAAGGAAGCCGAGCTCAATGGTTTCTTAGCGCATGATGCGGTTCTGCTCTTAGTGGAAGGGCTAAAAAAAGCTGGCAAGCCAAATGGTGAAGCTCTAGCAAAAGCCCTCGAAGGCATCGATGTTCAAGGCATTACCGGGCGAATTCACATAAGCCCTGAAACACACAACCCGGAAGGCAAGGATGCTGCAATCCTGAAGATAGTCAATGGAGAGTATATTTTCCAAGAGAAGTATGCAGCCCAGTAATTAATCTGACAAAAAGGCAATTAGCGGCCAACTGCTGGTTGCCTTTTTCTTTTTTATTTAGAAAGTCGGCAGTCTATAAAATGTAGTCCAAAGGAAGGGCAATGGTCCAATTCCTTCAACAACTTATAAATGGCTTATCCATAGGCTCTGTCTACGCTCTCATGGCGGTTGGATATTCGCTTGTCTATTCGATAATGAATTTTTCAAACTTTGCTCATGGTGGAGTAATAATGCTAGGAGCCTATTTTGGATTCTTTTGTCTTACGCTATTCAAGCTTCCTTTTGCGCTGGCATTCTTGCTCGCTTCGTTGGGAACCCTTGTAGTTGCCATAATTATAGAACGGATAGCCTATAAGCCGCTGCGTGAGCGAAAAGCTCCCTTTCTTTACTTTATTATTTCGGCTATGGGCACATCCATCATGCTTGAAAACCTTGTAATTGCGACGATTGGGCCAACTTTTCGCACCTATCCCGAAGTATTCCCTAAGGTTCCAATCGAAATTGGTAATCTAGCCATTGGAAGGCTGGATCTCATAATCTTTGTGATTTCCGCTGTGAGCCTCACTCTCCTAATGATTTTTATAGACAAGACAAAGCTGGGCAAGGCAATACAAGCCGCCTCATACAATATCAAGGCCTGCGCCCTAATGGGAATAAATACAGATATTGTTATCCTTACCGTGTTTGGCCTTGGGGGGTTTCTTGCAGGCATAGCGGGTGTATTTTTTGGCATGAAATATACGGTTTATCCACAGATTGGCAATATTACTACCAAATCGTTCATCGCGGCTGTGTTTGGCGGTCTAGGAAGCCTGCCGGGCGCGGTGCTTGGCTCTGTAATTCTTGGTGTGATTGAGACTTTTGTTGCCGGATATATCTCATCGCAATTTCGAGACCTAATAGCCTTCGTTATTCTGATAGGCGTTCTGGTTCTGAGACCGAGGGGCATAATGGGTAAGGTTACTGAGGAAAAGGCTTAGGGGGTGAGCATGGATTTGACATATATTCAGGGAATTCTGATGCTCGCAGGCATAAATATGATTACGGTTCTAGGCCTAAGTCTTTTGACGGGTTTTACAGGGCTATTCTCGTTCGGGCATGCTGGATTCATGGCCATTGGAGCCTATATTGGAACTTGGATCAGTGGCTCTCCAGCATCTACGCCAGCGGGCCTTGGGTTGCCTTTTATCTTTTCCATATTGGGTGGGGGAATTGCCGCGGGGCTGGTGAGCTATCTGATAGGCAGAATTACCCTTAAGCTCAAAGGCGATTATTTCTGCATTGCGACGCTTGGGTTTGGCGAAGCAATCCGCCTTATTTTCAATAATGTGAATCGTTTTGGAGGAGCCAGGGGGTGGCCCGGGATTCCTGGCAGGAGCACTTTTCTTGCCATCCTTATCGCGGACGTCATTGCGGTGCTTGTCCTCGCAAACATTGTAAATTCGAAGCATGGTCGGAATATGATTGCTGTGCGAGAAGAGGAATTGGCCGCGCAAACCGCGGGCATAGATGTATTTCGCTACAAGATGATCTCACTTGTAATAAGTGCAATATATGCTGGAGTAGCGGGAGTTTTTTTGGCTCATTATATGACGTTCATTCAACCCAAGATGTTCTCTCTCACCAAATCTACCGAACTCACAATCATTGTCATATTCGGAGGACTTGGCTCCATTTCAGGCTCGGTCTTAGGAGCTTTGGTGCTAACGGCACTTCCTGAGATTCTGAGGGCTTTCGAGATATGGCGGCTCGTATTCTATGGAGCAGCAGTCATTCTTATTATGGTGAGCAGGCCAAAGGGTCTAATGGGTGGTATGGAGCTTACGCCATCAGGGATTCGCAAGGCGAGTGCAGAAAGAAACGCCCTGCGCGAGGCAAAAGCAAAGCTCCTTGTTGAAGCCCAAGATGGAGAAGAGCAATGACAAGTTCTCCAATTCTCCATATCAAAGAACTAACGAAGAACTTTGAGGGGCTAATCGCAGTGGATAACGTTAGCTTCGATGTTCCCGAAGGAGGCATTATAGGGCTAATAGGTCCCAATGGCGCTGGAAAGACGACTATTTTCAACTTAATAACGGGAATATATAAGCCAACATCTGGCTCAATCGAGTTTAAGGGCAATTCCTTAGTGGGCCTTGAGCCATTCCGAATTGCAGAAAAAGGCATAACTCGGACATTTCAGAATATAAGGCTTTTCAAGAACTTAAGTGTATTCGACAATGTACTGACAGCCTGTCATAGAAGTGCGAATTACAATTTCGCGGAAGCAGTTTTCCGCCTTCCTCGTTTCCGATATCAGGAAAAGGAGCTAAAGGAAAAAGCAGAGCAGCTTTTAGATATTATGGGGCTCCAATGCTATAAGGACCTTATTGCAAACAATTTGCCTTATGGGCTGCAACGAAGGTTGGAGATCGTAAGAGCGCTTGCGCTTGACCCGACGCTTTTATTATTGGATGAACCAGCTGCAGGTATGAACCCCGATGAAACCGAGCAGCTTATGAGTCTTATCGGCAAAATACGAGACGATTTCAAACTCTCGGTTCTTGTAATAGAGCATCACATGGACCTGGTTATGGGTGTATGTGAGAATATTGTTGTTCTGAATTTCGGCGAGAAAATCGCCGAAGGCAATGCGGACGAAATATCGAAGAATCCTCTGGTCATCGAAGCCTATCTCGGAACCCCGGAGGAGGCAGCCAATGCTTGAGATAAAGAATCTGCACGTTGCCTATGGTGGTATTCGAGCGCTAAAAGGCGTTTCTCTTTCTGTGCAGGAAGGTGAGATTGTCACAATTATTGGAGCTAATGGCGCGGGGAAGTCGACCTTGCTGAATACGATATCCGGATTTTTGCGTCCGGCAAAGGGGACAATTCTGTATAAGGGTAAGACTCTCCCTCGGCGCCCAGACTTGATTGTCAAGGCCGGTATCTGTCAAGTGCCTGAAGGGCGCTTGGTATTTGCTAATCTGAGTGTACTCGATAATCTCATGCTTGGAGCCTATCGACGGAACGACAAGAAGGCTGTCCGCAACGATCTCAAAAAGGTCTTTGACATTTTTCCCAGGCTGGAAGAGCGTAAATCTCAGAGAGCAGGGACACTCTCTGGAGGAGAACAGCAGATGCTTGCCATGGGGCGTGCCCTCATGACAAATGGAGAGTTGATTCTTATGGATGAGCCATCCTTAGGCCTGGCTCCTCTTCTGGTCCAGACTGTATTCGAAATAATCGAGCAATTCCGAGGGCTTGGCAAAACTATACTTCTTGTGGAACAGAATGCATTCAAAGCACTTCAAGTCGCAGACCGAGCTTATGTGCTTGAACAGGGAAGAGTTGTAAAACAAGGGCTATCCCGCAACCTGGCTCAGGATGCTGCAGTTAAAGAAGCTTACCTTGGTTCGCGTAAACGAAATGGAGGAGGCTAAACTCAAGAGCGCAATTCGGCTCGCTTCAGGAGTAGCTCTCTTAGGTCAGCTTCTGTATCGATATCGCTAAGTATATTATAGTCATCAACCTCCAGGTATTCGATATCGGCCTGTCTATGGCCAAAGAATCCTCTTAGCCCATTCTTTCCATTCCACCTTTCTACCAGGGAGAACAAAGCACTATGAATTATTGGCGGATGGCCTGAGACCTTTTCATATCGAGGAATCACTATTGGTTTATCCTTAATGGCGTTTTTGAGCTTGACCACCGTGCTCGGCAATACGAAGGGAATATCTACCGGCAGAATAAAGGCGGAATCACAATTGGAAGAAACGGCGCGCAAACCAGCGCAAATAGAAGAGAACATTCCTTTTTGGTAATCCTTATTGAATATAGGCCGTATTCCGTGCAAACTAGCGAGTTTCCCCACATTATCCGAGTCAAAACCTGTCACTACAATTATTTCCTCAATCCCTGCTTCCTGAAAGCAACGAGCGGCATGCAAAAGCAAGGGAACTCCCTCGATTTCCACAAGAGGTTTGGTTGCTCCCATACGAGAAGAGCATCCCGCTGCCAGAATGATAGCAATAGGTTCGTTTGTCCTAAAGTCAGGCATACAGATAAAATCCTCTAGTACCGAGCGAATACCCAAGGGTTAGTATTTGAGCTTGGGCAGCACACCTGATCGATCCGCAATTACTTCCGCTATGATGCTTATTGCAATTTCTTCCGGCGTCTGAGCTCCTATTTCAAGTCCGATTGGAGAATGGACTCTCGAAAGATCAGTCTCTGAGAAGCCTTCATCTCGAAGCGCAGCAAATATGCCATCTCGCTTGGTTTTGGAACCAATAAGGCCAATGTAGCCTGCTCTTGTTCGCAAAAGACATGATAACATCTTTTCATCGATATCGGGTTTTCGAGTGAGTATCATTGCGCAATCCTGAGGACCAATTTCGATAGCCGGCGCACCTTTAGATGCTGTAAAGGGGTCTGCAAAATCATCTATTATCCTGAGCATATTAGCTTTTGGAAATCGTTCTCTTGTGAGGAGTTCCGGTCTATCATCGCTTACAATTACTCGGAAACCAACCAGGCTTGCAACCTCGCTCGTTGCCTTGCCAACATGGCCGGCGCCGAAGATATGGACGACCGGATCTGGTCTAAACCCAAGTAGGAAGACCTGAAAGATATTAGATATGCCTTTTTCAGGCAATTCTAATTCGAAACAAGAGGCTCCGGACAGAGTACGGGCGCCGTCCAAGCAAGTCTGTATTTTTTTACTGCTCTCAATGATACTCTTGGCTATCAGCTCTTCGCATGAGTTTTGTTGATGCGGATATAAGACATTTCCTCTCTCATCTATTGCAGAGACATATTTTTCTCCAGGAGTCCTCGCAACAAAAAAAGCGCATGGATTGCCAGATTCCACTTGCTCAAGGCATGATTTAAGGGCACTCCTTGCCTTACTCTGTTGATCGATTCTTTCGAGATGCAGAGAAACTTTGCCTCCGCAGGTGATCTGATTTTGTTGCGCCTCAGGCGAGAGATCAAAAAAGAGATCTCTGTGATCATAGCCAGCTTCTAGCATGTTTCGTATCGCAATAATCGCTTGGTTTTCTATATATCCTCCGCCGACCGTACCCTCCATTTTGCCATTCATATCCACTGCCATAAGAGCATCAGTACCCCTCGCCGTCGAGCCGCTTGCGTGAGTAATCGCCGAAATAACGACTGTCTGATCGCTATTCAATCGTTCCGCAATCCAGGATCTTAGTTCGCGCATTGTTTTAATTGGCACCTTCAGCTTTTGCTCTATCGATTGCCATCAGCACGCGCTCAGGGGTAAAGGGGTATTCTGTCAAGCGAACACCGATTGCATTTCGTATAGCATTGCCGATGGCAGCAGGAGGAGCATCTATTCCTATTTCTCCAGCGGATTTTGCGCCGAAAGGCCCCGATGGCTCGTAGCTGTCGACCAGTTCGACTGTAATTTTTCCTACATCTTCCCTGGAAGGAATTGCATAAGTCAAAAGGTTATGGCTAAGCATGTGGCCTCTCTCCGAATAGCGCACATCTTCATAAAGGGCAAGACCGATGCCCTGAAGTGCCGCACCTTCTATTTGGATGGTAGCAAGCCTGGGATTGATTGGAGTTCCGACATCGGCTACGGATACGTAGTGTACGACCTCGACTTTGCCTGTTTCCTTGTCCAGCTCTATCTCGACAAAACCTGCCAGGTAGGGAGGAGGGGATTTTGCACCTGTAAAGGATTCGGTTGCCTCGAGGGTTTTCATTCTTTCTCCATCGTGATAGAGGGTATCGAAGCTAAAATCGTAGAGCGAGAGCGATTTGCCACCATTGAGAGTCTTAAATGTTTTGTTATCGAATAAGACGAACGCAGGA
>Ga0209506_1003426_pt1 | contig 12752 bp, 8 predicted proteins | sample AD_JPNHG2_MetaG_FD_184409 | JGI IMG/M metagenome (GOLD analysis project Ga0209506, IMG submission 184409) | Active sludge microbial communities of municipal wastewater-treating anaerobic digesters from Japan - AD_JPNHG2_MetaG (SPAdes) (version 2) | ecosystem: Engineered > Bioreactor > Anaerobic >...
GAATCCTCTGCTCGCGTCCGCTTCCGTCCGGACGCCCTCTTTGAAAAAGGGCGTTCCACCTTCGGCCGCCGCCTCCCGGCGGGGCCTGTCTCCTTAGAAAGGAGGTGATCCAGCCGCTGGTTCCCCAACGGCTACCTTGTTACGACTTCATCCCAATCACCACCCACACCTTCGGCGGCTCCCCCCCTCGCGGGTTGGTGCGCCGACTTCGGGTGCAGACGGCTTTCATGATGTGACGGGCGGTGTGTACAAGGCCCGGGAACGTATTCACGGCGCCGTAGCTGATGCGCCGTTACTAGCAAATCCGACTTCACGGGGTCGGGTTGCAGACCCCGATCTGAACTGGGGCCGGTTTTGGGGGTTGGCTCCGCCTCGCGGCCTCGCTTCCCTCTGTGCCGGCCATTGTAGCACGTGTGCAGCCCCGGGTGTAAGGGCCATACTGACTTGACGTCGTCCCCACCTTCCTCCCGTGTGAACGGGCAGTCTGTCCAGAGTTCCCAGCGTTACCTGATGGCAACTGGACACAGGGGTTGCGTTCGTTGCTGGACTTAACCAAACACCTCACGGCACGAACTGACGACAGCCATGCAGCACCTGTGCAGCACCCTCGAAGGAGGCCTGCTTTCGCAGGCCGTGCAGCTGCATGTCAAACCCGGGTAAGGTTCTTCGCGTTGCATCGAATTAAGCCACATGCTCCTCTGCTTGTGCGGGCCCCCGTCAATTTCTTTGAGTTTTAGCCTTGCGGCCGTACTCCCCAGGCGGCACGCTTAACGCGTTAGCTCCGGGACGGGGGGGGTGAAATCCCCCCACCCCAAGCGTGCACCGTTTAGGGCAGGGACTACCAGGGTATCTAATCCTGTTTGCTCCCCCTGCTTTCGCGCCTCAGCGTCAGTTGCGTTCCAGAGACCCGCCTTCGCCACCGGTGTTCTGCAGGATATCAACGCATTTCACCGCTACACCCTGCATTCCGATCTCCCCTCCCGCACTCGAGCCGCGCAGTTTGGGGCGCACTTTCCGGGTTGAGCCCGGAGATTTCACACCCCACACGCGCGGCCGCCTACGCGCCCTTTACGCCCAGTAAATCCGAACAACGCTCGCCACCTCTGTATTACCGCGGCTGCTGGCACAGAGTTAGCCGTGGCTTCCTCTTGGGGTACCGTCAACTCGGGCCGCTGTTCACGGCCTCCGCCTCGCCCCCCATGACAGGAGTTTACGACCCGAGGGCCTTCATCCTCCACGCAGCGTCGCATCGTCAGGCTTTCGCCCATTGCGAATGATCCTCGACTGCAGCCTCCCGTAGGAGTCTGGGCAGTGTCTCAGTCCCAGTGCGGCTGGTCGTCCTCTCAGACCAGCTAACCGTAAGCCACGGTGGGCCGTTACCCCGCCGTCTAGCTGATGGTGCGCGGACCCCTCCCGGGGGGGCGGGCCTTGCGGTCCCCGCCTTTGGCCGCCGGACCATGCGGTCCGGGGCCCCATTCGGTATTAACGCCCCTTTCGGGACGGTATCCCCACCCACGGGACAGGTTGTCCACGTGCTCCTCGCCCTTCCGCCACTCTCACCGGCCGGTATTGCTACCTTCCGGATCCCGTTCGACTTGCATGCCTAATCCACGCTGCCAGCGTTCGTTCTGAGCCAGAATCAAACTCTCAGAAAAAAATTCCGCGCGCCGCGCCGGCCGGAGCCGCGCTGCGCGTTTCGTTCGTCTTCGTTCCGGACAGTTGCTTCACAAGCTTCCTATTCTCCCGCATCCCCGCCGGTCCGTCTTTTGGACCCGCCGGTTCTGCGCCTGAACGACCGGATTTCACAGAGCAAGTTCGCGCCGCCGCCGGCGTCATCCACCGTTTGCGGCGCGGGTTGGGACTTTAGCAAAACCGCCGCCGTCCTGTCAACCCCCGGCCGGAAAATTTCTCTCGATTTTTTCCGGCCCGCCTCCGTCCGCATCCAGCGGCCTGCGCCGCCGGGTGCCCCGAAAGAGCCGCAGACGTTAGCACCGTCCCGCCGCGCGCGTCAACGGGGAATTTTAATTTTTTTTCATTTCTTCATCAGAACGCGTTGCCGGCCAGGTGGCACGCACGAACCAGATCGCATTGTCGCTGCCGTATTTCTCGCAACCGAGCGGCTGCATCCATTCGGCGGTGACGAGCCAGGACGCGCCCGCACCGTCGGAAATGGTCTGAAAATTCCCAAGCCGTGCGCCGTACTCCGGCACTAGCGGTTGCTCCGTCGAACGGATAAGACACTTCCGCTCCGGATCGAACCGCGCGAGAAAAATCGGTGCGCGATTGCGAAAAACGTGATCATTCGCGGCGCCTTCACGCGTATAAGCGAGGTACAGCCCGTTCTTCAGCACCATCCAATGCTGTTGCGTGTTGCGGTTACCGATGGGTATCCCGTCCTCCCAGCACCAGGCACGGAGTTCGCCGAAATCGAGCCCGTCCACACTCTCCGCAAACATCCCGCGTTCGTCAGAACGGACGGTCAGATAAAACTTCCCGTTAAACTCCACAAGCGAAGGTTCAACGCACCCGCGCTTCAATTCCGGACATTCGACCGGGGTGCCGGCCCGCACGACCTCAAGACCTTTCGCGCCGAACCGGTAGCGTACGCACACAACCTTGCCGGGCGGACTGTACGCACCCCGCTTTTTCTCAGCCCCTTCCGCCTGGAAATAACACGGCACGATCAAGTCACCGTTCTCAAGCTCAACCGGATCACCGAACGGCAGCACCGAATCGTAGGCGAACGGAAACGGCAAAACCGAGTAGGACGTGAACTCGCCCTTTTCCGGATCAACCGTCACATACAATGCATCACCCGTTGGACGCCCGTTTATGCGTCCATGTAGCGGCACCTTGTCGTCCGCGTAGAGCTGTGACCGTCCGAGCGCATACCAGCGCCGGCTCCGTTGCGCGTAACGCACACTCGCATAACGTACGACGCGGCAACCATCCTCCTGCGTGTCGTTGAAGAGCCTGATTTTCTTCGGCTCGCTCCAAGTACGCCCCCCGTCTGAGGAGCGCGAGATAAACTGTCCGTAAAAGACATCGCTGCCTGTCAGCAACAACCGCTGGAATGTGAGCAAAGCCGTGCCCTTCCAGTCCGTCGCGATGACGGGCTGGATCTTGCAGAACGTGCCGTCAAACCCGGGGAAGAGCCGGTCGCGCGAGAGGGTGAAACCGTCGAAGGCCAGGTCGTCGAATCCGCACACGCGCACCCCGGCCTCTTTCGCGGTGCGTAACAGGAATTCCAGTTCGGCGGCAGAGATGTCGTTGAGCGCGTGCTTCGCAGCGGCCACAATGTTGTGCGTATAGAAGAGCGCCGCCTCGTCCCGGTCGGCCAGACGCCGGATCACACGCGCCAACTCGCCGGTGACGGTCGGTGCGCAAGTCCCGATACCCGCCCCGACCCAAACCCTGCGGCGCGCGGCTTCTGCGGAAGGAACAAAAAGCGCATCGCATCGGTCGATTGCCCCCGCCGCCGCCTCGTTCCAGTACCCGCCGCCGGAAATCCGGTCGAAGCGCGTGAGTAATAGCGCATCGCTCCTTGCGTCCCGCTGACTGCACGGATAAGCGAAATGACGCAGCGGCATGCCCGCCGTCTCTGCGGCGACCAGTTGCGGACGGAGTTCCCGCTCAAGATACGCCTGCTCCCCCATCGTCTGAAGCGCCTCAACGGCCTTGCGGTGCCCGACACCGTGCGCACCCAGCGAATGCCCCGCAGCCTTGAGCCTCTTCATTGCCGCCAAAGCCTGATCGTCGATCGCCCCGTTGATGAAAAACGTCGCATGCGCCCCGTATTTCTCGAACAGCGGCAGATTCTCCTCCCAGGACGTGAAGTGGCGGTCATCAAACCGCAACAGAAGCAAACCGCGTCCTCGCGCGGCACCCGCCGCCGCATGACCTGTCGCAGATCCCGCAATCGCAATCAGTGCTGCACAGAGAGTCAGACATTTTATTGGCATTTCATTACCATCCCATAGGGTAGACCGGTGACACACCGGTTCTCACGATTGGCACCTATTATGCGGGGTGGGGTAAAAAAGAGTCAACAGCCATGTACTGGCGTTGCTCTACGGACAGACCGTGCAAAGGGTTTGAGCGTTGCTCGAATGTGCCTGTGGGATAGCACCTCTCAAAAAAAACCTGATTTCAGGCCTTTCTAAGATGTTCGATAGGCTCGACGAAGGTTCGTGCCGGTCGCGCAAATCAACCGTTCCGCCGTGTCTTCGCGGGGCGCGCCGCCCTCGACCGGCAGCGTCTCATACCCGCCGCGCGCGAAACACGCGGCCAACGGCACATAGCCGCACGCGCCCATTGCCAGCGAGATGGGCCACGTGGTCTTGAACGGAGAACGCCGCTTGATGGCGAGCCCCACCTCCGTGAAAGGCTCGCCCGGCAACGAGGTCACTGCAAACCGGTCTCCGAGTGCCAGTGTCACGAGTCTGAAACGACGCCGCCGCCCTGAACAACGGGCATGACAGGCTAGCGTCTGCTCTGCAAAAAATCGCGCCACCGGGCCTTCTCCCGCAGCAACCCCCTCGCTCGTCAGATCGCGGTCTGCGTCCTGCGCGGCCACGCGATCGAGCACAGCCTGTGCAGCCGCGCACATCTCTTTCGTTATCGTCCGATACGGAATGGTGATCGTTTTGTTGACGAGCGTGATCCGATCAACATTCAGCGGCCTGATCTTCTTCAGTTGCGCCACGACGTGCTCTGCATAGCACTTCCCAATCTGCCATGTCCGCGCATAGGCATAACCCTGGTATTCATCCGAATATACGTCGAACTGATTCACGTTCCCCGCGCAACCGATCAAGGTCAGCACCACCGGGTCATAACCGAGGGCCATTTGGACACAACGCTCCATACGACCCGGCCAATCAGCCGACACCTGGTTAGTCCCAACCGTATCGGTATGATTGACGATGTTCGCAAGAATCGCCACGACCCGTTCGTCCTGCTCGATGGCCAGCACGCCGATCTCGCGGTCAACCGTCCCTTCTGGTTTCACAATGTCTGGATTCCTGACGCCAGGATTGGTCATCACACCACCGCTCTTCATCCAGTAGCGACGGTTGAAAGCGAGCGGATTATCTTTCACCCCACCCAGCTTGAGAACCGCCGGCGCGAGGTTCTGCTCTGCCGTCAGCACGGCCTCGATTGTCTTGTCGACCAGCGACCGCAGATAATCGGGATCGGGAGATGTGCCGAAGAGCGATGTCACATACGGTGCGGTGTGCGAATGAGTCGCTGAAAAAATGAGCCCATTACCGTGACGAAAACCAGCCTGCTTGAGCCGTGCGAGCACCGTATCCACAAAGTCCGCACTCACCATGCAGAGGTCAAAGGACACCCAGCCACACACGGTCTTTCCCTGACGCAACAGCACGCACCGCACATACAGGTCATCCAGCACACCCGTGTTTGGCCGTGGATTGAAATAACCCGCCAACGGCAATCCTCGCCGCGGGGTGATGATCACTCTTGAACAACCGGCATCCATCATTGCCACCCATCCGCACTCACGCACTCATGCGCTCATGAACTTACCTGCCTCACCACCACCGTTTTTCCACCCTTGCTCGCCGAAGTATGCGCGGCCTCGCAAAGCAGCACATTGTGCAGCCCGTCTTCACCTGTCATCGGCTTCCCGTTTAAAACGGAAGCGGCATGTTCGACGATCACGCCTTGGTAGATGTTTGCGGGCCTCTTGACCGTAAAGCTCTGCAGCCGCGCGATCGTGTCCAGCTCCAAGCGCAACTTGAACGGTTCGCCCGCATGTCCCGAAAGCTGGAACAACGTACCGTAACTGCGCAACACCGCAGCGTCACCATAGATCTCGTACCCCAGACTGGAGAGCGTGCCCCCCAACCCACCCCGCGGGTCGCAGAACGACACGATGACCGAGCAGGTCACACCGTTCGCAAGATCACACTGAATGAACGCGCCATCCTCAACCTTGATCGCCATGCGTTTGGGGAAATAGACCGCACGGATCGCCTTGATCCGGCTGCCCAGCACAAACTCCGCCATGTAGAAGCAGTGGCTCGCCACATCACCGATCGGCCCCCCCATCTCGGCGCGGTTGGAACAGCGCCACGTCGCAGCCTCGGCGGGATCATAGCCATACGCGAACTGCATGTGGAAACAGGCGTCGTTGACCTTGCCCAGTTTACCGTCCGACACCAGATCGCGCGCCTTGAGGTTGAGCACATTGTGGGTCATCATGTGGTCAACCGAGAGGCTGAGCTTTTTCTTCTGCGCGAGTTTCACCAGCATCCGTGCCTCACGCGAAGTCGGTGCCAGAGGCTTTTCAACGATCACCGCTTTGCCGGCCTCGAGCGCTTGCCGCGCGACTTCTGCGTGAGAGAGATTGTTGGTCGCCACGAACACCGCATCGACCGCCGGGTCGCTCAACACCGCCGCCGCATCGCGGTACCAGGTCAGGCCCAGCGCCTGCGCGGCACGCCGCCGTTTCGCATTGACGTCGGTCGCACCGACCAGAACCGCCTGCTTCAGCGGCTTGAAGCGTGCGGCGTCGCAGGCAAAGCCCTCTTTCGCGATCCGGTTTTCCGCGATTCCACCGAACCCGATCATGGCATATCGAACAACTTGCATGTGGTCCCCCGTGTCTGCGTGTTTTTCTATTTGTCCAGCAGATAGATCCCGGCGTCGTCAAACCATGTGCGCTCGCCGACGGCCTGCCTGACTCCCAGCATCATGACCAGCTCATCCGCCCCCTGCGGCACCTGCACCCGGCCCAAAGCCCGGCGCCAGCCGTCCGGACCAGGTGCCTCGAACCGGATCGCCGCGCCGCGCAATGACCAGTCCCACGCGCCGTTGCGTTTCCAGTAGACCGTGAGCGCTGGCTTCACGCCTTGCGCGTATGCTTCCACGATGAATTCGCTGCCGGGCACGGCTGGGACCGAAGTGCCGAAACAGCCTTGCTCGACACCGACCGCGCACAACGACCACGTATCGCCCCGCCCCTTTTGAGTCTCAGTGCCAAAAACGCCTTGACGTTTTTTCTCTTCCTGCCAGATCCACCACCCGGTCGACAGCACCCCTTGGCGGAACGCTTCACCGGGTTCAGCCTTGTCCGGCGTGCAGGCGCTATTTTTAACACCATTGGTCAATGTTCCGGCCTGACGTTGGCGCACGACCCACTGTTCCGCCCAACGACACGGATCACGAATGCGCGCCAACGTATCGTGGAAGCCAGGCAGTTTCATTTCCCACGTGGGATTCTTCTCGCGCGGCGTCCCCTTCCAAGTGATCCAGTCCATCTTCTCGCCGTAAATCCAGATATACTCCTGTGCCGCATCCAGTGCTTGGGAAACATTGAGACGCAGGTGGTTGAGGCGCGAGCCCTCCACCTCGCCGAAATACCAAGGCGAGTTGGTCGGATTCGTGTACATGTCAAGATAGAGCCCGAAACCGGCCAGCACCTGCGTCTGATACTTGATACGGTTCGCCGGCTCCACCAGCGCCAGCGCCTTGTTCTGCGTGCGCCAGGCAGCGAGATAGAAATCGTTGCGCGCCGCCTGATAGCGGTAGCCGTGCTCGTCGCCATCGATCATGTGGGCACCGGGCGGCAACTCATCCAGCATGCCGTTGAGAAAGGCGGGCCACAGGTCACCGTTTTCGGCGACGACCGCGCGCGGATCATTGTCCGCAAAGTAATGCGGGTGCAGGCTCAACATCCAGAACGACAGCAGGGTAATGTCCGGATATTCGGCCGCAATGCCCCGCATGATCTGCGCCCCGCGCCGACGCGCCAACGCGGCCGTCTCCGCGAAGGGCGCATCATCGGCTGCCAGAAAATACTGGCGTGTCTCTGGATAGTCTTCCGGATCGATCAGGATCCCTTTCGCCCCGCCCTCTTTGGCCAGCCACGCCACGACCCCGATGCTGCGTGCAAAGCGTTCCCAAGCGGCGTCGTCACTCCACGCCAACCGCTTACGCGGTGCCCAGAATGTGGTCAAAAAATTGTGCTTTAGATGGCGCGCGGCGCACTGGCGTAACGTCTCTAGATCCTCAGTGAACCACTCCCTCTTCCACTCCGGATCAGTCATGATCGTGCCATAACTGATCGACGTGCCGTCCGGCAATTTTTTCCGCAGTGCCAGTGAAATGCCGTCGAGAGGCACCTGTTCCCAAGCGTCGAGATTCCGCACCACATCGGCTGGCTGCACAGCCAACAGATCCCAGCTATGCCCGATCATTTTCTTTTCGGTGCCACGCACGGTCAGTGTCGCCGTGCAGAGAATGAATACCCACCACCCCCATCGACGAATCATTGCCGTCTCCCCATTTTGCCTGATGTGCGCGCCATCACACGGCGCACTAAACTCCAGCCTGCAAGGGCGGCGATCATGAGCAACGCCGAACCCTGCAGCATCGCGCCGTACAACAGATACCCGACACCAAAAAGCGACGCCCACACCAGCAGGCAGCCCAACAGCATGCAGAGCAGCCCATTGGGCACGTTCCAGCCTTGCGGGGCCGTCCCATCCCGCGCCGACTCGAAGCGCCGCCAGCCCGGACCGCCGGGCCGGATCTTACGGCAGAAGGAGTCCAACGTCTGTTCATCGACCGGCGGCGTCAGATAGGTGACGGCGATCCAAGCCGCAGTCGTGATCAGAATCCCCAAAATCATCTTCCACGAGGTGAAATCCATGACCCTCAGCCAACCGGCACGTTCCCATGCCGCTTCCATCCCCAACGGGCCAGCACCGAACTGAAAGAAGACGGCCACGACAAAAGACACCGCCATCGCGGTGACCTCGCTCCACACATTGATACGCCACCAGAACCAGCGCAAAATGTAGAGTAGCCCCGTACCTGCCCCGACCTGCAGTAACACGTGAAAGATGGTCTTGACTGTCGTCATGTGAAAGGCAATCGCCGCGGAGGCCAGCAGCATCGCCAGCATGGTCACCCGACCGACCCGCACCGCATGGCGTGCCGAGGCCTGCGGGCGGAAGAAGCGCAAGTAGACGTCCTGCACCACGTAGGAAGAGCCCCAGTTGAGCAGGGTCGCGACGGTCGTCATGTAGGCCGCGATGAGCGACGCCACGATCAGCCCCTGCCAGCCGCGCGGCATGCGCGCGATCATGCCGGGATAGGCGATGTCGTGACCGAGATAGGTGTCATCCACCCGCGGGAAGGCACGCGCCAGAGACCCCACACCACGCGCGTCTGCCCGACGCAGACGTACGTCCTCGCGCACCTCAGGCGATAACGCGGCTTTGTCCGTTTCGTACTGGCGCACGTCAGCCGCGTGCCCCGCCAGCCACTCCCGCGCCGCCTCCTGTTCGGGCTTTGACGTCAACGGAAAAACCACCAGCGAAGCAAGCGCCACAAGGATCCACGGCCACGGGCGCACCGCGTAATGCAACACGTTGAAAAGCAGGGTCCCGCCGATCGCATGTTGCTCGTTCTTCGCGGCGAGCATCCGTTGCGCCACAAAGCCGCCGCCGCCCGGCTCGGCGCCCGGATACCAAACGTTCCACCACTGCACCGCGAGGGGCAGGATCAGCACGGTCATCAGCGTCGAAAGATCGTGCGTGGCCGGCTGGACCAGCGAGAGCTTTGGCGACACCGCGGAATGCGCGAACAGTTGGCTCAACGAGGTGACACCCTCCGCCATACCGGAGCTGACCGCATACACAGCCGCGAAAATCGCGCCCGTCATCGCCACACCGAACTGGTAGAAATCGGCCCACATGGAACCGGTCAGTCCACCGAGCGTGGCGTAGATCGCGACACCTGTCATTGAGAAGAGCAGCGACATCTCCGGCGAAAGACCGAACATGATCTGGCCGATTTTGATAGCCGCCAGCGACACGCCCCCCAAGATAATCAGGTTGTACACCACCCCGAGGTAGACCGCACGGAATCCGCGCAGAAACGCGGCGGGGCGTCCGCTGTAACGGAGCTCATAAAACCCAAGATCGGTGTCGAGTCCCGAACGCCGCCAGAGCCCGGCATAGACGAACACCGTCAGCATGCCCGTCAACAAAAAAGCCCACCACACCCAGTTGCCTGCGACACCGTTGAGGCGGACGATCTCTGTGATCAGGTTCGGCGTGTCACACGAAAACGTGCAGGCGACCATCGAGACGCCCAGCAGCCACCACGGCATGTTTCGTCCCGAGAGGAAAAACGACTCGGTATTTTGGCCGGCGCGCCGGGCGGCCCAGGAGCCGACCAGCACGACCGAAGCCAGAAACCCGAAGATGATCCACGCATCCAGCCAGGTAATGGTGAGCATGTGAGACCTACTTCATGTACGCCTTCGCCACCTTGTTGAAGGCGTCCACGCATGCCTGCATGTGCGCCTCGGTGTAGACGGGATGGGTGAAGAAGCACATCGTACGGTCGGTCATCCAACGTGCACGCGGGCAATCCACCTGGCTGTAATCGATGTTGCGCGCCTTGGGATCGAAGAACGGATACTTCGCCACACCGAAGCCGTTACGCTCAATGTAGGCGCGCTCCTTGTACATCTCCGGCCAGAGTACGCTGTAGACCGGTACACCTTCGGCCGCGATCGCCTTGATGAAGACCTTGATCGAACAGGTCAACTTGGAGGTGTCCAACACGAACGGCGCCCACCAGTAGGAGTTCTGCCGATCCTTGGTATCCACCGGCGTATGCAACACCAACGGATGTTTCTCAAGGGCTTTCTTGAGGAACCTGCCGTTTCGGATGCGATTCCTAAGATTCCAGCCGTCGAAGCGCTTCAGCTCACACAGGCCGATCTGCGACTGGATCTCGGTCATGCGGAAATTGAACCCGACCCGCTTGTGGATGTACATCAGCTTGCCTTCCATTTCCAGCAGGTTCAGGCGTTCCTTCACGTCATACCCATGATCGCGGAACGACCGGCACTCCCAGGCGAGGTCATCATCGTTCGTGACGACCATGCCCCCCTCACCGCCCGTGGTGAAGTGCTTGCTCTGGCAGAAGCTGAAACAGGCCACATCGCCAAGCGTGCCGGCCTTGCGTCCCTTGTAGACACCGCCGAAACACTGGGCGCAATCTTCGATGACCTTCAGCTTGTGCTTCTTGGCGATCTTCAAGATGGGATCCATGTCCGCGACCGCGCCGTAGAGGTGCACCACCACGATGCCGCGCGTGCGCTCCGTGATCTTCTCCTCAATCTGCCTGGGGTCGATCAGATGGTCAAAGCCCACGTCGGTAAAGACCGGCAACGCACCGGCCTGCAAGACGCAAAACGAGGAGGCGATGAACGAGTAGGACGGGCAGATCACCTCGTCGCCAGGGCCGATGCCCAGCGACGCGATGGCCGTGTGCAACGCCGCCGTCCCGTTGGTCACGCTGATCGCGTTGCGTACGCCCAGCCACTTGGCGAACGCGGTCTCGAACCGCATACCGACCGGCCCGGTCCAGTAGTTCACCTTCCCGCTCACCAGCGGTTCCAGTGCCGTTTTCAAGGTCTCTTCCGAAAACGAGGGCCACATGGGGAAACCCTTATCCCACACCTTGGGCCCGCCGTCCACAGCGAGAACGGGTGTCTGGCCCGCACTCTTCTTCGCAGTCTTTTTGCTTGTTGCCTTCATTCACTTGCTCCCTTCACCCCTTGATACAGGCTTCCACCTGCTCGATCGCCTGCAGGTTTTTCTCCTGCCACTCCGGCAACGTGAAAAACCACGGTGCCATCAAAAAGCCTTTCAGCCGCTCCGGCGCGAGGTTCTTCTGACAGAACTCGACCGTTCCCCTGAAATTCACGTCATTGCTCCAATTCGATCCGGTCGGAACCTGATCGAACCCGGCCTTATCGAGATCCAGATACGCTTTCACGTGCTTCTGCTTCTCAAGATCGAACGTCGGACCGTAGTACCAGTTGCTCTGCAGCACCGACTTCGGCATGCGGCTCAAGAACGCCTCGGGATGGTTCCAGTAGTAGTCTGACCAGATCCACGGCCGCACCCCCTGCGATTCCACCTGCTTGACGAAAAAGAGAAAGTCGTGCCACCACAGTTCGCCCTGACGGATGATCGCGATGCTGTACTTCGCCTGGTGGCCCGCGGTCTCCTCATCGTACCCGAGGTGGAAAAAACGCGGCCGATCAAAGATCGCGCACACCTCGCGGATCAGATCGGCGCACACGGAATAATAAACCGGTGTAGACACCTGGCGACTATACTCCTTGAGCCATGTGTCGTGGGCGGTCGAGAAATTCAATTTCGGAATCGGTTCCAGCCCCATGCTGCGTAACCGCGCCAGCTCTTTGCGGAAACGCCCGATCGTCCAGGAGCCCTTGACCGCCAGTTCCGGATGACTCTCGTACCGCAGCGCCTCACCCAGATCGATCACCACGAGGTTCATGCCGGCCTTCTGCATGCGCGCGGTCAGCACTTGCCAGACCCCCTCGTCAAAGCGCAGGTGGTCGGCCTGGCAGACCAGCTTGAGCTGCTCGCCCTTGAATGCTCCCCATGCGTCGACCGGGATATCCGACCACATGTTGACCCCCATGTGCAGCAAAGCGCCCCACATCACGGACGGCACCGTCTGCTGGGCCGCCGCGCGGCCCGCACCGGCAGCGGCCGCCATCGCCAGCGAGCCCTGCGCCACAAATTCCCGCCTCGACCATTGCTGTCGAGTAGACATAATATGATACCTTTCCTTAACTTACTTGATAAACGTTTTCAGTCTCGTGAGGTATTTCAACGCCCCTCACAGAACCGTACTTGTGGATTTCCCACATACGGCTCTTCGGTTAC
>Ga0209506_1003432_pt1 | contig 12734 bp, 7 predicted proteins | sample AD_JPNHG2_MetaG_FD_184409 | JGI IMG/M metagenome (GOLD analysis project Ga0209506, IMG submission 184409) | Active sludge microbial communities of municipal wastewater-treating anaerobic digesters from Japan - AD_JPNHG2_MetaG (SPAdes) (version 2) | ecosystem: Engineered > Bioreactor > Anaerobic >...
CCCCACGGGCGCTTCCTGGCTCAACATGGTCGAACGATGGTTTGCCGCTCTCACTGAAAAACAGATCCGCCGAGGGACACATCGTAGCACGCGGCAGTTGGAGACGGCGATCAAAGACTATCTCTCGATCCATAACGCAAATCCGAAACCGTTTGTGTGGACGAAAACAGCGGATGAAATCCTTGCATCCCTCTCACGCTTTTGTAAACGAATTAATGACTCACAACACTAGCACGGCATATTTATATGATTGCCGTTGCATCATATTGATGTGACTACGTTTCTCTCCAAATAGAGCGTCGACGTAAAGTTCCTATAGCTGTATGTCCCGGGGAGCCATAAAAAGCCAGGGGGGTTAACCATCTCGGTTAACCCCCTTTTATTTGAATGGATTCAAGGTTTGCCTGTGGAACCGCGTCGCGTCAACGCTCGACTGAAAAGTGCGCCTCTGACCTTCGGCCGAACCGAAGAAGGCGGATAGAAAATTCACGCTTGAAATATACAAAGGCGGGACGATTTCCACCCCGCCTTTCATCCCGCCTATTCGTTATTGCTGTCTCTTCTTGATTCTTTCTCTGAATCCCGCAGTAACGGCAAGCACCGGGCCGGCGAGCAAAATCAGCATTAACGTGCCGGGTTCTGGAACAGCAGAAACTCTGTTCGTGTAATCGATTGTTAAGGTTGAGGTGTTTAAAAATAGGCTCCTGAGGGATCCCAACTGTGTTTCATTGTAAACCAGAGTTACATCTAAAGGCGACCCCGAAGTCCAGCCCGATGTGAACGCAGCCCCAATATTGTAGTTGGTCCAGGTCACCCATTCAAAAAACATCATACCATCGCTGTTGAGCGCTCCTTGGGAGACCCCTTGAACGATAATGTGATCATTGTTATTGTCGACACCCCAGGCTGATATTGTGAGAGTCGCTGAATTCAGCGTATCATAGGGGATTGAAAAATCCGTCGTCACATCATGCTGCCACGAAAATGTTCCCGACCCGATCAACAATCGATCCAGGTCCACTGTGTTAGTCCAAATGTCCGCAAACGATATTGTTGATGCCCCAAATGTTATAAGTAGCAGGCAAGTTGTGATCATGATAACTCTCTTCATTTCCTTCCCCTTTTCTTGGTGATCGTGACTTTCTCGCTACGGCTTATTGAGTGGATACACACTTCCCACGATGCTCAATATAGACGCATCATGCATATCCGCAACTTTCTTATTCAGCAAACCTGAATAGGACGAAATGCAGATAGGAACAACTTAGGCTGGGTAACTCGATTAAAGCTTTTATTTAAAAAAAAGTCAAGTATCCAATGCACGGTCGGACAAAAATACGTAAAAAGTATTAGAGGGGTTCTCATCAAATAAAAAGCAGAGGAATTCATTGACCCTCTCTCTTGTGTCAGCAACACATGGATTTGTCCGGTTTTGTAGCACATGAATTGTCCGTTTTGACTATTCCCGGGGAGCGTGAGCGGCGAGAGACGCGGGTGGCTAACCGGCAGCGGCGGCAGGGGGAGCCTTTCCTGATGGGTACGGAAGGGCCGTTCCATGCCCCCCTCTTAGGATCGCTCGATATAGTGCCGAAAGCTCCGGGCACAAACCCCGAAAAACCTTGCGGCTTTCTCCCGCGTCAATCGAAGCTCCGTCCGACACCCATTGAGTTCCTTAAATTGCATCATCAGGATCCTCTGTAACAACGCTGTCCGCCTCATCGGTCACCTCCGAGGGTGACCACCCTGAACCGGGCAAATCAGGCGCTGCAACTACGGGCAGTTTGCATACTTCCGGCACTTTTTATATTGCCATGAAAAAATTCGCTGCCGATAGGTTTTTTTATCTCTGCGACAGGAAAGAGCAGGCCTCTGATCGTGCCTTCTTTTCTTGAACATTCAGCTCTACTTTGTTAAAGCTGCCAACAGTCTTTGTGCAACTGTCGCGGCTTTTGAAGAAGCGGCACCGGTGAGCATGAGCTTTTTAACACTATTGATTGCCAAATATTATTTCCCGTTTCAAGGGCGCAGACCGGAAATTCTGTCGGGGTTCGTTTGTGTTCTGATGAGCTGCCTGCTTGCCCTGCCTGCGCCTTCGTTGGCTGTATCCGAATCCGTCCAGGTCGTCGTTGAGGGGCTCTCCGGAAAAGAGCTTGCGAATGTCAAGGCTGCCCTGACCGTCCCGTCCGCCCTCATCCGGGACGGCAAGGTGGACAGGTCATGGATGGAGCGTTTTGAGCAACAGGCGCCCGGGAAGGTGAAAGAGGCCCTGGAAGCCTTCGGGTATTACAGACCTGCCGTTACCATTCACACGGATACCCCCGGGGAAGGGGTATACAGGCTGGTTGTTCAAGTGAACGCCGGCGAACCTGTGCGCCTTACAAAGGTGCAGGTGCGGATTCGAGGTCCCGGCGCCTCCGACAGAGTGCTGACGAAAGGGGCATCGGATTTCCCCCTGCGGACCGGGGATGTCCTGCGCCAGGACATTTATGAGAAGTCAAAGGGAGAACTCCAGGCAAAGGCAATGGAACAGGGGTATCTCGACGCACGGTTCTCGGTCCACGTCATTCGCCTGACTGTCGCCGAATCGGCGGCCGAAATCGACCTGGTTCTCGAAACGGGCGGGCTGTATCGCTTCGGCGAAGTGCGCTTTTCCGGGGCACCCCGTTACCCGGAACAGTTTCTCCGCACCTTTCTGGACTTCAGACCGGGCGATGTCTATTCATCGGAAAAGATGTTGCAGACGCAGCTCAATTTCGCCACGGCGCAGCGCTTCAAGTCGGTCACCGTACAGCCCGACAAGACGGGAGCCAAGGACCACAGAGTGCCGCTGGACGTGGATCTTGTGCCGTCACCCCAGAAAGTCATGAGAGTGGGGGTGGGTTACACCACGGATTACGGGCCGGGGTTTTCCGTCCGCTACGAGGACCTGAATGTCGCGGACAGCGCGCAGAAGCTCGATACGGAACTGAATCTGAGCCAGCGCCTTCAGGGGCTGGCGTTGCGCTATGTCTTTCCGGGAAGCACCGATTTCAGGAACAACACCAATACCCGCGTGTCCGCCCAGCGGGAAGATACGGCGAGCTACACCACCCGATCGATTTCGGCGGAAATCGAGAGGACAAAAGGCTTCAGCCGGGATCAGCTCGGGTCCATCTACCTCCAGCTCCAGAAGGAGGATTCCACGGCCGGGGACGACTCGACCAACACCTTCCTCCTCATGCCGGGCATGCGATTTACGGAGAGGCATTACGACAGCCTGATACGACCGACCCGGGGGTTCCACTACAAACTCGAAGCGAGGGGCACCACGGAAACCCTGAACTCCGACGTCACCTTTGGCCAGCTGCTCGGTAACGCAGATGTGCTCCTGCCGCTGCCGGGGCGCTTCTCTCTCATGGTGAGGGGGCAGGCGGGGGTCACGGCCATGAACGGCAATTTCCTGGACGTCCCGATTACGTATCGGTTTTTCACCGGCGGGGACAACAGCGTGCGGGGATATGCGTACCAATCACTGGGTCCCGTGAATGACCAGGGCGAGGTCGTGGGGGGAAAGCACCTGCTGGTGGGGAGTGTCGAACTGGAACGGGCAATCGGCGCGAACTGGGGTGTGGCAGCGTTCTACGATGCAGGAAACGCCTTTGACAGCCTCGACAGCCTGGATTTTGCCGAAGGTGCCGGCCTGGGCATTCGTTACTACACGCCGGTAGGCCCCATACGTCTCGATATCGCCCGGCAACTGGGCGTGTCGGATCCGAAATACAGATTTCATTTCACGGTGGGAATGCAGTTTTGAAGAAACGCTCGCTCATAGGCTACACAATCCTGTCCCTCGCTCTCACGGCGATGGCCGCTATCGTGTGGCTTTTCTGCACCACATCCGGCACAAGACTCGTTGTGGAAACTCTTTTCCGCTGGATGCCGGTAAAGGTTGAGGCGGAGCGCATCACGGGAAAGCTCGCAAACGACCTGACCCTCGAGGGCGTTCGCTTGACATGGGAAAGCGGGGAAGCACGGGTCGTCACTGTTCATTTGAAGCTGCAGCCCCTGTATCTCCTGGCCGGATCGGTGTCGGTGGAAGAAATGGACGTTCGACACGTCTCCATCATCGACAGCAGTCCGGAGAGCGGTCCCCCCTATGATCTCAAGTGGCCCCGGGCCCCGTTCCTGCTCGCGGCGGCCAGAGGCCGCATAGGGGACTTTCGTGCCGAGGATGTGTCCTATCAGAAACCGGGCAGGGATCCCGTAACGATCCAGGAATGTCGGGGCGAGGTGATCTGGTCCCGCGGCTCCACTCTGTCGATTCGGAATGTTGTGATTCGAATGCCGGACGCTCTGGCGGAGGGCAGTGTGCAGGCGGGCCTTCTGTTCCCCTCCCTGCAGGCGAACCTTTCCGTGGCGCTCAACAAGGCCGCGGTGAATTGCAACGCCTTTTCCCTGACGGCAACCCTCGAAGCGGGGCAGGAGCCCGAACAGGTATCGGGTACGATCCGTCTGGTCGCGGCGTCCGGTACGGACGTGCAAGCCCTGCTCGAGGGAGAGATCGGTCTTACCCGGAAGGCCGTACTGTTCAGGAACCTCCGGTTCGTGGACGGTGAGGGGAACGCCATGGTGAACGCCGACGGACGGGTGGATGTCTCAACGTCCGAGATCGTCACCAGCGCCGGATTCCGGGTCGGAAACCCGGAGGGGTTGCCGGCGCTTCTCCCCCTGGCGCTCACGGGCACGCTTGAGATCCGGGGGAGCCCCGATCATTACACGGGATCTTTCACATTGAGAAACGAAGGGGAGACGTGGAGGTCGGCCTTCCTGTCCGGCGATTTTTCCGGAAACCGTGAAGAGGTGCAGGTGGCCGGTATGACGGGCCGGCTTCTCGAAGGCACGATGAAGGGGGAACTGAGGGGATCGTGGAACAAGAAAATGTCCTTGACGGGGTCTCTGAAGGCCAGGAATCTCAACCCCGCACTGATTGCACCGGAATGGGTCGGCAAGATTAATCTGAATGTAGAGGGCGCCGCCTCTTGGCCGCAGTCGGGCTCTCTCGAGGCGAGGGTCAGGTGCGAACTGCTGGAAAGCCGCCTCCGCGACCGGGCTCTCAGCGGTGCCCTCGATGCCCGACGGCATGCGGGGACACTCCGCCTGAACAGGCTTTTCCTGAAGGGGGCCGGCTTTGAGGTGCGTGCGGCCGGCGCCCTCGAAGAGCGGCTGAACTGGGGAGTACAGATCAGCGATCTTTCCGCACTCATGGCCGGAAGCGGCGGGCAGGTCTCTGCATCCGGTTGGGTGCACCGCGACGGGAAACATCTCACGGGTGCGGTGACCCTTCGGGGCAATGACCTCTATGTCTCCGGCATGAGCGTCGCAACCGTGGCGGTGGATGCGGAGATGGGCAAAGGGGATCCTCGGCGCCTGGTCGGTAACGCCCTCCTGAAAGGGTTTGCCCGCGGGCCTCTTCGGATCAGCACCGCACAGGTGATGACCGCCGGCCTGCTGGAGAACCACACGATCCGGATCCTGATAGAGTCGCCTGAAGCCAGAGTGGAGGGCGCTCTGCGGGGAGGTTATGCGAAAGCGGCGTGGCATGGAACTCTGGAGACCCTGAGGGGGAATGATACACTGGGTTCGTGGGGCCTCGAGGGCCCGTCGTCTCTCGTGGTGTCCGCGAAAAAGTTCAGCGTCGGCTCGGCACGGATCACGAGCACGGCAGGGGAAGTCGTCGACTTCTCCACGGACTTGTCCCTCGACCCGGTGCGGGGCCCTCTCTCGGCGCGATGGCAGAGGGTGAATCTGACGCGATTTTCCTTTTTCCTCGCGGACTGGCAGATGGACGGGCAGACGGAAGGCCACATCCGTGCGATATTCCGCGACGGGAACCGGACGACGATCTCTTCCGCGATGGGGCTTGCAGGAAGCGTTACCCGGGGCCCGCACGTAATAGAAGTGAAGGAGGCTTCGGGCAAGCTCGAGTGGAACGAGGGCGGCCTTGTGTGGCTTTCCCGGGCGGAATTCAGCCGCGGCGGCCGATTGGTCGCGCGGTTTGCTTCTCCGGAACCGGCCCGGCCCGGACTGCCCGGCAGGGGCGAGTTCCGTTTTTCCGCCGATACCGTCGATGCAGCCCTTCTACAGCCGTGGCTCCCCAAAACCCTTTCCATGACGGGCGCCCTGTCGTGTACAGCCACGGGGAAACTGCTTCCGGGCAATCACCTGGACGCCTCCGGCGAGTTAAAGGTCTCGAAGGGCGCCTTTTCCCTGCGGGAAGGGCAGGGGGTTGTCACCGCGCAGACGGAACGAGCGCAGCTTCGCTGGGTATGGCGGGGTCAGACGCTGAACGGCGATATCGATCTTTTGCTGACCAACCACGGCTTTATCAAGGCCGATTTTCGTCTGCCCGTCACAGCGAAGCTTCCCGCTGTCGCAGAGGGGAAAGGACCGGTAAAACTCACCCTGCGTGCTGACATGAGGGAAAAGGGGCTCCTGAGTGCCTTCTTTCCGGGGCTGATCCGGGAGAGCAGAGGACATTTTAAGATTCACTGCTCTGTGGACGGCACGTGGACGGCGCCGAAGATTCACGGCACCATGCGGCTCGATCGGGCGGGCGCCTATCTGCCGTCCACGGGGATTCAACTGAGCGACGCCGGGATGGAAGCCCGGTTCGAGGACCAGACGGTACACATCACATCCTACGGGGCTCGCTCCGGTCCCGGACGGATCGAGGGAAAGGGAACCCTCTGGATCAAGGACCGGGGAATTGACGGATTCGAGACGAGCCTCACCGGTGAGAGATTTCAGGCCGTGAGACTGCCCGAAATGGAGCTTCTGGCGAGTCCACGCCTTGCCTTTAAGGGTTCGAAGAAGAAGGTTCAGGTTCGCGGCAGTGTCACCATACCGGAGCTTCTCATAAGGGGGAGCGATTCAGTGGCCGTGGCCAGGCCAAGCAAGGATGTGGTGAGGGTCGGTGAAGGCCCTGCAAAGGAAAGCGACCGTTCTTTGCCTCTCGATATGCAGGTCCGGGTCATCCTGGGGGATCGCGCCTTCATCAAGGCCACAGGGGTGGATGCGCGCCTGGAAGGCGACGTGTCGCTTGCGGCCGAGACCCTCGACGCGATCAAGGCGAAGGGGGAAATCCGCCTCATAGACGGCACTTACAGCACCAGCGGGGTACGTCTGGTCATCACCCACGGGCGGGTTATATTTGACGGCGGACCGGCGGACCAGCCCAAGCTCGATGTGCTGGCCCTTCGCACGATCGAGGAACGGCCTGACCAGGCGGGGCAGTCTCTGGGTCGGTTCAAGGAAGTGAAAGCGGGCATCATCGTCACGGGGACCCCGCTCGCGCCCCTGGTGAGACTCTATTCAGAGCCGTCCATGCCCGATGCCGATATCTTGAGCTATATCGTGGTGGGTAAACCCACGAGCGGCGATGAGACAACATCATCGCTCCTCGCGTCGGCTGCCGAGGCCCTTCTGTCGGGCGGCGGCTCCGAGACAACCTTGAGCCGGCTCAGGCGCCGGTTCGGCCCGGACACGGTGGACATCAAATCCGACAAATCAGGGGATACGACCCGGTCGATCGTCACCGTGGGGAAATATCTGCAACCCAGGCTGTACGTAAGCTATGGCCGTTCCCTCTTCAGCGAGGATTACTATGTCACCCTGAGATACACGCTCTCCCGGAGGTGGGAAGTGGAGAGCAAGGCGGGAGCACAGAGGGGGGCAAACATCTATTACAGGATCGAATTCGACTGACCGCCCAATATCATGAGAGAGAAATCCCTCTCATAGGTCGGGTGCGATTTTCCGGCACAACGGGGTCTGTCTATTTTCTGAGCGTGGCCGTTTTTTCCGGAGAACAGGACTCACGGAAGGTTAACGTTTTGGCGCTGAACATCCCTCCGGCCATAACGGGTTTGGGTTACCGGTATCGTGACGCTTGTCACTTACCTTCTACCGACCGTGAGCTCGACGGGGCCTGCCGTCTGCGTTCCCGCGGCGACGGACTGCCCGAGAACAAGCCCGGGGGCATGGAGCCGCGGGTTTGAGAAATACCGGACGGTGACCTTCAGCCCGGCCTTCTGGAGGGTCTCCACGGCCACCTTCTCGGACTTGCCGACCAGATTCGGCATGACGACCTTCCCCGGCTCGGGCGGTTTCTGCGGCGGCGGAGGGGCCACGTACCTGTACGCCGTGAGCCGGATCTCGGTGCCGGCCTTCAGCATCGTGCCCGCGGCGGGCGACTGCTCGTAAATCTTCTGATCGTCCTGCGCAACCGCCGTGGTCTTGCCCTGCACGACCGTGGTCTTCAGGCCCATGGGCTTGACGCTGTTCAACTGATCGATGCTTTGCCTGGCCCCCTGGGCGTAGGATCCGACGAAGTTCGGCATGGCGTGGGCCGCCGAACCCACCTGCAGGGTCACCGTCCCGCCCGGAGCGAGCTTCAGGTGAGGGGCCGGGACGGTGCTCTTGACCTTCCCGATCATCGCCGCGTTGTCCTCCGGGACGAACTCGACCTTCGGGATGAAACCCGCCTTCTTCACCGCGGCGGCGGCATCGGCCTCCTTCATCAGCAGGACCATGGGCACGAAAGACCCCTGGACGGCTATGGTCAGGGTCACGAGCATCGTCTTCGGTTTCTCGGTCAGAAAATAGCCGCCCGCGGCCGGTTTCTGGTCGATCACCTTGCCGATCTGCGTTGTCATCTGGGCCTGCCCCTCGACAAAGGCGACCTGAAAGCCCTTGGCCTTGAGAACTTTCTCCGCTTCCGCCTTGGGCGTGTTCATCACGTTGGGAATTGTGACGAGATACATCGTCGCCGAGGACGGCGGGACCGACAGAGCAAACCCAAGAGCCGCGACGGCCATTGCCAGAACGATTTTCTTCACCATGCCTGATCTCCTTGCCCCCTCCTGTGGGGCCTTACCGGTTTTCGGGCGATACCTCGGATCGGCATACCCTGAGGCATAAAACTTTCAACTTCCGTGCCAGGGGCGGCCCTGCATGCCCGGCAGGCGGAAATGGGAAAGTACGGCCCGGGCCGCAGCGCCTCACCGCGGGCAACCCCACCAAGAATCGGGTCTATTTTTTGGGCGTGGCTGTTTTGTATCGGAGGATAGGGCTGAAGGGGGCTGAATACAAAAAAGCTGAGCGGTGACCTCTTCCTTTGTACAGCCGCCTCTTCAGTGTCGTCGGAAAAGCCTGCCGTCCCTTATCATCCCGGGAGATTGTCTTTCGTCCGGTCCGCCGGCCGCCGGTAAGGGACCCGGTGACGGTCCTGCAGGATCATATTTCCTTCGGGGTTGACACCTTTTTTCATGGGTGACCCCCTTAGCAGGCTTCTCAAGAATGGTTCAATATCACCGCCAGGCGGATATGCTTGGCCTAACGGTCATAGTGGCCGGACGCCTCGGGCTGGTACAGGACCTCCTCGATTTTCAACCGTTTCAGTCCCGACAGAACCTGCCATTCAATAACATCGCCGACCCTGTAACCGATCAGGGCCGTGCCGATCGCGGACAGGATGGAGATCCGGCCTTCATCGATGCTCGCCTCGGAGGGGAAAACCAGCGTGTACGTCTTCTCTTCACCCGATTTGAGATCCTTGATCCGGACAACCGAATTCATGGTGATGACATCCCGGGGAATGTCCTGCGGATCGACCACGTTCGCGCTCTCCAGCTCCTGCTCCAACTGTTTGAGATAGGGCTTTTTCTGGGATACCGCTGTTTTCGACGTCCCGATGAGGCTGGTCAGTCGATCCATATCGTAAGTCGTTATCCAGATTTTTCTTTCACTCATGGCCATCCCCTTGCTGGGCAGTATTGTTGATCGACACGACACGAACCGGTGGAACGACAGGGCACCCTGGAAAATAAAAAGGCCACTACTTCCTTGAGATGTGGCGGCCCGACCCCTTCCCTGTTCCGCCAGAAATATATTCTGGACCCTGCAAAGATATTTAGATTTTTGAATTTATTAACATTCTTTTACTTTGCGGTCAAGAGCATCGGTTTGACGCCGTCGGTTCCCCTGTCGGAACCCGGCGCCGGGGAGTCGATTAAGACAAGGATTTCCGTGTTATTGCCGAACCTCTTTTTGTTTGTGTTCCTTTGGTTTTTATGTGATTTTTCCCCCTTTCTCATGTGGTGGGGAAAGCCGCCCGTTGCTCATTGAAAAGCCGGACGGACCAGAAGGAAGGGGTAGCCGATTCAGCCTTTCAGATCCTTCCCGAAAATCCAGAAGTAGATGGTGCCGGCCGCTCCGCAGGCGGTGGCCGTCAATAAATTTATTTCGGGAGAGATCTGCCAGAGAAAAGCTCCTCCAAAGGCTGCCGTGGAAACGATAACATCCCGGATGAGGTAATACAGCCCGAACATTCCCGCCCTTTTGTCTTCCGGTGCAAGGTCCATGATCAGGGCCTTGCGCGTGGGTTCCCCGAATTCCTTCATTCCACGAATGAAGAATGCGATGACCATAGCCCGGAAGGAATGGGAGAAAAGCAAGACCAGGGGGAAAAGAGTGAAGTTGAAAAAGGTGATGACCACAAAGGGCTTTTTTGTGGTCCGATCGGCTATATAGGCCACAGGGATATATACCAGGACCGCTGCGGTCATCTCGATGGTCGTGAGAATGCCGAACTGCACCGGCGTAATGCCGTTCATCTTGATGCACCAGACAACCACAAATGCATAAGGGATCTGCTCTGCGAACCGGATCAGCGTATCCGACATGAGCAGTTGTTTTAAGGCGGGTGTCATTGATTGCCAAAGTCGTAAAGGCGTTGATGCTTCCCTGCTCTGCGGGACCTCGTCTTCGATCATCACCTGCTGGAGAAACAGAGATGCCAGGCCGAGCAGCAGCGCGCCCCCAAAGGCAATCCGCACGCCGTTTTTCTCTCCATAGAGCTCAATGAAAACGCCGCCGATGACCGGACCCAATGCCATGGGGAACCGCCGGACCAGGGAGTGCATGGTCACGCCCATCGTCCGTTTGTTCTCCGGCAGGACCCTTGAAACCAGGCTCATGGTCGCCGGAAGCGAGATCGCGGACCATGATAAGAAAAACACGGCCCCCAGGATCACCGCCTGCCAGTAGGGAAACAGGATAACGATGAGGTAGCCAAACATGGCGACCAGATTGAAAACGACCAGCGCTTTCTTGTAGCCGAGACGGTCGCTCAGGTAGCCACCGGGGTAGGAGTAAAGCGCCGACAGCAGGTTCTGCATGCCGTTGAGGAGTCCGATGGACAGGATCCCGCCGCCCAGGGCCAGCAGGTAGATGGGCAGGAAACGATCGGCCAGGCGTTCGCCGAGCCCTACAAGGATCACCATGGCCAGGAGAGCGACGATGCTTCGCTTCAGGCCGAAGAAATCGATGATGCGATTTTTCCGAATCACCTGTTGAGTGAATTCCCCTCCTTAATCCGGCAGGATCCTTGACGAAAAAAGGGGCCATTTCTGACCCTCTTTCTCTGATTCATTATTTTCTAAACCGGTTTCTGCACTCGTTTTTGCCGGATTTCGGGTAGACCTGAACGAACTCCACTCGATTGTTGTCATACCCCGCACCGCCCGTCCTGTCTCGGTAGAACAAAAAACCCACAATGGATGATTTGTTCCCAAAAATATCAATCCCTCGTGGGGGAAACCCGAAATTCGATGACCTCACTGTTCTTTTCCAGGCTTTGCGTCAGGCGATGCATGTTTTCTTCCTTGCGGGTGTTGATGACCAGGTCATATTCGAGAAACTGCCTTTCATGGGTGACGGCACAACACAGTTTTGAGATGCGAAAACCTTTTTCGAGTATCAGTGACCGCACCTGAGGTTCGGTCATCGCATGCTCCCGGCGAAAACGGATGAACGTATGGACATAAACGAGCATCGGGAGTTGTTGCTCCACGAAACGGTACAGGGTCAAAGTGGCCAGCGTCAGAATGGTCACAGCGATCATCGCGATGTAAAAACCGACTCCTGCAAGGATCCCGATGGCCGCCGTGATCCAGATGGATGCAGCGGTCGTCAGGCCTCGAATCGACGCCCCTTCCTTCATGATCACGCCTGCGCCGAGGAATCCGATGCCTGTCATGATCCCCTGGGCCATTCGAGTCGGGTCGATTCGCACCGTTTCGATTATGCCCGCGGGGAACCAGTCCCGCTGGTATATGGTCACAAGCATAAGCAGACTGGAAGCCATGCAGACCAGCGTGTGGGTGCGAAATCCCGCAGGCCGTCCATAATAGCTTCGCTCGAGACCGATCAAGCCCCCCGCCACCATAGCCACGATCAGGTGGATGAGAATATCAGCTGTGTCCGTGTTCATCTTCTCCCTCGTATTCCGTGATTCCGACATCCATGTTTAGCAGTTGAAAAATCACATGAGCGGCAAAGTGGGGAAATTCCATGTTTCGGGAAGGGGTTTATACCGATCGGGCCCTTCTGATCCGGTCAAGTACTCATCAGGAGATCTTCGTCGCAACGATCAATCGCCATGCTGTGGAAATCCACATGAGATCAATCAATAAAAGTCTTCAAATCCCTTGTCTTCAGACATGCCGACTCATCGGCGATCCCGCCGTTCAATTCCTTTTCAAATATCTCCTTGCAGTATTCCGCTAAGAGCCGGTTCTTTTCTTCGTCCATCCCGTGGTCATCGAACGGGTCGACATAGGGCCCTCTTTCGATGTCCTCGGCGGTGATGCCCCCGCCTCCCTCATCCGCATTTCCGATCCACCCGACGAACTTGG
>Ga0209506_1003455_pt1 | contig 12671 bp, 13 predicted proteins | sample AD_JPNHG2_MetaG_FD_184409 | JGI IMG/M metagenome (GOLD analysis project Ga0209506, IMG submission 184409) | Active sludge microbial communities of municipal wastewater-treating anaerobic digesters from Japan - AD_JPNHG2_MetaG (SPAdes) (version 2) | ecosystem: Engineered > Bioreactor > Anaerobic...
AGGTGACGAGCACGCCGTCGGGGTCCGTGATATCGACCGTGAGCCCGTAGACCCCATCGGATGAACAGCCGGGGCAGAGCTCGCATGCGATCGCGACCGAGCCGCCGTCAGGCCACGCTGCGACGATGAAGACAGCGCTCGGCGCATTGGCAATCCCACTCGCGCCGCCGCTGTAGGTGATTGCCGCAAGGCGGGTGTGCCAATCAGTTGGCACGCTCAGCGCGAGCAGGTGGCCATCGAGTGCGCCGCCGGTGCTATTCGTGACGGTGAGCGTGGTTGGCTCGCACGCGCAGCCACCGGGGATATCAAGCGATGACGGCGAAACCGTGACCGAAGCGCACGCCGTCGCGTCGTATGTGAGGCTCGCCACAGCGTTGGACCAATCGAACTGTGCCGGTCCATTCTGCGCCGTCTCAGCGGTCACTAGAGCGACGTAGTAGTCCCCCGCCTGATACTTCGCGAGGTCGAGCGTCTGTCCGGGAATGTTGAGCGTCCCGGACCAATTGCCCGGGGTGCTCGACGCATTGCCGACCACGGCGGCGATTGTTGGGTCGGTCCGGTCGAGCACGGCGATCGCGCCTGCTGGGAAGCCAACCGTGCCGGACACGGTCAGGTCGATCGAGAAGTCGAGCGTCACGTCGCCCGTTGCGCATGGGGGCACCGGAGGCAGCACGAGCGCACGCCAGAACTGCTCTTGAGGAGCGTCGCCGTCGGTCGGAATCGTGACGGTCCCGCCGAATGCGCCATCAATCGACGGCGATTGCACGACCAAACGCGACCCCGCGGGTGGTTCGAGAATGTCGACGATGCCCTGCGCGTGCGCGAGTTCAGCGGCAGTGAGGACGCGAGTCGTGGAGATGTTGATCGTTGTCATGCGCTTCTCGTTTCGACGGTGAGGCGGAGGGCCCGGGCGAAGAACGTCCAAGGGAGGGGTTGCGGCTCGGTCGACTGCTCGGCCTGCCAAACGGTGACGAGCGGCGCGGTCCAATCGACAGCGTCAATCCGCTCGTCACCCGAGACCGTGTAACGGGTCCAGTTCTGCGACAGCTGGCCGAGGTCGACGTAGCCGAGGCCCTCCCAAATCGGGAGATGCACAGCATCGGAATAGAGCCCAAACGCGCCGCAGAGCGGGGTGTCCAGAGGGTTCTGGCCGAGGCCGACAGACCAGCCGTCGGAAAACCCGTCGCCGGGTGTCACATCGATCGGGATTGGTCGATCGATACGGGCCTCGAAGCCGAGGCGCATCGAGACGGCACCCGGCCCGGCGTAGGCGATCGCGGCTTGAAGCCACGGGTGAATCAAGAACGTTGCCTGCAACGTCGACCCCCCGGGGCCATCAGCGAACGGCTCGCCAGGGATGCCGGAGAATCCAGCGCCGTTGCCGGTTAGAGCAGCGATCGCGCTTGGATTGCTTGCCAGTCCGGTCGCCCAGCCGATGGGCGGCGGGTCAGTCGCGGGCACCGGTGACGGCGTGACAATCTGCGCCGGAGCGATGGTCCAGACGGTCATGCCGCACCCGCCTTGCGCTGTGTGCGCGGCTTGCGGGCTTGTGCCGCTGGTGCGACCGACCTCGGGACGCGCTGCGCGGTGAGGTCGTTGACCTTCTCAGCGAGGTCGTCGAGCTTCTTGCTTACGGCGGCATGCTGCGCCTTGTTCTCTGCGCGAGTCTCTTCGGCTGCCTCTTTCGCGGCCTCCGCCTGCGCGCCGATGCTGGCCACAACGTGACGCAGTGGCTCGCGACGCGGGTCGCCCGCTGGCGCGGTCATGTCGCCGAGCACGTCGTCGTGAACGCGCTGGACCTTGCGCAGGATCGGCCAGCCCTTTGCGAGCAGCGTCGCGAACGCCGCTAGGAGGCCCAAAATGGCGCCAGCAGACACGACCGTGACTTCGGCGGCCATCACTGTTCGCCGTCCTCGGTGCGGCCCAACTCGATGGGCGCGTTGATGGCAACCTGGACCAGGTACACGAGCGCCTCGACAATGGCGGCGAAGGCGGCCTGCTGTTCGCCCGAAAGCGAGAGCAGCCCGACGCCGACGGCAAAGCCGACGCTCTGGCGGATCAGCGCACGAATCGCGCTCGAACCCTGGGCAGAGAAGATGCGACGCAGCGCGGCCATCAGTAGCTCCACTTCGTGGGGTGGTCAGTGCGTCCGCGGGTCGTGTTGGTCTTTGGGTCGACGTGGCGAACATCGACGTGCAGAACGTTCGGCCCGAGCGACCCGAGGCCGGAGAACACGCGCAACGCCTCAACGGTGGGCGTCGGAAGCCGGTCACGCTCGTCAATGTCGACAGCGAGGCCGTAGAGGTGCTGCGAGCTCTTGGCACCGCCCACGCGTGCGTTGTGCGCGGGATCGCGGTACGCCGAGGTGATGCGCGCCTTCCGGCCAAGCAACGTGCACAACCGCTCTAGCCCGGCGATTAGTTCACGATGCGAACGAATCCAGCGATTCCCGAGTGAGGCGAAGTCCTTGGCGCGGTAGTGCGGCGAGACGTGGCCGTCGAGTTCGACCGAAACGCCGAGCGCGTAACGAGTCTGCGGGCCCGCCCACCCGTCAGGGGCCAGCGCTGCGGCGCAGTACATCCGCTGGAAATCGGTCACGGCATCGAACGTGCGCGGCCCGTATGCGCCATCGACGGTGATCGGCCAGCCGAGCGCCACGAGCGCCTGCTGCACGGCCTTGGTCGTGTCGGCAATCGCGGGGTAGGTCATGGCCGCTCCTTTGCAGCGTCGAGTCCGCGGGGCGCTCCACACCGCGGAACAGCCGCGAACGGCCGAACCACACCGCGGAACAGCCGCGAACGGCCGAACCACACCGCGGAACATCCCGCGCACTCGACGCGGCTCACAGCGACGACCCCCGACGAGGAGCGCCGGTGACACCGCCGATATAGAGGCGGCACAACGTCCGTGGCGTGACCGTGCGGGTCCGCGCCGCAAACGGCTCCGTGGGGTTCTGGACCGGCACGTCGGCCCAGTCCGGGTTCGGCCAGGGTGTGGCGATGAACGTCTCTGACGGGTCGCTCACCGGCTGGCGCGTGCCGTCAATAACGGCCGTGAGCACCAGCCGAAAGAACTGGCGCGGCACGTCTTTGCGATTGCGGCTCGGTCGGTGCTGCCCGCGGTCGGTCCACTCGGTGAGTGGCCACTCGCACGCGCCCGAACCGGCGAGCCACCAGCGTTGAAAGCCGCCGACGCTGACGCGCTCGAACGGCGCCAATGTGGGCGATACGGCCCACTCGCTAGAGCGCGGGTCGACGATCAGGGCGCCGCTCGGGCCCTGGTGGGTGCCGCCACCAACGGAGTCACCAAGATGGGCTGCGCCATTGAGATGCGACGGATGCACCCAGCGACGCCCGCGACGATTCGGAGAGCCGACCGCGCCGCGCTTAGCGCGCTTGTAGCGCAGCAGGTGAAGCTCAGGACTTGCGGCGAGGATTGCCGCGGGCAGGCCCGCGGGCCAGTAGGCAGCGAGTTCGTCGTGGCCGATGAACCGCGGCGGGTCCGGCGTTGGGTGCTCGGGCGCGGGGCCGGTGAGTGGGCCAAGCACTTCGAGCAAGGGCGCGGAGGCCCAGAGCCCAGCGACAGCGTGGGCCGAGATCGAGCCCGATGTCGCCATCAGTTCTGCTCCGTCCACGCGATGTAGGCGACGGCGGTGCCGGTTGCGGTCAAGGTCACGAGGCCCGAGAGCATCGGGTCGTCGTCACCGTCGACGGCCCACGAAAGCGAGACGCCTGAGTCGATGATGCTGCGGGGTCCGGTCGTCGCAGCCCAGTCGACAGTGACCGGGTTGGACGCATCCGCGGTGACGACAGTGACCGTCAACGACTGGAGCCCGCCGGCGGTTGGCAGCACCAACACCGGCGCCGTTGAATCGAGCCGGTGCAGCCCGGCAGCGACAGCCGGAAGCGGCGTGCAGCGCTCGACCCGAAGCGGGCCGGTGAGGTTGATCTGGTTCGCCATCAGGGACACCCCACCTGAGACACGACGAGATCAGCGGCGGAGGTCACGGTCACCGGTAGCGACGGGTTCGTGATCGTCACGTTGAGGTTGTCGCCATCGGCGAACCCGGCGACGTTGACCTCGACAGCAAGGACGCAGCAGCGCGAGAACACCGCCATGCCGAACTGCTCAACGACTGCGGCGAACTCGTTGGTGGTCGTGTTCGGCGCGGAAAGCCGGAACTGCGGCGACGTGAACGTGTCAAGGCCCGCGACCGCGAACATCCAGTTGCGTGAGGTGGAAGCGGGCGAGCCGCCGACGATCGGGGCAACGCCCCAAAAGCCGGAACCCTCGACCACCAAGGCGGCGGCGCCCGCCTGGTACACGCCGGGGGTTGTGGACGACTCGCCCACGATCTTGGCCGCGCGCAGCTCGGTGACGACCCACGACGGGGCAAGCACGATCATGCGGCGCCCACCGGCGCAATCGGCCCACGCCTGTTGCAACTGCGCGAATGCAAGCCCGGCACCGAGCGGGCCAGTGCCCACGACCGTGGCGACGCCATCGTCGGTGAGGTGCGGGCCCACGCCGGTGAGGTTGTGATCGTTTGCCGACGGCACGACAGCGAAGGCCGGATCGTGAAGCGGGTCAAGGCCCCACAACTCGCGCTCTAGAGCATCGGACAACTGCGCTCGCACGACCTCTGCGCCGAGTTCGCTCAGCGCGGCCGTTGGGTCGCCCCCGTCGAGACAGTCAGATGTCAACCCGATGTAGAGGCCGATCGGGTCCGCGGTGAGGTCGGACGCGTCTGCCTGGTCGAGATTCTTGAGCCCGGTGTCAACCGAGTCCTGGCAGCGGCGAGCCCAGCGTTGGGGCCGAACGCACAGCGGAGCGCGACCGGTGACGCCGTACATAAAGCCCGGCGCCATAGCCGCGCCCGGCTCTGACGGCAACGGTCGCGGGGGGAAGGCCGCGAGCAAGCCGCCAGAGCGCGGGGCGAACCCCGAAGGGGTGAAGTGCTGGCGCGACACCGGCTACGGCTGCACGCCGTCGACGTTGCACGATGACACAGCGTCGTAGGGGCCAGGCCATGCGCCGTTAACGCAGATGTCCACGGTGTGCCACACGCTGAAGCAGCCGCGGAACTGGTCCTGGTACTTGAGCTCCTGGAACCACTGCGATGTGTTGGCCGCGAGGTTCTCGTTGCCGCGGAAGCGGTCTGCTGGCTCGAAGCCGAGTTCAAGAGTGCCAAGAACGTGGCGGCGGAAGTCGCCGGAGCGGTAGATCGCAAACGCGCCCGTCTGTCCGGCCAACGATGGACCGGGACCACCAGCGGGGGCCGACCCAACCCATAGCGGCCCACCTGCGGGCGTTGGGGCGTCCCACATGGGGATGACGGTGGCGCCTGGGGCGAGTCGCTGCACGATGCGAATGGCATCGAGTTCGGCCTGCGCGGTGTTGTTGGGGCCCAGATCACGGAGCACGCCGTCAGTCGCGATACCCCACAGCAGCTTGCGGTCGGCCAGCACAGTCAGGCCACTTGTGCTTGTGTCGTCCTCGCGCAGTTGATCGAGCATGTACGCAAGGTCGGCGCCGAAGTGCGAGGCGAACAACGCCGACACCGGGCGGTTGTTCGCGTTTGTGTTCGTCCACTGCGTTGAGTTCGCCTTGACGAACTTCCAAGCCCGGCCATTGGCCGAGGAGACCCATCCACGCTCGGCGCGACGGATGAACGCGGCAACAGCGTCAGGATCGCCCCACTGAGCCTCGTTTTCAATCGTGAGGCACTGGTAAATCGTCGACGCGTCCGGAGTGATGAACTCCTCGCAGTCGTCTTTTACGCACGTCTTGTCGCTCTGAGGGTCCCACTCGTTGACAGCGAGGGAGCCGCTCAGCGCAGGGCGGAACGTCTGCTTGTTTTTTCCTCTCGAAACCTGAAACGCACGCTCCCACTGCGATGCGTCCGACCCGCACTCAACAACGGCATAGTCCGGCTCGGGAGGCAGACATGCCACGCCGGCGGCCACGTCGGCCTCCATGTAGCGGTCACCACGATGGTCGGGCGGTCCGAACTCCGGCTCTACCGAGAACACGGGTTGCCGGTTCTTGGACTTGATGAGGTGTGTGGCGAGATCCGTTACCGCGTTGACGACGGCAGTCGGCTTGACGACCGACCCAGCGACATAGGCGCCAGAGGCCGTGCTCATCCGAATGGTTGTCGGCGCCTTGACTCGGGGACCGCCGAAGCTCAACGCCGGTGCCGTGGTGGCCTGCGGCGCGGCCGGTGAGGCCGAGCCGAACTGACGAACGAGCTGGGAGCCGGTGCCCATCGGGCGCGGGCCGGGACTCACCGATGCGGCAACAGGGGCAGCAGCGTTGAGCTTCGACGCTGGGCGCAGCGAGGTCGCCTTCTGGATGGCCTCAGCGCGTGCAGCGGCAGCCTTCTCGTCACGAGATGCGATCTCACCAGCGGCGGCGTCGTGTGTTTCGAGGGCGGTGACGACGACACCGAGCGTCTCGAGGTCGAGCGATTCGAGGGCAGCCTTGAAGGCGGCCGGATCGAGGTCGTTGTGCCCCTCGCCCAGGTGCTGAGTCACGATCGCGTCGGACTCAGAGCGCAGCGTGGCGAGGTCGTCGTCGGTCGCGGTGGCGAAGTCAACGGCCACGGGGGCAGCCTCGGCCTCGACGACTGCGTCAGTTTGGGGGTCTTGCGGGTCGGTGGCCTGGTCGGCAGCAACGACAGGGGTGGCGTCCTCGGACACGGCTGTGTACCTCCTGCACAGCACCAGCTGTGCGGCTCATTGAGAGCCCCGGAGGTCCGCATCACGCATCCCAACGAGTGGTCAGCCCGGCATCACACCCGACGACTGACTTACCTCGGTTTCAGTTGTCCCTAAGACATAGCACGGATTGGTGCGTGCTGTCAACTCGTACCATCAAGATTTCTCAGACGCCTTGGTCCGCCGCCGGGTACTCAGGTAGACCGGCAGTTGCGTCGACGAGCGTCCACAGTCGGGGCGTCTCTTCGACCCAGGGACCGGACGCAACGCCGGCGGCGACCGCAGGACGCACGAGCGTCGAACCCGGGGCACCCTGGCCACCAATGGCCACAAAGCACGCTCCTGCCATGAGCCAACCGTCGCGATCGGCAAACGTGCCGGGGTAGAGCTCCTCGCCCCGGTGGACGCGAGTGCGGTGATAGCTGGTCGCGCTGGCATTCCATGCCGCGATCTGCTCGTCCGTAGTACCAGGGCGAACAGCGCCGAAAGCGGCGAGCGATCCATCAGGCTGCCAGTGGTAGGCCACGTCGGCCCCTACAGCATCGTCACGATCGGCGTAATGGGCGAACAGTTCGGCGGCGCTCGCGAAGCGCTTGTGCCCGATGCCCGAGATAATCGGCGATGTCAGCATTTGGCCTTCGGTGGTCACGCGGCCCGGTGATTGCAGGATCATGGGAACGCCGTCGCTGGTGGGCCTTACACACGCACCGGCACCGCCATAGGCCAGATGGCATGCCGATGCGGCAACGATCCCGAAGATCCGCCCACGCTCGGGGCCATCGGGCACGATCCAGAACTTGTGATCGACAGCGAACGGACGGAACCACGCGGCGGGTGGGCACACGAGCGGGTCGGTCGCGCCAGCAGCGGCGGACACATCGGCCGGACGCAGCGCCATGCGAACGGCCATAGCGGCGGCAGACGCTGCGATCTCGACTGGGTCGGACAGGGTCGGCGGCGGCAGCTCGGCGATAACCGGCTCGGCCGCGAGGCGAATCCAGGTGTTGGGCTCGGCCGGACTCGATAGGACGGTCACCTCGGTGAGTTCGCCCGCGATCCGCTCCGGCACTGGCTCTTTTCCACCATCAACGAGGGAATCGATCATCTCGTCCTGGTTGACGACAGCGAATCTCCCGATGCCGACTGAGCATGCCCACGGCATTCCGCGGCGAAGATCGTCGATTAGCGCTCCTCCTGCGAAGTCGTCGATCAGCCCGGTGGCGATCACCGACCCGTCCGGCTCCTGGCGCACTGCGGTGATTTCGCCCACAAGTTCGGCGGAGTTGTGTCCATCATCGGTGCTGCGCTGCCAACGAAGACGGATTGGGAATGGGTACAGATTGTCCCAACGGAGTTCGACAATCTCGCGGCCATCGGCACACTCGCGACCAATGATGGCAATGCATGCCTCAAAGGGCGTGCCATCGGTGAGTGCAGCGAGGACCGAGGGGATAGCGGCAACCCGAGCGCACGCCTCGCAGCACGCTGCGCGGGGCTCGGACGCTGCCGCGGCAACCTCGGCGCGGTGTAGGGCGTTGCGGGCGGTTGCGCGACGCAGGACATGACGAGCAATAGCGGACTGACTCATGGTGAGCCTCCTTCGACGAGAACGGCGACACATCCGCAGCCGTTGTGATCCGGCCCGCTTGGGCCGTTAGTCGGGCTAAAAGCTTCACCCACCCACTCAAAACCCGAGCCAGCGGAGTCGAGCACTGGGTCGTCCCAGGAAGCGAACTCCACGCCATCGAGGTCGGCGTGTGGCGGGAAGTCGTTCGGGTTGCCCGAGTGAACCCACTGCCAGTGAGGGGTGACGCCAGCGGACTCAAGGCCGGACGCAACGATGCGTGATCCCACAAGGCCGGCGACGAACGCGAGCACGCCTGAACCACCGCCGGCGAGGGACGCAATGGTCCGCACAATGCTCTCGTCGGGCTCAACGGTAGCAAGGTCCTCGTCTGGTCCGAGCTCCTCGAGGGCCGCGGCGATGGCGCTGCGGGTGGCGGCGTCAAAGCCGCTAAGCGCCGAGGTGATCCATTCATCGAGGTCGGCCGGGTCAATTTGCGCAGCACCAAGGGCAGCGAGAGCACCGAGTACTTTGCGCTGCGCAATCTCGACGCGCTGGCGCAGCGCCGTTGAACGATCGGCGACGGTGCGGGCTACCACGTCCTCAACATCGATGCCGAGGGCTACCAGCGAGGTGGAATCGACGTGTTCGAGCGGCGCGCCGCGCTTGCGGGCCTGGTCGCGTCCACGACGAACGACGGCCCGGGCAGCTTCGGTGGCCGCTGTCGATATAGCCACAGCGATATCGGCGGCAAGACGGCGATCGGCGTCGTTGATGCTCCGCAGCGGTCGGGCTATCGAACGTTCATCTTGCGTCGGCCTTGTCGCAGCGGCGTGCACCGTGCCCATCGCCGCGCGCTTCGACAGGTCGGGATTCGTCGCCGCGGCTGCCACGTTGGCGTCGACTGCACCAGGTGCCTCGGCAGGTGCGTCGACAGGTGCGTCGACCTCGGCAGGTACTGCGGTTGCAGCCTCCGGTGCCCACTCCTCTGGAAAGCGGAAGAACGAGCGTGCGCCGTGCGGGCCAATAATCCCCGCGTCAACAGCGGCGAGGACGACCTCGGAATCCGGCGGCGGCTCAAGCGCCGTTTCGTCGGGGCGCACAACCTGGTTCTCCCACGCCAGCCCGATGAGTTGCAGATACTGCTGCAAGAACCCGGTCGCAAGAGCAGCAAACCGGGCGCAGTAGGGCGTGATATAGGAATCGACGAGGCTGCGACGAACTAGCTCACCGTTGACGTACTTCGACTCGACGAGCGACCCGTCGACGGCGCGCGCCTCGACATCGAGGAACACGAGCAGCAGGTCGGCAAGGATCGTGCGCACTTGCAGCACCCGCTCGTCGTACTTGCGCTCGAAGGTCAGGTGGCGGAACTCCCCAGCTCGCTCACCGGGCACGGTGGCAACTGTCGGCACGAGCTCGGCGGACGTTCGCGGGTGCTCGACTGCCGAGGTAATTGCTTTGTCGAGCGAGTTGGTGAACCACTCCAGGAGCGACGGCACCTTCTGTGTGCCGTCCGGCGCGGTTGCGACCGGCGGGGGCTGGACCTCCGCCGGTACCAGCAGGAGGCCTGGCGACAGGTTGACCTGAGCGATCACGCCTAGAAGGCGGTCAAGGCACATGATCGTGTCGCAGACATGGGCCGCCGCCATGACGCCAGACCAGGGCAAGCCGGACTCACGGCCAAGCTTCGATTCGCGACAATGGCCCCACACGATCTCGTCAGTGGTGAGCCTCAACGGCTCGCGGCTGCCGTCCTCGATCGTGACCCACCCCGGCGTGCGCAGTTGCAGGGCGAGCGGAGACAAGGCGCGCCACTGGCCGCCATAGTTCTCATCGTTCCAGCCGATGATGACGGCCTCACCTCCGACGAACAGCTCCGAGGCAAACCGCTCAGCTAGTTCGGCTTGGCCACCGACGCCCGTGCCAAACCCACGAATCCATTCGTGAGCGGGGAGCAAGTCGGAGGCCTCGTAGACCATTGCGCCCGAATCCGAGATCATCGCCTGGCGGGCAACGAGGGGCACCTTGCCGACGAGGCGAGCGACCGAACGCGTCGCGTTCATGACCTCGCCAACACGTTCCCAGTGGCGATATGCGGCCTGTTGGCGCGCTCCGTTGGGGTTGCTCATCCCGATCGCGCCCGATAGCGATGCCTTGGCCTCGGCCGCAGCGGACACTTCGACGGTCCGAATCACTCGGTTGAGCAACTCGCCCCACGTGGGTGGCGTCGGTGCGGGGTGGTGCTCGGTGACTCGGCCCCGCCTATCGGACACCAGCAGCGTCACGGGCGCTCAGTCCCGCTCTGCGAGGTTGCCCAAGTGGATCACGACGTCGTTGATGGCGACCAGCAGCCATGCGCCCAGGGTCCCGAGCGCACCTCCGCCTATGGCATCGAGCCATGCCACCTTCGCTCCAAGCGCTGCGAGCGGCACGACAACGGCGGCGCACCAAAACGAGGCGCAGCGCGGGCAAGTGATGGCATTACGCACGAAGCCGGAAGGAATGCGATCACGCAATGGCTCGGTGATCCGGTCCGAACTGACCAGCCACGCAAGCGTTGCCACGATCGCGGCGATAGCGATCACTTAGCGACCGCACCCGCAAGGCTTGCGAGCGGAGGCCTTTGCCCTCCCTTGGGCGCCAGCTTTCCCCACTGCTGAATTCGAGGCGTAGACCTGGACGAATCCGCCGCCAGCGAGGACGTAGTGAGTCATGTTCACGCTGGTGTGAGTGGGCGTCGCCCCGCGGAACTGCCAAGACTCGGCGCCGACCTGGATGTTGAGCGCATGACTTGCCTCATCAAACGTGGCAGAGCCGGGCACGCAGTCGCTAGAGCCACCCGTCATGCGCACGCAGCCGTCGATTGTTGTCGCGGTCATCGTCGCGGGATGGTAGCGCGCGCACTCACGTAACGCTCGCACCTAGTAGCCCGTTGACACCGGCCTTGGTACTGGTGCAGCCATCGCGATCGTTTGTGGACCCTGGCCCATGAGTTCAGTCAGCGCCCACACGAGGGCGTCCATGCGGTCGGGAGATGCCTCCCCCGGCACCCACGAGGTCATTTGATCTTCGAGCGCTTGCAGTTCGCGCCCGACATGCGACACACGCCCCTGCTCGTACAGCGCAGCGATCGGCTCGGCTCGCGTGAGCTTGCCCCGACTCGCGTGCACCAACTTCACCGGGACGCTTGGCGCCACTTGGGACCACACGGCCGCAAGCCAGTCGCCGCCATTGTTGGCCTCCACGACGGCAGCATCGGCCTTGAGTTCGTCGTACAACGCTGCCGCTCGCTTCACCGCGGCCGCTGGTGATAGGCGATCGGAGCGATCACCCAAGACGTAGGCGCGGCCATCAAAGCCCACGCCAGCACCGACGATGCCCATCATGTCGGATGTCTCAGAGCCCTTTGCGGCCGGGTCCATTGCGACAACGATGCGGCGCATCGGCGGTGCGGTGTCGACTCGCGTGTTGTCGATCAGCTCCAGCCTCCACAGCGCGCCCTCAACATCCTCAAGCATTTCGCCATCGAGCTCCTGGCGACCGAGGCGGGTCCCCGCGTACAAGTCGACCATTGCCTGTAGCGCTTCGGGTGCGAGGTTCTCGGCGTTGTCCGTGGTCCGACCGCGCGTCACCACCCAGCCCGCTTTGCCCGCGCTAGCCAAGAGCAGGCGCATCAGCGCGACACGGCGCGGTGTGCCCGAGATGACCACACGGGGCTGTGCGCCATCCGCCAGCGGGATACGCAGCGCGAACATGAGGTTCGGCCAGATGTCCGCCCCGGTTCGCCCCATCGAGCCCGGCTCGTCTACCCAAGCGAAATTGAGGTTTGGGCCGCGTTGTTTCTCCGGCGACTCGGCGGCGCGGATGTCGGCGCGCGTGCCATTCGGCCAACGCACCTCACCGTGGCTGCGGTTCCAACCGAGTTCGACGCCGTAGCGGCGGGCAACAGCGAGCAAGCCCGACGGTCCCTCTACACAGATGTCGCGGCCGTCGGCGAAGGTAGGCGGCACGATCGCACCCAGAGCCCCGGGGTTCGCCATCGCCGTCTGGTGCATCCATTCGGCGGCGCTGCGCGTCTTGCCGAAGCCACGACCAGCAAGCAACAACCAGACGCGCCAATCGTCGGCGGGCGGCAACTGCTCGGGGCGTGCGTGAGCGTGCCCAGCGACAGGCCAGCGCTCTCCGTCGGGAGCGTCGCGCCGATAGCCACCAAGGGCGAGGCAGGCCGAGCACGGACGCCACGACACAGCAGCCGACGCGCGCAACTCCTCTGCCCGCTCACGCGCCGCGGCGCGGTATGCCTGCTCAGCTGAGGCGGTGTCAGTCAGAGACGACACGGGTCACGCCATCTCCCGCATGCGCGGCAGGACGGCGGCGAGGCGGCG